>JAABUP010005143.1_pt1 | contig 20395 bp, 26 predicted proteins | sample 5559201 | NCBI WGS metagenome assembly JAABUP01 (sample SAMN10711887, study PRJNA513373) | rock metagenome | isolation source: Antarctica rocks | place: Antarctica
TTTGAAAGTGGTAACCTGCTCAATAGGATTGTCATTGCATGAAAATGCCACAGCCGGCGCAGGCACAGGTGAGACAACCATGACCTTTGTCTTCAGGACGCTGATCTCCATACGCAAAATAGCACAGGCTAGGAGACGTCCATGCAGCAAACGCAAGAATGATAGGAGAGTCCTGTTTTGGCAACGTCGTTCAGATTCATATTCACAACATTATGCACTTGCCGCGAACGCGTGATGCCTGTCGATCGTAGCATTGTTTTGCCTGGTAGCTCATGCACGCCTGAAGCACTACGTACGGGCACCTTTGTTCACAACAATCATGGCAGCCTTGGCGCAAGAACCAGAAGACATCAAGGATATGGAAGCCTTTCTGAAGATGGCTAAGTATCCCCTGGTAAAACATACAGACATGACCACAGAAATTCGCGGGGAAGCAATGGACACATGCATCACCGCGGTGGAAAAGCATCATGCAGATATGGAGAAGTGCACGCAAGTCAGTCCGATTGTGACTTACAAACTGGGCTTTCTTGCTGTCTGCCTGCACAGTCTGCAAGACATCTGATGTGCTGTTTCGTGTGTATTCAAGACAAGCTGCGCGCGTGCAGATGATCAAAGAGACCATGGACAAAAAGTTTGGTGCTCCCTGGCATGTAGTTGCTGGTGGATATTTCTCGTATGACATCACATTTGAGGTAAGTCGTGTTTTCTGTCCTGATACCTGCGACTCAGCAGGCAGCTTCAGGTGCAAAGATGATGTGGAATGCAGTGCAAGAATTTGCTGTACATTTACCTTGGTGGGACAACTGGAGTGTTACTATGGAAGATGTAGACCCTGCGTGAGTCAAGCATTGTCGTCTGTCTCTGTGAGTCTAGTGTATCTTTAGCAAAGGCCCAGAAGCACTATGATACACCTTCGGCAGCAGTTGCCGCATGCTGGGTGGTGCACATCACTCCACAGAGCTTTTCAACTGTCTCCAACTGTCCAGGCTGACTATCGGGAATGTTTTGATGTTCAGCGCAAGCAAGAGACAGCATGCATGTCCAAAGCCCCCGCAACTGCTTGATTGTACCAGGAGGCACTGGACTGCGGTCTTCTTGTTGTCGATGTAGTAAGTGCTGTGTTCACAAAGCAATGCAGCTGTGTTTTGTTGGCTGTTTTACAACATCTCAGAGGCAGGCCCAGAATAGATGCCTGACAAATGTAGCTGATCTCACTGCATCCTCTCAATTAGATCATGGTGATGCCTGACACCAGTCCAGAATTCTGGGACTATGTACACATGACTCATCTCCAGAGTATTGTCTAGATGTCAGTACCTTTGTACTAGCTGGTTGAGCAGGTTGTGCAGCATTGTTTATGCACAGTCCAAAAGGTGTATAGCTATAAGGGTCCTATAAGGGCCCAAACTGGTATAGAAAATAATCGGCAATTGGCACTAAACAGCGATGCAAACTCACCAGCTGACATCTCTACCCTTCTGTCGGAGCAGAATCTTGTAAATCTCCTGATGCAGCCCAATTGACTGACTACAGGAACACTAGGAACAGCAAGAGCCAGCCCCTATAAAAGTTGGCCCCTCTAGCTTTGCACCGCATGCTCTAGCTACTTCAGCTGCTCCTGACTGCAAGTCCAGGGACCACAGTCATTGCTGAGGTGCCTATATATACACGTGGTGGTAAACAAGCAGCAGTGTAATATTGTTGCTGTGTCAATTTATCTGAGCTGTCTAGCTGAGCTGTCAGGGGCCAAGTATCAATGCACGCATCAGACTAAGTTGTGAGCATATAGCATGAGGGCACCCCCGCAATCTGTTGTTTAAACAAATTTGTGGAAGAACATACATCACCTTTAAAGTTAGTCTAAGATCTTACAGGTACCTGTAAGCCTGCTGTCAGGATTGCTCTAAGTAATCACAGCTCAGGCGCCATATGGATGCAATGTATTGCAACGGACGCAATGGGTTTTTTAGTTCAGTGCTCTCATGAGCTCTCATCTCACTTGTATATCGCCTGCGATGGTGGTGTTTTCATCTTGCACAGGATACAATGTTTGCTGCAGTTTGAGTTCAGGTAAATTTGTTTTTTGTTTCATATGCATTGCAAAAGTCTCCTTCTTGTCTGGCAAGACTCTGTAGGTGTGGACATCATTATAAGCTGCAACCATGTCTACAAATAAGTCATGCAGCGCACATAAATCCTGTCACTGCCTGTTCCCAACTTTAGTTTCCCTAGTGCCGCCGTGCAACCAACTTTGGGTCAAAAGACTATTCCAACATCGCGGCATACATTATTGCGACGCCACACACCCACTGACCTGGTTAGATCTGAAATGAGCGACAGCGGAAGCGAGGCAAGCGTAATACCAGCAGGCGTTTCAAGCAAAGAAGTCTACTGCTGGCCAAACTAATACTGTGATCATACCGTGCAGGATGATAATCATTCCATGTGGTCTAGACCTTTCACTTTTGGAGGCAGGCAGGTGCGAGTCGAGGAGGGATGGGGCGTAGGAATAGGTGAGGGTGAAGATTAAGCAACTAATGCCAGTGTGACTTTTGTGAGCATGCTTTCTGTTGCTTGCAGGAGGAACTGTATGGGAAGGTGGTGTCCTTTTGGCTCAGTACTTAAGGTATGCTACCTCCACTAGCGGACAGCACCACTGTGGTGCGCTGTGCTTTGACATGCCTGTTCAGTCTGCTGCAGTAGCACAGCATTTGCTGCCGAGAGGTATCAAGGAGCAAGATGTTTGGAGCTAGGCGCTGGCGCAACAGGCCTTCCTGGCATTGTTGCAGCGCAGCTGGGCTGCTTTTCACAGGTAGCAATCAAGCTGAGCAAGCCATTTGTGGCAATTCTGTCCAGCTCACTTTGGTGCCACTGCGCCTCTGGAGCCCTTGTGCTATTTCGCACAATGCATGCACAAGAGGTACCTGAATTTAATGAGGAACAAGATGGCCTGCCCGGCATGCGTACAGAGCCCGTACATCGATATACCAACTTGACTGCCAGCCTGCAGGCAATCCATTTCTATGCTGCGGATTTCTGCCTGTGCAGGTTGTCGTCACAGATGTGGACGAGTGCCTAGAGGCGCTGCACGAGAATGTCAGCGCCAACCTGCCATGTGATTGCACCCTAGCTCCCAAGTGCTTGCCACAAAGTCAGACATCAGCCCAAAAACACAGACCTTGTGATACACAGCCATGCACAGACAGTGGTCCTGCTTGTCTTGGTACTAATAGCAACAACAGCATGCAAAATCCTGGTCAGCCTGCCAATCACGTTCATCAGCACCGAGACAATGCAGACAGTACAGCACAACAGCACACAGACCAACAATCATCAACAGTGCAAGCTACCGAAGTACTTGTGGCAGAGCTGGATTGGGCGCGTGATTTTAGCGCTCTTTCGCTCCCATTTGATGTCGTGCTCCTTGCAGACGTGGTGAGCTCACATTTCTTTGTCCCCTGTTGCAAGATTGTGATGCACAATCAGCTCCTGTACTCTCCTGCCAATTGCTTTTTGTGTTCTGATATGTTTGTTGACCAGCATCAATGCTCCTGCATGGCAGCATTTCTACTTGAGGCACAGCGAGCGCATCCATTTGCAAATGTGAATCTGACACACATTATGACCTTGCGGTGTTGCTTGGTTGCTTTGCTTGCAACAGATGGTGCGCTGCTTGATCTGCAACCTGATGTACGATGTCATGCATTGGAAGCATAGTTGCACCTCTCAGAAGTGCATCTGCAAATTGAGACTCTCAATTGTGTTTGTATACAAGCTGACCTTTATGTTTGTTTGTCTGCAGGTGTATGTGCCTGAGGCAATGCAATCTTTGCTTGAATGTATACATACAACATCAGGTCCTTCAAGTCTGATTCTGCTAGCATACTACAAGCGTTTTGCCCAAGCAGGCGAGACATTTTGGAAGCTTCTTCCAGACTATTTTGACTTTGAGAAAATACCAGAAGCAAGCTTTGGAGCCAAGGCTCAACCTGACAATCTAGGCCTGTTTAGGCTGACATGGAAGGCTAGGTGAGGACTGTGCTATTTCCTTGATAGACTCGGACCCTGGTGCCCTGGGGTGGTTGACCTTTGCTTGAGGGGAAGTTGATGCATGGCCCAGGTCACACTGAACAGACTGCATGTGCAACTCAGCCTGTGCTTTGAGAATTGAAAGACGGATGGTGCAAAGGTTCGATGTTTACACATGCACTGTATGTCCAGTGTGCACATCATCAGCTCTTGGATGTGTTGTAAAGCTTCCGATCTCCTTCAAGGTTACAACTGCGCCACTGTCCTAGTCATCTGACTAACACAAAGCTGACAGGACCAGTAACTTTGCATAGCTGTCTCAGTTCTGTCCTACTGCACTGCGCATGGCTCGAACTCAATACTAATATGGCTGGAGCAACTCGTGATAACCAGAATGCAGCAACTCCATGGTGACCAACACTGATGCAGTATACAGATTTGCAATAGAAGGCACTGGAAGCTCAAACGACCTTCCCTTCATAAATTGGATCTCACATGCACTTTCCCACAGATACACTAATTTGCAGAGCTTGATCAAACGACCTTTGACAGCTAGGACCCCTTCTTTGGCTGAGCATATGACACCTTGACCTGCCGCCCATGTAATGGTGAGCCATTAAATTGTAGAGCCCTGCATAGGAACAATTTGTGTAACAGTGTCAGTAACAACAGGCAACACATGTCATATACAGCGACACGCACAAAGTGAAGTACAGAAGCCACTGTGTGTAAGACTCTGCCAGGTGCAACACGCAACTGGCAGAGCAGCAAGTGCAGCAGTTTGCAAGAGGGCGTACTTGTCTAAGCTTGGCTCGTCCAAGAAGTGCACATGTGCAAAACCTCTGGATTTCCCAGTGTTCTTGTCTGTGTGCAAGCGCACTTTTGTCACATTGCAGTCAGGGAACAGCTGCTGAATCTCAGCATCGGTGGCTTCGAAAGCTAAGTTGCCCACATATGCCACATGGTAGCCAGCAACCTGCATGACCATTCCTGTCAGGCCAAGTCTGTGTGTGTGCATTCCACCAGCAATGTTACGGCATCTCTGTGACTCATGTTGCCACCTGGCACCCAAAGGAAAACCAGCAGTCCTTGGTCACAGCAGCACAAGCTGGTGCAAAGATGAGTACAGTGTGAGGCAGGCAGCCTGAGGCAGACACCACTGACCTTGGGGGCGGGCGATTGTTGCTGTTGTGCTGGAGATGCAACAGCATCTGGTGCAGCTGCCATCTGCTTCTTCTTGGGCACATGCGCCCCAGCTGACATGCACTTCTGTACTCTCAGCTGCTGCCCGTCAAGATCTGTGCCATCACACTTCAGAGCCTCCAGATATCCTTCCTCCTACATTTGATATGACACCATGTCACATCAACTGGCAAATGACAAACTTCTAGTCTCTTACAGCTGCTGCCTGCAGCATCCACTAAGACTGCTGCACAGTGGACAGTGTGTAGTTCACTTGAACAGCGCACATCCAATATGTAAGGTGTCTTACAGTTGTGTAGGTGATGAAAGCAATGCCCTTGAATCTGCCAGTGTCAGGAAATCTCATGACATCCAAGTCCTCTATTTCACCACAGAAGCTCCAATACTCACGAATGGCATCCACCTACGACACAGGTTGCGTCATGTTAAATGTCATTCCACTGTTGCTCTACAGATGACATTTACAACAGACCCGTGGCAATCCTGCATGCACTTGTCAACAGCATGAAACCTTGCAGCAGGTTTGTTCTGTCTACCGATCAACAACCAATCTTTCTTGCGTTTGGCAGGCCCTCCAGAGTATTTTGGCAGGCCTCTGACTGGCTTGCCTGATGGCAAAATTGTCACCCAATCTCATGCTTTGTGACTTCAACGCGTGCAAAACACATTGCCCCTTTCACGTCAGCACACACACAAGTACACACTTATATGTGTGCTGAAGCATATTGCACCATCAGGCCATAAACAAAAGTTCCTTGCTGTAACAGGGAGGCTCTGACCTCATAGCTGAAAGGCATTCCACCCACAAAGACACGGCGGGCAACATATTCCGAGGGGGCTGGCCCAGCAGGGGGTGAAGGCAAGGCCTCCTCAACCCCTGCCTGTGCAGCTGCGGGCACAGCTGCTGGCGCAGCTGTCTGTGTAGCTGTTGGTGTGCTTGTGGGAGCAGCAGTAGCAGCAGGGCTGTCGCCTGCAAAGCCAAACCTGAATGTGGCTTGTTGCTGAGGCTGTATGGGTGGCTGCTGTGGCTGCTGCTGTGGTTGCTGCTGTAGCTGCTGCTGTAGCTGCTGCTGTGGTTGCTGCTGTACTGCAAGCTGAGGTTGCTGTACTTGTGCCTGCTGCTGCTGCTGCAGCTGCTGCTGGAATTGTGCTTGCTGCGGCTGCTGCACTTGTGGTGCCTGCTGCATCACCTGTTGTGGTTGTGCTTGTGGCTGTGCCGCAGCAAGGGATGCTGAAGAGGGGTGAGCAGGGTCAGTGAGGGGTGCGGCGTTGGTTGCTGGGGGGGTGGCTGTGAAACCAAGCACGTTGCGCATGAGTTGGGCCTCTTCAGCATTGCTGGGGCCAGAAATCTTCACAACGGGATCCTCCTTCACCTTACGCTTCTTCTTCTTTGGTTTCCTGTCGAACACCCTTTGAAACTATTAAATAAATCAAGAACGAATGAATGGTACTCAAACTCCAGCAACACAGCTGATGTCTCTAGATGGAAGAATTGCCTGCTTCTTATGTGGGAGACAGTGAAGATGTTTTCAGGGCTGAAAGTAAGACTTTGGGTTGCAAAATGACAATGGTACTTACTTCACTTCCTCGCTGGCCTGAACAACTTCAGGCGCTTGCAGGATTGGCTGCTGTACAGGTTGCAACACTGGCGGAGAAGCAGCCTGAACATGATCTGGAGCCAGTGAGACTTGCACTGGCAACGTGTTCTGCTGAGCCTTGATAACGCTGCCTGTAACAGTACAATGAGCCAGCTGAAGCAGAGAGAAGGACAGAGTAAGATTTTGTTGCGCTGCAGCCAGATGGATGGGAATAAATCTCATACACCTGAGCAAACGCTACCTGTATTGACCTGAGCAGGAGTGACAGGCACGGCAGCTCCATCTGGATACTGCAAAGAAAGAGCACAACTCACGACAGAGCAATTAGGTCATTGCAACCGAGCTGCAAGGGGGGACCTTACCAGGAACGCATCCGACAAAGACCTGTATCGTGGGTACAGCAGCTGGGACGCGCTTTCCATCCGCTCGGTACGACCCAAGAACGGAGACTGCAGCCAATACAATTGGTCAACTCCCAGCAAGGACACAGAACAAGCCTTTTCTTTGCAGTCTAAATTGTCTCGCACCTTTTTGCCTCCTCGCTGCATACTGGCGGTCAATTTGAAGGCCAATGGCTATCGCTGACGTGCTGGTATGGCTTGTTTTGTGTTGATGTGCAAGTTCATAACGCTGCCGCCTCGGCAGTGGCTGTTTAAAACCCTTGCTAGCGTTACGTCGACTTCTTTGACTGAAATCACTGAAATGCGGCATCAAGCAGCGTCGAGAATAGTAGTTTCAAAGGCATGGAAGTAGTGCAGGAGCACGTCAGCGCAGGATGCAATAGGGTTGTGGGGGCCCTTGACTGGGGTGGAAATGATCTGGTTGCTTACGCTGCTCACAATCTGGTCGTTCTGTATGATGCCGAGGTAGAGTTGCTTTTGTCGCCGGCCGCGGCGAAATGTTGATCACCAATACATATGTAACATGAAAGTGTATCATCGGCTTGAAGTGCTACATCAGTGGTCATGCTAATTGACGACATATAGGCTGCACTTTCAGACCTAACTTGGCAGCCACTCATGCATGAAGCTTGTGATGTAGGCAGCCAAGATCTTGGCGACTATGGTGGGCCACACAGACAGGGTGAACTGTGTCGAGTCGTTGCCAACAGCAGGTACTGTTGATCTCTACTGTGCTGCAACTGGTCGTTGCAAGCGTCCACACACCTAAACTTCATCGTCCGCAGATGATACTGCCGGCATTTCTGGTGCAATAGCTTCTGGGGCAGCTGACAACCATGTCATCATTTGGCTGAGCCATTCAAATGAGCCTGACAAGCCATGGAGCATTGCTGCAAAGCTGCAGGTAGCTTGATGTCATGCATGCACAGCAAAATGGATCAGCAAATGATTCTGCTCAGCATGATGCATGCATGCACGCATGTCCAACATATTGGCAGACAAGCATATGTCACAATGATCATGCAGGCATAGTCAACTTAATGGAACATCAGTGCTGAGTCAGCATCATGCATGCATGACAGACATGTTGCCCTGCATCACTGCTGAAAAGAGCCATTTGCAAACATGGCCAGAAGCTTAGTCAAAGTCGTAATGCATTTGCGCACTCCCTTAGCAGAGTAGCACGTACTTTGTGTGACTGTAACTGACTGAGTCCATGATCCCAGGGTCATACTGGTGCTATCATAGCGCTGTTTCATGTCCTGGTAGGCGACACTCTTCTCCTCATCAGCTCAGCAGAAGACCAGCAGGTGCTTGTCTGGGAATGCAAGCTTGGGTCTCATCAAGATGACAGCAAGCCATACAGCCGATGGAACCTGCAACAGAAGTTAGAGATGGGGAATGGGCTGCAGCACTGCCTGGCTGTGACACAGCTACCAGATCAACCTGGCTGGTAGGCCTGCCACCACCTGCCTGTACTGGTAATTTATATGCAAGCTGGCATGTGTGCAATTGGCAAGTGTATACGGCGCTGCAACGTTTGTTGCAAATGAACAAACCTTGTTGCTTTGCTATTCTGTTAGACATACTCCTGTGTTGTAGCGCCTGCACAATCGGCAAATTGCTGCCATCGAGATTGCAGCTGCCAGCGGCCACCGCTCATGAGTAGTTGCTGCATCAGGTGCATGTCAACAAAGCCTTTCAGCGTAAGCCTGTTGCAAGTGTACGGTGATGTCACAGACGTGCCTAGCAAATTCACACTGCTCAACTCCTTCTTCACTGGGTATTTAGGCTGCTCCTGGCGCTAGGGGGGGTGGACTGCACCATCAGGCTGCTGCTGGCTGCTCCTGGAGGAGACTTCAAGCAGGTTTGCTGCCTGACAGGGCACGCAGACTGGGTGCGCTCCCTGGCCTTCACCCACCTCCCCCCTTCTCAATCTGACTCAAACCCAGGTTAGCATCTGCTTTGACAGTGGTCCTAACCACCTTTTCATATTGTGCGTGCCGCAATACATGTGGCAGCAACAGGGCCCTGGATTAGCAATGTTAGTTGGACATGTGGGAAGGCTGATAATGCTTGATCAACTCCATGTGGCTTGGTGTGCTTGTGCCTCCAAGTACAAATTTTCAAGTGAGAGTGGTGTTGGCCCCACAGAGATGAGGTCTACCCATTGAGCCAGGTGGCTGCTTTACAATGCAGGTCTGGGACATGTGCTGCTGGCTAGTGCTTCGCAAGACAAGTACTTGAGGGTATGGCGCATACAGCCCCAGGCCACAACTAGGCAACCACCATCGTCCAGTCAGGAGGCTCCCACCGATAGCAGTGTTGCGCATGACATTGCCAGGTGACATCACACACATCATATGCTCGCCACCATGCATGTATGCACTTGCTGGTCCTGGGCTGCATCAGAATATGCCATCATTGATATTGCGGGCATGAATACAAGGCTGGATGGAGTTCAGCAATATAGCTCACCTCTGTGCATGTTTTGCCTATTGCTGTCATGCTGCTTGCACAGTGATCAGATTCTGGTCGGCTGCTAGCAGATGCGGGCATCACTGCTTCTGCATCTGCACTCTTCTGCAGCTGTGTACAGCCAGGCTAACTGCATTGTGGCTTCCTCTTTTGAGGCACCGAGCACCACGGTCCATAATTCACGCGTCACATGTTTTTGCTTCATGGATCAAGCCAACATGTGCAGCCGACTTGGCCACACATGAGGTGTGCCTTACCCTGATTGTTTGTTTGTTGGGCCTTCAGCCAGGCCATTCCATACCTCAACATAGTTGTGTAGCAATTACAGCCCTGTGCATTGGGAGATAAGCGCCACAGTGGATGGAAGGGTGCTGAATGCAGCTGTATACACCAACTCAAGCTGCTATTGCTGTGGCAGGTATGCGCCTAAACCCCAATTCAGCACTCCAAGGGGGCAATATACTGCTTTCTTGGAGGCTCTGCTAGTGGGGCATGAAGACTGGGTGCATAGTGTGCAGTGGCAACCCCCACAGCCCCCTTGCTCCCCACCCCAAGATCCCCAGCCAGCACAGCCTCTGTGCCTACTGTCCACTTCAATGGACCGCACCATGATGCTGTGGCGTCCAGACTCAGCCACAGGTCTCCTCCTCTCATCTCATGTTTGCTTGCTTGACTTGTATCACTCTTGCCTGCGAGGATGAACAGGAGGTCTGGCAGACACGCTGCAAACTGTGGACATTGACTGGAGCAATGAGCTCCGTTTGGTGATGTCATATCATACCATGCTGAACATCTTGGCTGTGTGAACAAATCAGCAGGTGTGTATACGTGGAGTACAACACCATCACTGTCTAGTGCATCTGTTCTGATGCGTGTCTGTATCGGCATTACAACCCTGCTGTTGAGGGCTTTGAGGATAGTTGTGATGGCCATGCAGGGTTGTGGATGAGTGAAGAGAGCGTGGGTGATGCTGGTGCAAACAACCTGGGCTACTTCACCGGCTGCTTCAGTCCTGATGGCAGCAGCATCATGGCACATGGATACACTGGAGCTCTGCACCTATGGAGGCGCCCAGGTGACATTCTTGCCTCATGCATAATAATAACAATACAATAATAACAACAAAAGCAATAATCACAATAATAATCTTTATGCTTTCCAGCTGTTGATGAGCCAGGTATGTGCCGGGCAAGTCTTGTCTCTCCAAAGCAGTCTGTACTGAGCATCCCTATGGTGTATATTGACACAATGGTTTTCACAGTCCTTATGCATGTGACTCGCCAGCATCATACATGCTGCCAAGACAGCATACCTGATGCCACATCAGCTTGACAAGCAGGATTGGGCAAACACATAGGCATGCAAGGTGAATGCTGATGTGGGGTGTGGTGTCTCCTTGGATCCCCCTCCCCCCATTATGACCCTTGATATACAATCTAGCTGATGCCAAACTTGCAAGCAAAAGCAAAATGGCATGATGTTTAGTTGTCCCCATCTGCATTTATTGTAAGCATGCCAGGCCAAAATCCATTTTGTTATATGCCTGGCCACATTCACCCTCATCTGCTTACACTCAGCCAGTTGCCTTTGTTCAGCAAGCTTGCTGTGTCTGCAGAGGGGCAGGGGCAGGGCTGGGTGCCAGGACATGCCCTGGGAGGGCATTATGGCGCAGTGGTAGACATGTGTTGGGGTGTGGATGGCAGCTGCCTGCTGACCGCCAGCACTGATCAGACCTGCCGCATCACTGTCCAAAATGAGGGCAGGTGGTCAGAATTGGCTCGCCCCCAGGCAAGAGTCACAACATACTCAGATCCGCATCATCACAGACACCTCAAAGTTTGCGCTGTGCAATATCATGTAGCCCCACGTGATCCGAACAAAAGCGTTCAAGGCATTTTGCAGGCATGTTCTGTTGCGCAACATGCATGCAATCTACACCAAAGCATACAATTCCCATGTTGTATCCCCATGAATGTGCATGCCTAACTCATCACTCATGCATCGCATGTATGACACGTCTGTGCATGCACACAGGTACATGGGCATGACATGTCTTGCCTGACGTACATTCCTAACAGCTCCTGCTATGTGAGTGGGGCAGAGGAGAAGGTGTTGCGTGTCTTCCAAGCACCTCAGGCCTTCACTCAGACTCTGGCCATGGCTCTTGGTCAGCCCCTTCAGCCAGCCGCCAACTCTACCTCCCATGCTTCCCAGGTACACAAGCAGTCACACGTGATAGCATGAGGGTAGACAAGGGTAGGAGCTGGATGGTTCTTACTAAAAGACTAGAGTTTGTTCGGCAATTGCTTCTGAGGTTGGAAACCATGGCTTGCAGGCCCTGTGGACACCTGAAATGGGTTCTGAGGTCTATTGTACCAAAAGCCTGTGCCCTCTGGGAAGACATCTTATTTTGTGCATTGCCTCTCCAAGCATCGGAGCTAGCAGACATTGCGCTGCTTGGTCAGAAGGTCTCCTTCGACCACCCTTCAGCTGGGTCCAGAGCTGACCCTTTGGCTTGTGATACCAGCCAATTGGAGTGTGACTTCAAAGAGCCCACATGCTGGTCAGGTCGTGCTCCTGCTGATGTTGCACATATGCCGATGATATACCTGTGTTGCAGGGACCAGCCCTAGGGGCGGCTGTGGCAGCCCTGGGCTTGTCTAACAAGGCTGTGTATGCTGACCAAGTGCAAGACAGCAATGGAGGGGTGGCGTCAGGCATGGAGGGAGGCAGCTACACAGATGGCCCTGATCTAGCTCCCAATGCCATGCCTGCAGCTGTCTCAGGTGAGCTGCCAACACATTGCATTGCAGAAAGCAAAGAAAAGAAATGACTACACCTTTCGGCTTCAATTTAACGAGAAGCCAAGTATTACACTGGGCTGCGCAGGTCATGGCGTTGCATCATTGGTACTGCATCTCTAGCTCGTGATGGTGAGCTGAGTACACTATCCAGGGAATCTGAGTGGGTTATGTTTGCTTGGGCGATGTCGTGATCTGTCCCTGCCTTTACACCCACTGTCAACCCCCTGTCAACCCTCCGTCAACCCACTGTCACCCACTGTCACTGAGGATGGCTCAGCTTGTTCCTTGTGCATCCTGTGCAGTGATTATTGATGAAGTGCCTACAGCCACTAGTATGCGCATCTGCATCAACAACTCAGCTCCTTGATTTGTACATGCAACCCGGGCTTCTCAATAGCTTTGCCATCATCACCGCTTTGTACCAGAGAGGCATATTCTGACATGCCTCCCATACTTTGCTCTGTCTCAGGCAATCTGGCCCTAAAGCAACTTCTGCCGCCCTGCACAGCCTGCTTTGCTGTACAAGTCATCAGGATGTTGGTAGGATGTTGATGCATGACAAGTGCAGGTCCACCGCTGGAGGAACACCTGGCCCAGAGCAGCCTGTGGCCAGAGGTAGCAAAGCTGTACGGTCACGGGGCTGAGCTCTTCTGTGTGGCTGCCTCCCCCTCTGGTGACATCCTTGCCTCAGCATGCAAAGCGCAGACCACCGCCACAGCAGCCGTGTGGCTGTGGGACACAACCACATGGGCTGCTTTAGGCTCCCTCACCGCACACAGTCTCACAGTCACCCAGTTGCAGTTCTCGCCTGACGGTGCTAGTCTGCTGTCTGTGAGCAGAGACAGGACAATTGCTGTGTACACCAAAGCTTCAGGTGAGGCTCCAGACAGCAGAACCATGTGGCACCATGACATGTGATCCTGACTGCATACATGTTCAGCTCAGCTCACAGACAGTGGCATACGCGGCTTGACAGCTTGCCCATTTGTTCGCAGCTGTATAACACAGCCTTGTTTCGTTTCATACTTGCTTTCTCTGTTCCGCTTTCTCTGCAGGGCATTCTTGCACCCACACTCACACATCTATAATGACTTGTGCCTTGGCGGGATTGCTCATGCGCGTGAAAGCAGATCATGTGCACGGAGCGCTAGAATGTCGATGCATGAGCTGTGGCATCAAGTCATGCTCATCTGACAGCTAGCATTCTGTGGTTTTTCTGCTTTCATACAGTCAAACAGTGTTCTCATGTGCAGGGCCTGTGCCGTTTGTGCTCCAGCATAGAATCAAGGCTCATGCACGCATCATATGGGGTGTGTCATGGAGTTGGGATAGCAAATTGTTTGCCACAGCGTCAAGAGACGGCATTGTCAAGGTCTGGTGCAACACAGGCCTCAACAGCACTTCAAAACCCATTGCAACAATCTCGGTTGGTCAGCCAGTCACAGCTGTAGCTTTTACCCAACAGCATGGTGCAAATGCATCAAGTAAACAGCATGAATCACAGACTCATCAGTATATGCTGGCTTTGGGATCAGAGACAGGCATTGTGAGCATATGGCAGCTGCAACACAGTGCAGAAGAGGCCTCATCAAGCTGTGTCTGGCAATCGTCTTTGCAAAGCAGTCATTGTGCACCTGTCAGAAGGTTATGCTGGCAAAGCAATACCAAGGGTTCTGGTGATGTGCACTCTCGTCAAAGACAGTCTCTCTTGGCCACCTGTGCTGACGATCATTGCATTCGGATTTTCAATGTTTATGAACCAAACTGATGCAACTGCATTGCAGTCCTCTAATGATTGTGGCAAATGCGATGTGTACAGTGACAAGCTTCCAACTGCAACAACAAATTGCAAAAGTTGCTCTAACATTTTCGTGTGGAGCAACCCATGCAAAAAGCACCAACATCTCTTTTGAACGCAAAGATGTGTGCTGACGTAATACAGTCTGCCATTCATAAATTCAAGATGCTGATAGCAACATGGCAACCTCTGTGCATCCAGATCAGGCATAACATCAGTCTGAAGGTCTGCAACGCTCCTGGACTAAGCAGCATACAGCTTACCAAAACACAATGTCCCACCAGGCAGTGCAGCTGGCATATCAAACTCGCAGACTGTTGTCAGCTTGAGATTGACATGTGCCACAAAACAGCCATGCATGCGATATTTTGAGCTTTTTATCAGTGCTCACTTCTAATCCTCCTCGCCTGATGATATATCAGGAAGGTCTCCGGCGTTTCTGATAGTGGCGGGAATGTTGTGTCTGAATGGATTCATTATCACTGGGTCATCAGGTGCTGCCTCCCGTTCCTGAAACAGGAAATAAACAGGCTGACAATCGAATACATTGTAGGTGAGCCAGAAGACTGAGACAAAAGCACAGAGAGAATGTCACCATATTCAAGAAACGTCTCTTCTCAGCCTCCTTGTGCTCGGGTTTCCATGTGGCCATGTCTCTGCTTGGCAGATTTCCTCCTAGAACTTTCAGATGTTGCTGCGAGTAAAAGGCTGCAAAGGATAAGCCAACCAGCAGTGATGCTTTCGGGAGGAACGCCGACACGAAGCTGACGGATGGCTCTACCATGATGCCGATTGTCGATGCCACAGACTGCTTCAGCAGATCGTAGCGATGCAGGATGCAACTGCAGATTTCAACTCTATAGCAATTTTGCTGTCATGCATTTATTATCACAGGCTAGGCAGTAAACATTCCTGCTTGCCAAGCTTCTGCATGAAGCTTACCTTGTAACGCGCAGCGTGTACGAAGCCTTCATTGCCACAGCTTGGCCGTTGACGTACAGCAGACTTCTGTGTCGTCCGAATCAGCCTGCACTCAGCCGTCAGATCGTTAGGAAAGTGTGCCTGCAGTGCAGTGAAGCAAGCCGGCAGGCCAGTAATTCACCATGGAGATGCACCACAAGCTCCGCAGAGATCCAGCCTGGCCTTCTAATGCTTGCAACTTGTGTGGTCAGGTACCATTTACACCCGTGACATTTTACCTTGTGCAGTCTGCTGTCAGCTTTGTTATACACACAGTGTTCCAGCACTGTGTTGACTTGTCGACAGGTAGGACATCAGGCAGCACAGTGCACAAATGGCACAATTAACTGGAAGGGTATATATGGGGAGGATGCCTTTAAGCTCAGAGACCCCTTGTACCACTCTGACTACAGCAGAATAGCTCAAGAAAAGAAGGTGGACTTGACAGCCCTTGAGGCACGAGCCCGACAGTATGCCAAGGTCAGCTACAGGCAATGTCCCGGCCAATGTCCACGCCATGTGCTACATCAATCTTGGTTGCCCCATGGCTTGATCATATTCTTCTTTTGCAGGAAAAATGTGTAGCAGCTGGCATGGATTATGATCAGGTACTTGATAAATCAGCTGTGTGGGAAGGGCCAGTATCTACAGCAAACACAGCCAATGGAGTTACTGTAAAGCAGGATGGTGATGCAGCTGCTAAACCTGGTAAGCATATGCACTCTGACACATTGGAATGATTGTCAAGCCACATTTTGGACAACACTGGAGTGAACCTGCCTGCTGGAATGTGCAGGTAGTGCGCAAGAGCCTCTGCCAGAAGGATGGTCTGAAGCCAAAGACCAGCAGCAACGTACATACTATTGGCATACCAAAACAAAGAAAGTGCAGTGGGACCGTCCAACAGCAGCCACCCCAGCTTAAACACCTATTGCCAAGCTCGATCAGGCTTGTTGACTCCCTCAGCATGTTAGCACCCGCTTCTAAACCCGCTTCTGTGTTCAGAGAATGTACTCCAGACTGGGAAGAAGCTGCCTATCCCAATCAGCTGCTGTGTTGTCGTGGTTCATGCAGACATGGATTGCCCATGCAATGAATGTGTGTGGCAGACTGTCTACTGATCTGCACAGCCCACATTCCTTTTTGTTGTGATGCTTGTTCTCACAGGCATTTGGGTGCAGCTAACTCGTGTCAAAGGGTTATCAGATGCTGCTGCAGTTGTCTGTCTTTCATCAACACATTCTTTGAAGTGCTCATCATCAGCTATCGCTTTCATGTTTGTTCCCTGACTGCTCAAGTATGTGTGTTGTGCATATGTTTCAGTCAAAGCCAGGACTGCCCCCAGGGGGCTAGGCAACAGAATGTTTGCTGACACAGCTGACTTAGCTAGCATACAGCAATGCAATTGCTTCAGAGCACAGTCGTGCAGCTGGCATACTCGGACAATCTTCCTTGTTATATGACTGGGCTGAAGGGGCAGACAGGCATGGTGCACTAAATGGGAAATCGTGTTTGAGAAGTGACTTCTGGACATCTGACATCTAAGTTTTTAATCTAAACTGGCACACGCATATCAACGCACTTAGCTGCCAGGCAAATAACCTGAGCAGTTCTTTGTGCAGCAGACACAGCAGCGCCTCTGATTGCTTTTAAGCTTGACAACTGTATCAGCTTGGGGTACATGTAGCTCCTTGGCTGCAAACAATATTGGCTCCACGCTATCAGCTGATGCGCCATAGGAAAACGTCATCTCTTCCCCAGTCTGGATGTCCTTGCTTGCAAACATTGCAACATGAGGCAGTGGGCTACCCCTTGAACGCACTATTTCCAGCCTCAGATTCCCTCCATCACAGCTGCGGTCGCACACCCCAAGCAAGTGTACTATGCAGCATGTACACATTTGCTGCCTTACTTTTGCCAGAGTAGCATACGTCCTTGATAACTCGCAGGCTGATATGCTTGAACAAAATTGTTCTCCCACAGCCGGTCCACACACCGCATATAAGGTAAATCTTACATGTTTCTCATATGTATGCTTGTATGGTACATCACAGGCAACACTGCAGGGTTTTGGCAACTGAATTCACAATCAGTATGACCCTCAGCAATTGCTTACTGCAATTTGATGCCGAGTGCGTATGCTACAAAAAGACAGGGTAATCATCTTTACCTGTGATTGAAAAAGCGAGCTATATTCCCAATGTGAGTGGCATCAATGTTGAACCGTAGGCATGCTGTGCCAGATGGAAGGGTCTCCCTCACAACCTGTTCAGCACAATGATGTTCAAGGATCTGATCTCTGCTTACAAGCTGTATCGGTCAAAAAGTTGCAAATGCAATCCTACATAACCCTGAAGGAGGTTTTGATGCTTATTGAAGCAAGATGATGCAAGTGTGCAGGCTAGCTGCATGAGGTACCAGTAACGCATGCCCTACTCCAGCTCTGGTGGCATCGTACTCTGCAAGTCGCCGGTCAGCTTCACTGTTGGTCAGCATCTCACCCGCGTATTGGGCCACAAACTGGCCCTGGACAATGTTTTGGCTGGCAATAACAGACATGCCCTGCGTATACATGTATACTGGCTCTTCTTGCTGATAGAAGTACATAAACATACATAAAGATACAATGCCAGATATAGTGTCAGCAATAATTTTGCACCTTGTTAGAACTTTGCAAAGCGACAACCACGGACAGTCCTCGCTGACTCTCCCGAAAGGGACATTGTAATCCACAGCTGCAGGCAGGCCCACATTCTAGCATGGCATGGCCATAAGATGTTGGTGCCTGAATGTCAAAATATGGCAGGCAACTGAGATGCTGACTGCCTGAATGATGAGCTGTGCATCTCCTTTATTGCCGACAAGGACTTATTGACACTCACTTGTCCTGTGTTTGGTAAGCTGCCACCGCGTGCTTGTCCACATTTGCACGTCAAGCATGAAAACTTCCCGCTGCATTAAGCATGCCATATTGAGTGCATGAAGCAAAAGACAAGAGCAGGTACATACTGGCAAGGTAACTTACAGCTCGGGAGTACAGGCACATCCCTTGGCTGACTGAAACCTTTGTAGTGATCCTGGGAGCACGTTGTGTGTAGTGTAGGTAAAACCTAGAAAGTTATAAGGACTGCTGCATACAAATTACAGGCTCGATTCTGTCAAAGCAGTGCCAAAAGCACTTGCTATTCTATATTTGACCTACAATGACAAGTCATTTGCCCTGCAGAAGCTTATTGCCCTGGACACGGTGGACAGTGTCGTCGAACATGGAACTGCGTTTGTTTCGTGACCCGCTGAGACATCCTGGGCTTGAGGCAGTAGAAAAACACATATGACCTCCTTGCAAGCCTGACAGGTGCTAGCCAAACTCAGCAAGTCCCTGTGAGACAGGCTACGTAAAACGTGTCCAGGTCGCGTTTGCAACACCAAAACAAACGAATTGCCATCCAGCATACGGGTGTCGCACTGCGACGCATCAAAATATGGCACATGATGCCACAGGTCAAAGCTGAGTCAGAAGAAGAAGAAGAAAAAAGATACTAGGAAAACGAACGATCAGTCCGAAAGGGCGTGAGTAATTTCCAACACTTTTCTGATGATGATTTTGTTTGTCTACGTTACTGTTTTGTCTGTTTTGTTTGTTGATGAAAAACTGCAATTTAGTCAAATGGGCTAGCTGGCCCCCAACGACTGTAACTTTTTAGTCGTTTCCCAACGACTGTAAAATCCCTGACTTATATATAAGTGCCTTGCTGACTACTGACTCTGATCCATGTTCCAGATAAGATTAAGATTATGCTGTAATTGATCCATTACGTGATCTGTCACGTGGTCTGCAGGTGCTGTGGAAGCTTCTGTAAACCCTGTAGGTTTCAGATATTCATGTTAGTCATATCTTCAAAACCCTCGCATTCTTCAGATTCCAGGGTTTGCAGGTAGGGTAGGGCGAGAGTGAAACTCAATGATTTTACTCAAGACTCAGTGTCATAGAACTCAGACTCAGCCTAAGATGTTCTACATAAAGTATTGTTTTCTATAACTCTAAATTCTAGTTAACAAAATAACAAGTAACACAGAAAGCCTTAAACTCAAAGATAGAGATTTTACAGATAAAAAGGAGTTAGGGCCTGTGCATGCGCATCTGTTACGTTGATAAACCCTAGTGAGTCAGCACTATAATGTCAACCCCACTCCCACCCCCTGCCTGGCTTTTCCCACCGTTTCGATCATCAGAAGGGGGCCGCGAGCTGTGAAAGGCTCCCATACAGAGGAATGCAATGATTTCACAGTAATTACGGTCTGTAACAGAAGGCTTACATGGTCTAGAAGCTTCTGCATGCAGAGGACTGCAGTGTTTTGTCATGCTTTCGTGCAGAGTGCAGAGCGCAATTAGTCAGCGTTTTGATTGGTTTTTTGATTACAGGTGGCTAGAATTGAATGACCTTATCACGCATGGCTTTGACCGTGCTCCGCCGACACATAATGTGGCAGTACGGCCTATAATAATATTTGCCCTGACTTTCAAAGCAAGGAATACGGATGATAGGGTTCTTGGCACAGACAGTTTGATCAAAGTTCTGTTTTGAGCGAGCAAAAACATGGTCTTTCGCTTAAGTTGCTTGTATCTGAACCGCTTCAACCGCACTATCCCATGCACGCGGTTCGCTGGTCCACAACACAGCTTGGTGAGCGGTGGAATACTTGTGGCATCCAGCTCTTTGATTTTCAGCCTGAGTCGATCCTTCAGCTCTTGCAGACTGAGATCAAACATTTCCTGTACCTTGTCCCCATTTAAATAGACAATTGCCTTGTACCAGTTCATCATGAAGTTGTACCATATCTGACAGTCCACATGCCTTAACACTTTCGGTACGGCCTGGTGCAGTAGGCTGCTCCCTTGTGCTTCTCTGTCCCTGCCTTGTGCCTGTGGCGACGCACAAGGTGCTTCTTGTGGCCCTTCTTCCTGCCGCTGCCCCTCTTCATCCTGCCCAATGCAACCATATGCAAGTCTCCCAACATGCCATAAGCAATGCCCCTTCAAGGCACCAGACCAGCAAACCAGTAAGCCTTTGTAAAATTCGTACCTGGCATGAGATAGCTCGTGGATTCCACTTACACTAC
>JAABUP010005144.1_pt1 | contig 20377 bp, 25 predicted proteins | sample 5559201 | NCBI WGS metagenome assembly JAABUP01 (sample SAMN10711887, study PRJNA513373) | rock metagenome | isolation source: Antarctica rocks | place: Antarctica
ATCTCAATCACACTCCACACCCACAACGTCCCGAGCGGCGGGGCGCGTTTCATCACCGCGTAGTAACTGGATGTGTTGGTGATGTGCATGAGGTAGAGGCCCGTGAGGAGGGAGAGGAGGAGGTGGAGGATTTGGTGGTTGAGGGCGGTGAGGTGGAGGGTATAGGGGGATGGGGGGCGGGAGGGGTGTGATGGCGGGGAAGGGGTTGAAGAGCGGGGAGAGCGACGGGGGTGGAGGAGGTAGGTTAAAAGGAGGAGGACTAGATGGGCGGGAAAAGCGGGGAGAGTTAGCTTCACGTCGTTGACCATAAATGACAGAGTGACGAAAAGATCGGGGGCTGTAGGAGAAGGATCTTTGAAGGTGTAATCTCTCTCGTCCATAACACCGAACAAAACAAAACATCCCACACCAACTCTCAACTCTCAGCCCTCAACCCTCAACCCTTCAACAAAGACAAAAACATACCAGGCCCAACCCCCACCCCCCTCCGGCAAATCTCCCCCCACGCAATCTCCTGCCGGTACTGGTGATGCACCAGCACGTCCAGCGTGAAATGCAACATCGTCAGTGTCGTTGCGAGGAAGATCGCTTGGCCGAGGGCGCCGATTGGGTCGTTGTCGTTGTCGTCGTCGTTGTGTTTGGGGTTTTGCGAGGAGGGGGTGGGCGTGGGCGTGGGCGTGGAGAGGGTGCCGTTGGGGTTTATTTTTGTGTGGGTCGTGGTGCGTGAGGGGAAAGAGGAGGATGGGGAGGAGGTGGTCGAGGTGGAAGGGGAGAAGGGTTGGAGGAGGGATTGGCGTTCTGCGGCGATTTCGTAGAGGGTTTTGCCCAGGGGAGGGGATCTGTTTGGTTGGGAGAGGGCGATGGATGTAGAAACGGGTGGCGTGGTGTTGGCTTGGGCGCGGCGCTCTTTGCGGTTTTTGGGGGTGCTGCCGTGGGCCATTGCTGCTGCCGGAGGGAGTATGGTTAGCTTGGTCTTCAGTTGAGCTTCGAGAACGACTTGGGTGGCTGCAGGTACAGGGATTAAGCTCACTAGCGGCGGCTGCCGAGCTGCAAGGCACGATGCGCCGCGTTTCGCATGGGGGCGACGTGCTGTTCCTTCCCTGGGTATTGTCCGGACAATAGAGCCACGTTCTTGTATACTCCACTTTGTACAGTCGTCGACGGCAGTTCGATACTTACGGCCAGCGCTCGCGTCCTCGCGCCTCTCTTTTTTCTCAGTAACAACACAATGCATCCCTACCTCGCAACCCTCGCCCTCCTCATCCCCCTCCTCCCCATCCTCTGGCTCTACACCGCGCAAGTCTCCCGCTCCCCATCCTTCCCCAAACTCCGCAACAAGCGCATCTGCCTCCTGATCGCCCACCCCGACGACGAAGCAATGTTCTTCGCGCCGACATTACTAGCCCTGACAGATCCCGCGGTCGGGAACCACGTCAAGATCCTCTGTTTGAGTAGCGGTACGTCCCCTCCACCCCTTCCCCATCCCCAATCCCTCCGAATCCTTCTGCGCACGACCAACCCGCTAACCCTTCCCCCCCGGGGCCACGCACAGGCAACGCCTCCGGCCTGGGCCCCATCCGCAAAACCGAACTCCTCAAATCCGCCCTCGTCCTCGGCCTGCGCGGCACCTCCGACGTCTTCATCCTCGACTCGCCCGATTTTCCCGACAGCATGCTCACCACCTGGGACGCGTCTAGGATCGCTTCTCTCCTCGCCTCTGCCTTTGCGCCCAAACTCTCCAACGCCCCCACCTCCTCCTCCTCTTCTTCTTCGCCGCCGGAAGCTACCATCGACGTCCTGATCACTTTTGATAGGCATGGGGTGTCTGGACACGCGAATCATAGGGGTTTGTACCACGGCGCGGTCGCCTTTCTGAAAACCCTAATGCGCGGCCACACGGGCTGGGAATGTCCCGTCACGCTCTACACACTCACCTCCACCTCCATACTACGAAAGTACATATCCGTCCTCGACGCGCCGATCACCATGCTCGTAGCCGTAGTGGGCAGTATGCGATCATCGCGCGCAGCAGGCAAAGGGGGTAGGAGTAAGAGTAAAGAAGCGGAACGGGAGACGCCGGGGAGACTGATGTTTGTGAGTAGTGTGGGGGAGTGGAGGACGGGGCAGAAGGCGATGACAGGGGCGCATAAGAGTCAGATGAGGTGGTTTCGGTGGGCGTGGGTTGTGGTGGGGAGGTTTATGGTTGTTAATGATTTGAGGAGGGAGAGGGTTGTTTGATTGTATGTGGTTAGGTTGTGAATGTATACAGAGATGAAGGTTGAGATGTATGATGGAGTGCAGATTTGGAGTGTGGATCATGAGATTATGATTGTATTATTATCGGGGTCTAGTGTCAATCTAGCCAGTGCCATTCAAGTAAAGACCTCAATACCATGCCTGTACCTCCTAATAATACAGACCTCTACCAACCACATGTCACAGGATCACCGGATTCTCTATATGCCAACCCACAAGACGCCACACCCGGCTACGAGTTCCAATCCATACCGAGCTTCATAACTCACGGACCAACCACACAACCTCCCCTCATCGCTCTGCAAGCACTAGAGAGAACCCGAAACGACAACTCCAACAGCGACCAAATATCCTGCGATGGTCGGGCCGTCAGGGATATCGTTGTAAAAGTGCAACACCTTGCCGCGGGCGTTGAGGCTTGCTCCTAAGGTGAGATTACCATGCGTGATGAGGAGACGTGAAGTCTTGCGGGGGCTAGGCAGTGTTGACGTTGTCGGTGCGGTTACGTTCCATGTAAGATGAAGCTTGGACGAGTCTGCGAATTGGGATGACGGCGGGCTCCCCAACGCTGGGGGGCGATGTTCTAGTGCTCTAGTGCTCGATGCCGCTGGTGATACTCGCGCTTTCAGAGACGAGATGCTCTATCTTCGCTCGACAACTGGAAGTAAGTCTCCGGAAGTGAGATATCAGGTAGGATTTCCTGGGCTTCGCCGCTGGTATTATTCCTCAATGCTGGTAGATGTATGTGCGGTGCAGCTAACGTTCATTGCTGGAGAGGACATTCTGGAGTGGCTGAGCTCGTACTCGACTTGACGGCACTAGTCTTCGAGAGTGGACACTCCGCCCTGAGGTAAAGGGCCCTTGTCGCCAGATACTCGTAATGTTATAGCCATTTCAGTTGACCTTTCAGGAGTGATGAAAGACAAGCCTCGCCGCATAGACAAATCCTTCCTCTTCGACTTGGCGTGACTCGTTCGCTCGTGAGTTTTACGTGTGCCTCTTTGTAGGTAACTTTTGCATATATCTCTGCCTTTTTCGCATCAGGATCATCGGAGCAGGCGACTAATCTTGGCCGTTTGATACCATCAAAGCGCCCTCAGAAGATTTATCACACCTGGAATCATCCGCTACGATCGTTCTGAAGAGTCCGCGGCTTCCATTCACCTTCTTGGCCCTCAAACCCCATTCTCGCCTATGCCCAGATCTTCGTACGGTATGTAGAAACATATCTTCGAATTGTGCCATCAAGCCTAATGGTATACCTCCTCACCAGTGGTGACCGCTGAGGGCGGATTCTGCGTGTCGACCTCCGCGTTGACTTGATGTCAAGTGACACAGTACCTCCATGTACAGGATATGTCACCCTCGCGGGAAGAAATGGCCTCCACTCCTCTATAGCATCTGGCATCCCTCGTCGATCCCAGCTCCTTGACCAATCATAGTTCCACCGTGTGTTCCCCAAGAGCAGCCGCACCCACCGCTTGAGAAAAGTGTAGTCTCGGGCCCTTCGCATACGTGCCCGCTCCAGCTTCCGTTGAAGGCTATTTATTGTGATCCGAGTGTTGGACCTTTGAGAGTATTTCCCATAACTTTTCAAAGCTGTCACGTACCGTCTCAGAGCAATCCGATAGGCCCTGTAGGCGTCTTGATAGAGGTGCTTCCCCTCTCTCATCTTTTGTAGGGTAGGCTTAACCATTTGACGAATGTTCATGTTCTTAATGTATCTATTATACATTGGCATTGTTGGCTGGATATTGTAGGGCTCGGAAACCATCGTATCCCACAAGCTAGCCACGCTTTGAAAGGGCAACCGACCAAGATTCGATCCGTCGGTCTTTCTGGGACCGTACCTCCGCTTTGAGAGAACGAAGGTCCATTCCAAGAGTTGTGACCAGACACCGATAGGTATGGGTAGTGAGTATTGGCGCGAGACATAATCAACAAGCCTCAGCGCCGTTGGGATGTCGTTATTCGAACCAAAGATGTGAGCAATCGTGGATAGCAATTGCGTTGTCGGACGTAAAGGAGAAGTCATCGGATATGGCTTCACAGCCTCCAGGGCTGCTTCGTCGTCCTCCATGAGCCTGCCGACATCCACGCCCCAGACCATTGTTAAGATCGACTTCACCCCTTTGAGATCCCCTTCTCTTCCCATTGCAGTCATCATCAGTGCAAACGTCTTTTCATCTCCGAGCATACCCTCCCGAACCATGCGATCAAACAGCCGCACTATCTCCAGTTTCAGACCCCATGGTTTTCCGACCTGATATCCGCGAAACTCCTCGGTCCGCTCCCTTCCCAACCTCATCACCATATTGTAGGGAATCACACGGAGCTTTGGCCTCTGTGCAGGCTCGTAGGCCCCTGACCAGCATTTAGCTTCGAGGTAGTGGTTATAGCACACGGTGTCGGGCTGAACTCTATCTTTGCGCATGTCATTCCACACAGCAGTGGCTGTTTCACCATCTCCTACAGATCGAGCGCAGTTCAGGAGCATTTTGTATTCAACGATTCCTAAGACATGCCCGGCTTCGCGTCTCTTAGAAATGATCTCCTGCACATATCCAACAAAATCCGCAAAGAAGGTTTGTATCGGCCGAATGCCTAATTGTTGAACGTACGCCGAACTCAGGTCCTGGTGAACACTCTTATACGGCTCCACAAAGTACTCAGGATCTAGGATTCGAAGAATTTCCGTAAACATTGTGGATGGTATCGAGCGGACATATTCTGAGTCTGTGGATGCCCCGAAAAAAGCTCGCAATAACATGTCCGGATTCTGCTCGCGCAGAGCTTTCATCACCGCTTTCGCCGCAGGTGAAGGTGCGCTTTGCGTTGGCGCTTGATCAGGGTCTGTAGTGGGGACGACATGACGATCAGGTCCGACAAGTCTGACATTATGACTTGGTTCTTGCAAAGGTCTCGAGACTGTAGCAGAGTCCTTGCTTGCCAGTATCTGATTGCACCGGCGCTGTTCCCTCGGGGTTGGGAAGTACTGGAGAGGACGCTTGGGCCTACTGCTTCGGTGGCATGTCACAGATGCGAGACGAGACCCAATTGCCTCGAATCTAAGGAAAGGACCTTGCATCAATTGCAGGGCGGTCGGATTGCTCGCTCATGTAGAATTGATCTGGAAGCGTTGCAACTTTTTTGAAGTCGCGAAAGCGAGAGCGCGCTAGCGAGCTTGTGCAGGACAGCTCCCTTGCTCAAACCTACCTAAGCAAAGCAACCCAAACACTCGGGATTATGGCAGATGTTGATGATGGAGTCGCTGCTCCGGTCTCAGAGCCGCTCGACCTTGTACGGTTGTCATTGGATGAGACTGTTTTCGTAAAGCTGAGGGGAGATCGGGAGCTCAAAGGCCGTTTACATGTGAGTGAAGAGGTTCATTGCACGCAGCTGCTCGTGCCGCCATGATTTGTGTTTAGGTACAAGCACTCACTGATAATTTTGTAGGCATACGATAGTCACTGCAATCTAGTCCTGGGTGATGTGGAGGAGACGGTCTACATAGTTGAAGACGAGGAGGAAGAGGAGACAGTGAAGGTGTGTCGCACCCATAGGTTATAGTGCTTAGACATTTGGCTGATTTCTCTGCGGACCGTCAAAAAGCAGTCAGAGATGCTGTTTGTCAGGGGTGAGCCTCTCAGGTACTACTGATTGTGCGGATGATTCTTGTAGCTGATGCACGAGGAAGGGGATTCGGTCGTACTCATCTCACCCCAAGCGCCATCATGACACATCCATACTCCGCGTGTGACTTTCAGTCATCAAATATCCTCTTCCAGGACTGGGGAAGATTGACATGAGAAAGGAGACGGCGCATACCTCGTGGAGGAGCCAGCTATGTCCGGTAGTGGACTTGTCAGAGGTGCACATGTCGATCAATGTCGACAAAGTATCAGAAGGACTTTGAAAAGTCACTGCAATCCACATCAAGATGTTCTCGTGCCATGTTCTTATAGAACTAATGGAAGCACTCAGCGAAGATGTGGTAGCGCCTCGTTTCGCACCTTTTGTGACTCAAAGGCTTTACATATAGACTACGGTGTGCGTCACGACCTCTTGTAGCTATCGATAAAGGCCGAGGGCATACCCACGCACCTTCCCCATACTCCATCCCGTACAACTCATTATTCATACCAAACATTCTGTCTACTATGTATTAGCAATTACACTTTATATCATCCGACGACCCACACACAGTCCTAATGATCACTCGAATATTGGGATAACCGCGCCTCTGGCGGCTGAATCACTACAGAAATCGACCTGGTTACGAACAGAACATGACGGCAGGTGTACAAAAGCAAACGCCACAGGAGCGACGTAAAGGCGAATCCGTACGCAGGGATTGCTTGGGAGTGCTCGACATGCTAATCGTGCGCGGCAGGCCCTGAGCGCATTCGCTGACTACGTCGAGAAGCAGCAGTCCAAAAGGCCGCACCCAGGTCGCGATGCATCCGTAGCGCCAAGCGACAGTGGATACTCCACACAGTCTACTGTCACCGAAGATCACGTGGAGCTTGACATTATCGACTCCTTATGTCTCTCAGACACCTCAACCCAGGTCCGGTTGAAGCACTTGTTGCTAGATACAAGCGAAGATGCGGGAGTAACTATACAGCAGCTGGGCAATCTGCTCCAAAATCGTATCCTTGAAGGGCATGGAGAAACACTGTTCGACCTTGGCCAGGAAGATAACGGAGAGTCAATGGCGTTCAGCAAGGAGCAATGGGATATTGCTTTAGATCGGATACAGCAGGCCGCGAGCGCACTGAACGCCGACTGTCGGATATTGCTGACCCACAATGTTGGTGGTTCAGAAGAAGCGGCGGCTAAGAATGAGAAAGAGACGGGCGCATGTGGAAAGATCATGATACGGCAGAGACCGGTAACTGTCGAGGATGTTATTGAAACGCGAATAGCGGTTGTGGGCAATGGTATGGCATGGGCCGCAAGGGTAGTAAAGAACCAAGGCTGATGCTAGGGGCTGTAGTTGACGCTGGCAAAAGTACCATGCTAGGTGTTCTTGTGAAAGGAGGCCTGGACGACGGCCGTGGCAAAGCACGTGTCAACCTCTTCCGGCACAAGCATGAGGTTGAGAGTGGTCGCACTAGCTCCGTCGGCATGGAGATCATGGGTTTCGATACCCATGGAGATGTCGTAGCTTCCAACGTGCCGGGCAGAAAGCTATCTTGGGAGGAGATTGGGAACCGTTCGGTACCACTCATTTCTCCTCGAGTCAAGCATTGCCTGACTTTAGATAGGCCAAAGTGATCAGCTTCACTGACTTAGCTGGTCACGAACGGTATCTGCGAACGACAGTGTTTGGCTTGCTCAGCAGTAGCCCGAATTACTGTTTGCTGATGGTGGCCGCTAACAATGGCTTGATTGGCATGAGCAAGTAAGAGCATCTCAATGTGAAAGCCGCCCATATATTCTGTCTGACCTCAATGTTCCAGGGAGCATCTGGGCATTGCCCTTGCATTGAACGTGCCGGTGATGGTGGTGATCACTAAAATTGACATCTGTCCGCCGCAGATTCTACAGCAAACCATCACCCAGCTGACAAGGATACTCAAATCTCCTGGCGCAAGGAAAATCCCCATATTCATCAAGAATCACGAGGAGACTATCAACACTGCTGTATATTTTCCAACATCCTGTTAGCTTGCCGTCAACCAGCTAATGTCGAGATAGACCCAATTTGTCAGCCAGCGGATATGTCCCATCTTCCAGGTCTCCAATGTTACCGGGGAAAGCTTAGATCTAGTGAGGACGTTCTTAAACATCCTGCCGCATCATGGACATTATGATGCCGAAGCTCCTTTCGAATTCCATGTCAATGACACCTTCTCCGTGCCCTTCGTCGGAACCGTGGTCTCTGGAATCGTCAAAAGTGGTAAGACAAAACCGGGCCGAAGATTCACCTTTTCATACATCCAATGCTGACCAATGCAAGGGCTTATACATGCCGGCGACACCGTCTTGATCGGACCAGACTCCTTAGGCCAATTCACCACAACAACTATCCGGTCAATCGAGCGAAAACGAATCCCCGTCCCCGTCTGCTCCGCCGGCCAATCCGCCTCGTTCGCCCTAAAACGCGTCCGCCGAAAAGAAGTCCGAAAAGGCATGGTCGTCCTCCCCAAACTCGACCACCCGCCCAAAGTATACCGCGAATTTGTAGCCGAAGGCACGTCTCCTACCCGCGGTTCATCCCACCCTGCTTGCTTTCACCTCATTGACCGAGACAACAGTCCTAATCCTAAGCCACGCCACAACCATCAAAACCAAATACCAAGCCATGCTCCACGTCGGCCCCGTCTCACAGACCTGCGCCATCATCGACATCGACAGAGCATACATCCGCACCGGCGACCGCGCGGTTGTCGCTTTCAGGTTCGTACAAAGGCCGGAATATCTGGCGCCGGGCGATCGAATCTTGTTCCGTGAAGGACGCACGAAAGGGCTTGGGATTGTCAAGGCAGTGGGTTATGATGCGAGTAAGCCGCTGAATCCGAACGCAGGGAAGGAGGCGGGGGAGGAGGATGGCACTGCGGGGTAGGGCAGGGGCCTGGCGGGGATAGGGAGGGCGTTCTGGGTTGGGAGATGCTGGGTAACGGAGCATCGTGCGGGATGGTATGGCATCGGCATGCTTGTAGCATATATGGAGTACAAACGCTGTCCTGTGGATGCTTGGCTATCAGACTTCTTTATATATAGATGGATCTTCTCATCGTGCAACAAGGCCGGCTACGAGCCCTACGACTCGTCAAGGTACCTCTACGTATAACCCGTCACAACCCACTGGGACAGCTTCAAGGAACTCGCTGTCCACGCAGCTGCCTTTTACTGGGGTCCATAGTCCTAGGTACGACCTGCACCCGTAATTCGCCGAGAGTGTAAGTTGGGGGTTCTTCAGTCGTACACAACAGCCCCCCCGCGAGTCTCTACAGCGCATTCTACTTTGACTCTGACGATGATCTGTTCAGCTAAGACTCACCCTCCGCCGGTTCATGCAAGGGCATGCCGAATCGAAGAATGAGGATTTTTGCATCTCTGGTTCATAAGCGGTGATTTCTTCATCTTGGAAAGACTTTGGCTAGTCTAGATACTGCCGTGGCGCAGCCTTAGATTTGGACTATAGAACGCAAAGCACCGCTTTCGAAGACCCAAAGACGTGCTTCTTCACGACGAACTACCACCGTTAAACGAACAATGGGGGGTTTGCAAGATAAGAACTAGCCTAGATGACAGGCAACAACAACGCTTGTATCCAGATGAGAAGAACCAAGGAAGTGCTTTATCCTAAATCGCCAGCACTGCGAGAATGAAAGTTCGCGAAATTGGATATCCTAGCTGCAACGCCAATAGATCGTACACTCGTAGAAATCATTCGCTGCGAAAGAGAAGAGCATGGAAGAAGAAGAGGCTCATTGAACCATGATGGTGTGAAAATAGGGTGTCAGTGGGTGAAGCATCTTATAGTTGCTGTCCGTACAGCTGGTGATAAGCACCGTGGGCGTCTGTTAGAGCTGAAGTGAGGGATTAATACTAATTTCCGGCGTGGGTCATGAAGCCTCTGACTCACTCCGTAGTATTCTTGCTTGTCCAGAGACGTTCTCGCAAGCACATTGCAGTGAAGTACCATCGCGAAAGTCCAGTATAACGCCTAGGACTATCAATATTCACACACCCAGGGCTTTGAATTGGCATACATACTGTTGGGCAGTTCCTGCCTATCATGATCTGGCATATATGGTATTCGAAACTCAGAGAGATGATAACGTTTGGTGGTCGACCTCGAGTTCTGCAAGTAAAAGAGGACACCAGTCAGCTATAAACATGACTCAAAGAAGGATGAGCTGCTGAGATTACTTACGTCGTCCGCTTTGGAAGGGCCAAGAATCAGGTAGCCTTGGTCATCGATCGTCATGTGTCTCCTCTTCCAAAGCTACAAGAATTGCATGCGTCAGCACAAGTCGCGGTTTTCAATTTGCAGAACGATTCTCACTAGTGTGTCTGGAAATTGAACATTCACGTCGCCGATATCCACTATTGTTGGTAGCGATTCCGTTACTACTTCGCCTTCAACGATAGGATCTTCACCCTTTAACGTGGGGCTGAAAGCGTGAACGAGGCTTTTGCGTGACGCAGATGAGATGGACGACATGCGCTTGAGTAGTCTGCTCTTCCTTGATTCCTTCTTCTCCTCTGCCCCCTCTTCTACGCTTCCGAGAGCGCTAGAAGAGGTATCGCTAGTCGAGCGAGGTAGGCTGGCTTCGCTTTTGTGGCGACTGGACGTAGAACTTCTACTTGCAATTAGACCAGGGCTCGTAAACAACGCTGAAAGGGAATCACTCTTCGATTCAGAACTCGAAGAATTTTCAGAATGAGGTCCTTCGGACTTTCGAGATTCAATACTTGATTGTGGCGCGCTTGCTCTTTGATGCTCTACCAGAAGCGGACTGTGAAAAAGATCTAGTGGAATGTGTTCGGACGGATTTGTGGGAACTTCAGGCATTGTATTGGTACAATTTCGAAGAATCCGAGCAGTCACTGATATTGATTCAGGCCGTGACTTCCCGCTCGCGCTCACTTGTGGTGTGCGCGTATTTGGTGACGAGGATGGCGTAGGATATGGGGTGGCGTTTACAACTCGATTATCGTGTCTGACTGCCGAACCGGACATGCCATTGGGTGTACGAGGGGAAGCTTTACGGAGTTCAGCGAAAGGCGGAGAGGAAGTTGCAATGGTAGATGAAAGCGGGGATTGCGTTGCAGGGCTAGTCTCACGACTGGAGACCAACTCAAGTGCCTTGATTCTTCTTGATATTCCAGAAGAGACGTTGATCTTCTTCGCCATGAGCGCTGAAGCTTGTTGTGACCTCGAAACATTCATGTACGACCCTGACATCGATCGACTAGAGTTATGAACCGGAGCATCCGGAGAAAGACGTGATGAGTCGACCGCAGTTCCGTTTCGTGGAGTACTTGACATGGTCTGTGGAACGCTTCCTACATCGCTAGGTCGACGATCCTCAAGGCCCTTTGGAAACATGGGAGTGATGGGAGATTTGGAGACGGACACTGGTTTGGCTTCTTGTACTGTGGCGGTTTTCAGCTCCTCCATGAAAGAATCGTCTGAAAGGTAGTTATCGTCCGAATTCTCGGCGCTCGAGACAATACGTATAGGGTCGACCAATCCGCGACGCTTACTAGACCTTTCAAGGCCTCGTCGCTCAAGAGTATCTGCTGTCGAGGGTCTTGTATCAAACAAGTCCTCGTCAACATCCTGCATATTGTTTGTCACATAAACGGCTGCAGAATCAAGCTCCTCCACAGGCCGCTGGAATGTTGCGTTGGGTGACTGCTGTACTGGCGTGGCCTCAGCCTGCCTAAGGGTTCGTCCTTCGTGCTTTGTGGCGGGAGGTATTGGAACTTCCACGAGCGATGCCTCCATTGCCGATTCCTTTGATGAGCATGCCTGTTTGACTTGAGCCAGGTTAGACGCCTGTATCTCTACAACATTCCGAGGCGAGCCAAATTCGAGCGGTGTGTCGCCGGCCAGTTCAGCATCTTTCTCTTCCAGCTCTTTCGCGAGACGATCGTTTTCATCAGTGAAAGACGAAGCCTGAGTGGACGGCCCTTCTGAAGGCGATATTGGCGAAGAAGCAGGGAGGGCAGATCCAGAATCTTCGTCATGCTCGGCCATAGAGGGCACAATGTCCACATCATTGCTAGTTGTCGGTTCATCAAGCGTAACCGGTCTACTCTCAACGTCGTTTTCTTGTCCGCGAGCAACGTTCTTGGGTTCTGTCTTACATGATTTGGCGGGTTTGGTATCAGTCTCTTTTAACGCTGTTGCCATAGCCATCTGTTTCTTCCGAAGTTGCAGAGCCTTCATCAATCTTTGTTTCTCGGGAGTCATCACATGTGGCTTTGATGCTGGCTGCACCGGGCTAGGACTGATATTGATGGTTTCAGTATTCACGATGGCTTTAGTGAGCGCGCTTTGACTTGAAGGTGGTAGATCGGGTATGGGTGGAGGTGCTGATGGTTTCGATATGGCTCTCGAGCTTGACATTGAATGTTGAGACTGTGGCCGGTTTGGGATTGACCCTCTTGACGGCATGCGTATTCCCGCGGGTAAGGTTGATATGGGCCGAGGCTCGTTTTGTCGTGAGTAGCAACCTGACGTTTGTGGACGTCCACCAGTATCAAGGGATGGTCGAGGACCAAGCTTGATTTTGGGTTTGTAGACATATGCACCGTGCAGGTCTCTCGTCGTTGGACGAGTGGACTGTGACGACTTACGAGGAACTTGACTCATCCTTGTCAGATGATCAGGGCTTCGGTCAATTAAGTCCGAGGGGTCGTATTCATGTAGTGATGGTGCTGGAGTTGCTGGCGCGTATCTACCGTAGTGTTTTGGGGGAAGTGTATCGGTAGAGGCTGCCTGTTGTTCTTTTCGCCAAATCATTTTCTCCTCTTCCTCCCTGTCCTTCGCAGTATGCTCTACGTTAGGTACTTTGACATCCTTCAAATTTCTACGCCGCTCGTCCACCCCATCCGAAGATACAATCTGCTCATTTTTGGCCACTGTAGACTGATTGTCTTCGCTATCCTCAGCAATCTCTTGGAGTCTTCGCCTCCGTAGAGAGCTGTTGGAAGATGAAATGGAACCTGACGCTGTATGCAGCGAGCAGGCAGACGAGACGGCCGTTTCTTTTAGGTCCGAAGGTGCACTAATTGAGAACACGGTATCATGGGGTGTGAATCTCTCGATGATTGACTGAAAGTGGACCGAAACACGAGCTGTAGGGTCAGATATGAGCAAAAGTCTCACAGCGTTGGCGTAAAGTGACAACAGGGCTATGCCATACCTTGTAGCAGCCTCGATGTTCCCTCAGGCACGTACTTAAGAAGAACCTTTCGACGCCGGTACTGGACGAATCCGTAGAGTGGCGATTTCTCATCGTACTGTGTAATTGCTTCTCTAACTTCAACAACACCGCCGTTGCCAGCTTGAAGCAAATCTACTTGATCCCTTGATGTGTACTTGAGTAGAAACCTGCTCAGGCCACCTTGTCAGCTCCTCTCATGAATTTCCTCAGGTTATGACCCACCAGCCCCCAGCTTCGGCCAATGCAGCTTGGTAAGCTCCATGGACTTTCGCAGCATCCAGCCCATTGAGCGACATTGCTCCTTTTACTCCCTCATTCCTTCGATGTTGTCCCTTCGAAGGTTCACTGGTTATCGCATAAGCTTCGTGCCAGTGGTGGATCTGCGTTCAGGGTCAGGAAGTTTTGTCGCATTTGTCGTGATGCTGGCTCGTAGGACCGCCTGGTAAGTCAATTCGCACTGACGCTCGTGATGAGCGATCGCATTGAAGCAATGGTAGTACAACGCGCAGTTGGCTCAGAACAAAGGTACATGTAGACTGGTTTTCAAGGGGGATGTCAAGCCGACCTTGACGGTCCATGCAGGAGTTTCCAATCCATGCGAGTACGGGAGGAGCCGAATGGAACTCCAGATCCTTTTCTTTTCGCTCCCTACGTGAAGACATATGGTAATGACCTCGATCCCTACTAATACAGATCTTCCTACCCGATATACCGGTGTATGGGTTATTGTCAAACTTGGCCCAATTACGCCCAATCTCTCTACATCACAATAGGACGATGTCGGGACTGGCGTCCTGCTATTCTACGTCGGCTAATCATTGGTCCATGGCGGGATGCTGATTCCAAGCAACTGAAGCTCTCTATCCCAGCGAGGCGAGGTAGCACTGCAGCTTTGGGGATCTAATTTTGTGCTGTTAGATACTAGGTTGTTATGGTACACGTGTAAATGCTGATACATATAGGGCTGCAACCCCGCGCCTCAATTGCCCTACTCGTAGTGGCCAGGTTTGGGAGCCTACATTTCTAGTTTTGGAAGTATAAGTGACCGTGACAATGCAAACGTGACATATAGAGAATCACGTTTCTTTCGTCTGGGGTTCATCGGGTGGTCGGCTTTGCTGTGGAACATTCAGGCCAAGATTGGCCGCAGGTGTGAATAGATTATGCGTGTATACGCTCAAGGTTGAAAGTATGGACTAGATCGTGGTCATGGATGTTAAGAGAACATGATGATTTAGTGGTGGCATTGCGCTTTTGCAATATCTGACTCTCACAGCTGTTCATACTTATATTACAGTATGGTTCATCTAGAAGGACAAGATTAATGTGGTTCTATGGCCATAGTTGACTCAATCTCAATAGCTTGATGTTCATGCGCTTTAGTATTGTTAACAGTAATTCAATGTAGGGTTCCAGGTCTTAAATCCGTCATCAATAGATGGCCTCACTATCAGAATGTACGGAGAACTCCACAACACTTTGTCATCGAGGCCTGCAATAGTGAGACGCCGTCTTGTGGGTGGGTTGTTCTCAGGACTGGCTGGCACGACCATCTTTATTGGTGGACAGCCGCCTCCGGACAAGAGATGTGAGAGAAGAGATACGAGAGGTGAACAGAGATCTCAGAGAAGAGCTAAGAGAGGTGAAAGGAGAAGTCAGTGAGGTGAAGAATAGATTGTCGTTGGTGGAGACCAAACTTGATGCAAATACCGTCTCTGTCGTGACCATGCGCAGTTTTGGGCCGTGCTGAAGCTCTCTCGTAAGAAAGAGACCAGCTTCACGCTGTTCTCAGAGCGTCATTGATTCAGTCCCCATATCTTGATGCTCAAATGCACCTCTTACTGTAATTTCTTACTGTAATTAATCTGGCATCAAGTTGATGCCGGTAACAACACCGACCCCTGCACTCCGTTTATCGCTCAACGCCGATATCCGAAGCTTTGATCATCTTCAAGACACTCAACACCCAATCTGCAGTGGCTTATCGCAGCTTCCCTGATTGTGATAGAAGAACGAGATCTTTACCATGACAGCTAACCAGCTTCCACCAGTTCATGCGATACCCACACTCTCCACCATTGAACGAGCTAAGGTCCTTGATACCCTCTTCGAACCTTGCGTCCCGCTCCACACTCTATCGGTCAGTCTTCTCCATGAGAAGACTTTTTCATCTTATGACGACCTAATTGCAAGCATTGGTGTGCAATTAACCGAACTTTCCGAGTCATCTTCTGCCAGTGACACAACGTGGCTACTTGTGATCTTGAGTGCACATCCCAAGCTGGGTGAGAAGAAAGTGGATAGCGCACAGAGCAGGGAGGAGCAGACGCAGCTGAATACTGGTGGATTGGAAGAAGCGGACAAATTGCAAGCATGGAACATGCAGTATGAAGAAGCTTTTGGCTTTCGATACGTGTAAGTTGATTCACCGGGGTGATGGCATTCAATCGCTAATGGGTATACTATCTATCAGAGTATTCGTCGATGGTAGAGGCAGAGCGGAGATTATGAGGGACATGCAGTCACGTATCAAGCGCAGAGACGTCAAGCTGGAGAAAGCAGCGGCTATCAAGGTATCTTTCAGTAATCATCCGTTGTATCTAAAAAAGCTGATGACCTTTGATAGGCTATGTGCGACATTGCTGCAGACCGAGCTCGAAAGCTGCTTTCATCATTTCCGTAAATGAAAACCATCCCAAGAGACCGAAGGCTCCCGCTGAAGCGCACTTTAAACCAAGGACGATATTGGTACATTTTCAAATTGTTGGGAACGCCGAGTGAACGCCCGCTGAAGGTCATACCCCGAATTGAACGAATGAAACCTCTCTTTGCCGCTCTCTCTCCATCATAAGCTCGACAACTTTCTCGCAGGGAGGGGTTGGAGGCCTCCGCTCTGTAGAAGCACTGTCAAAAGCCTCAAGCGAGTCGTAATCATCGATAACAGATTCTGAGGGCTCGAGTATGTTAAAGTCACTATATACTGACTGCCCTTCAGCTTCTTCGTGGTCTCCATCATTGTGTGGAAAATCTTCGTCGTCAAAAGCGTCGTAGTTGGATAGGCCAAGTGGAGATGGAGGCAGTGGGATGTAATGGCGGTGAGGTATATGTTCTGGCGAAGACTGATATCGCCTACGTCCATCAGCCAGGGTCCCGAGGTCCGCAGAAGGGTCGTCGTACAAGAAGGCCTGCCTAGTCAGCTCCATCCGCCTTTGCTCAACCTCTTTTGCTGCGACAACCCGCTGTCTGACTCTATTCATTATAGCAGCTTTCCTCAATAGGTTTCTTCCCAGCGCTTTCTGCTTCGCCCACAACGCAATCTTTGATGTTCCACGGCTGATGATATGGGTTGACGGTGCTGAGTAAGGTCGGCTGAGGCGGGAGGTGATAAGATCAAGTCGAAGTCGACGCTTCTTCTTTCGAACGTGTTCAGATCCTTCGCCGTCGATGTCTGTTAGTGGCCGGGATCTCTTCGGAAGCCGGTGACGCGATGGGGTTCTCGTAGACTGTGGCGAGGATGTTGAAGAGAAGGAAAGTCGATGCGCTGGGATAGGTCCGGCGGTGAAGGCAAAAACGTTTGGCGCAGCGCTGGATCTTGCGTTCTGCCAGGCAAATCGCATCTTAGCGGCACATGGGGAACACCATCGTCGGAAGCCGGATGGTTTCGCTGACGGTTTAACGACGGGATGAATACACAGACACAGGAGTGAGTCGTGTGCCAACACACAAGACCACGAGTCTATCTAACATTTAAATACAACTCGCACTGGCGTGCAACCCGACTGCCTGGCCATTGCGGAGAACCTGGTTGCGTGCTGCAGGTAGCCAGTAGGATGTCTCCCTCGAAATGTCTCAGAGGCCTGAATATAATTCTGTCAGCGATACCTGGAAGATTGGGCAAATATCACACATAGTTAATGGGGAGCCTGCTGCGCGTAAAACAATTCCCGCATCAAGGAGGATTTTCTTTGTTACATGTACATCTGGAGGTTTCCTGGGGAATTGGTGGAACCACACCTCGTACCCTGTAGGCGTAAGGCAAAAACGATCGAAGACGAGGCACATGGCACGGCAGGAAGACACACCACCTCCAATTTTAAGGCTGACTGGCAAATCTCGCATCAAAGGGGGCAAGTATTTCTTCAAATGATCTACTGTAACCGCGGAATCCAATGTTATCTATCAGTCGCAAGATCAACGTTTCTCCCTGACCTGAATTGTGTTTACTTTGGAGCAGCGGCGCGGCCCAAACTGCGGGCGGAGAACGACTCCATCGAACCCTGGCGATGGCCCTTCAGGGGTACGGGCTTTGTTGGAACTGGGGTGCATACATGGTTGGATGTCTTTCGGGGCCTTGGACTGGACCGTCGGCATTCGCCTGAAGGAAGCGCGCTTCGCTCTTAGTATTTTCGATGCGAGGGAAATTGTTCTGCTGGTCATGAGATCATGCACAGTGATCTCAACCTCCATCCTCATTCCGGAAATTGTCATATGTTATACGTAGCTTAAAGAAAAAGACAGGTGACCAAATACTTTGTTCACACTGTAATGTTATGGTGTTTTCATTGTTACAATGAAAAGTAATGTACTCATAGTGAGTGAAAGTCTCAGTTATTTTAATAAATCACATTAAAACTCATAGTTTTTAAAATTCTATAAGTTAACCATATAGTACTGAATTTAGTTAAAATTTACAGTGATGTTAAATTATTAATATTTTTTAATCTTAATATTATAAATAAGCTAATTCTTAAGTTTAACACTCTTATTAAAAGACTTTAATCTTAAATGTGCACTTTACTGAGAGCTAAATAATATCAAAAATCTTTAAACTATATTAGTCTGAAGATTATTATCTAATTCACGTTGAAGATTATTTCAATTATGATAGATATTAAGTCATCAATAAACTCAGATTCAGAAGCTTCACAACTGTTTGACTCACCTTCAATTCAGAAAAGAAGCAAGCAGTTGCGCTGAAGATAATACAGGCAGATGAGAAAGATTCTGTCAAATTTGCTTACTGCAAACGTGGACGCAACCGGCCGGGAATGCATCGTGCTGCCTCTTGACGTCTTCGAAATCTCTGGCCCTAACGGGATTCATAATTACATCGTGAGTCAGGTCACAGGATCTAACATTTACAGTGCTCCAGAGGAGTCTGAACACGGAGTCATTTCCTTGGCCATGGCGGCACGGGCAACACTGGACGTCTCACAAGGCGTTGCATATCTGCATAGCTGCGGAATTGGACACGGTGGCAAGTCCATATCAGGACCGCGACTGATAATTTGTCCTGCTGATTCTTATTTCACCGGATTTGCATACTGGCAATATACTACTCCGTTCACCCCAGTGGGAAATCCGGACCGAGGAGCAGATACTTGAAGTCTTCAGGAATCCTGTCAAGATATCAATCCTAAGGATGGACGGAAAGCCGTTGGAGACTTGCGTGCCAACGTACGGAGTTGTGCACATGATGAAGAACAAGAAGCCAGAATTACAGCTAGATGGATCCAGCTTTGTCTCCGATTTGGGCAACGCTTACTTTTCGGGCGCTGCCGCCAACCCATTTCCACACTCCTGCATCAATCTGTGCTCCCGAAATACTGTTTGGGGAAACTCCTAGTCTAGCGGCGGACATTTGGTCACTTGGCTGTGCCTTGTTCGAGATGGTCTCGGGAGCAAGGATATTTGAAGGCATCATGCCAACCCCTCGAGCTACTCTAAAAGAAATAATGCGGACCCTAGGCAAGCCGCCCGATCGTTTCTGGGAGCAGTGGAAGGTATGGGAAAAGAAAATTGGCGTGAAGGAAGATCAGACGGTTCTCGACAGTGAAGTTACGCAAGATCTACTTAACCGTATAAGAGAATTTTTGCAAGACAACGAGTTTGACAACGGCGCAGTAGCACTGGCAGACAATGACGTACTAAATCTAACGGATTTATTGCGGAGGCTGCTGGTGTACGAGCCTGCGCAGCGACTTTCAGCCCAAGAAGTCCTAGGCCACCCCTGGATCTCCGTCTTGAGGCGCATTGCAAGCTCAAGAGAGCATTAGGGCGGGGACTACACGAGTTGATGTATTCCCCTAATGCTTATCTGAGTTCGCCTTGAGTCCTGCTGCTACCACCGCGCGATGGGACTGCCAATCAGTCGTTATGTCTCGAGTGGCTGTTTGAGAAATCAGCAGCCTCTCACTGTCAATCGGGTCCAACCAGTCATGTTCTTGATCCACGAGACTCTGATGTCGCAGGTGACTTGACGGATCGGGTGGGAAATGTCCCCAACTAGTGAGGAGAGGGAATGGTAAGCGAAGCGAGGTCTGGCCAGGCGAAGAGGGAAAAGGAGGAAGGAAAGGGGGAAAGTAAGGAAGATGGAGACGATCGCAAACGCCGGCGAGGGAATGGAAGGTACTTTAAGTCATGCATGCGGCGAGTGGGAGGAGCCGGGCGCCAACAATGACCACTGATCTGTTTAGCTTCATCTATCATCTGTATGTGACCCTAGCACATGAACCAAGATATGCACAGCGACCCTACTTTAACGCAAATCGAATCCGGGTATATATCATGAGACAAACTTGACTCCTGTCGCGAGTAGAGCATAGGAGTCATTCAGAGTCCCCATGGAATGTAGGACCTCCTCATAGTCTGATTCCGCCAATCATCCCGATCAATCATCTCCTTCAAGTCCTCCCACCACGCCTCCACCACGAACTTCCCCCATCAACCCCCTCAATCTCCTTCCTCCACACCTCTAGCCCGTCCTTCCTCCACCTGCAGCGCCCCACCCACCGTCTCCGCCTCTACCAACGCACCCCGCCCATCCCCCGCACTTCCCAGCTCAAAAACAGGCCGAACGACACTACCATTCCTTCCCAACTCTGACTGCGGCACGCCGTCCGCCTCGTGCCCGATAATTTTATTATCCACAGCATCCAATTCCCCGACCTGCTCCGTCTCCGCCTTCGGACGTTGTTGTTGCGGATGCGCGTATGCCGAACGCACCATCGGTGGGTGCCGGACCTGCACGCTGCCGTACTTCGTGACGGTCGCGACATGCGCGTTGCAGGTGTCGCAGCGGTGCTGGGCGTCTTTGCAGCAGTCCATGACGCAGGGGAGCCAGGCGCAGAGGCCGCCGGTTAGGGCGCAGAGGATTATGGCCCACTTGCTGGTTTGGGGGGGGGGAGCGTCTTAGCGGGGCGTGGAGA
>JAABUP010005145.1_pt1 | contig 20372 bp, 31 predicted proteins | sample 5559201 | NCBI WGS metagenome assembly JAABUP01 (sample SAMN10711887, study PRJNA513373) | rock metagenome | isolation source: Antarctica rocks | place: Antarctica
CCCCCTCTTGTTGCCCTCACTGCATTCTACCAATGCATGCAGCATTGTCATCATGCATGCCCTTGTGTAGCCCATCAAGCACCCATATACTCATGTGTCCCGCCTCTGTTGGCCATGTTGGCTGGGGTGCGTTTGCTTGTGCACCCATCGACACCACTGCTTGCCCGACCCCTCCCTTGTTTTGGTATACAGGTGGGGTGGTGACGCTGGCATTGCTGCTGCCAAGAGCAAGGTCTGGATGAGCGACAGTGAAGAAGACAGTGAGGTGGAAATTCATCCAGTCATGTCAATCTGATGAAAGCAGCCATGTTCTGCAGCTGCATCTGCAGCTGGATGTCTCTGCAGTGGATGCAGTTATGTACACTTGCGTAATGTAGTGCTGACTCACAGGCCTGAGGAAAGCTGTGACCGACGTCATGTACCCTAAGAGGCCCTTTTGCTCTGTTTGCCAATCATCTCCGTCTTGTGTTCCCTTTGTATGTACGTGCCCTGCCTTCAGTGTATACATGCGTTCTGCATCCATATACTGACCGCAGTCATGCTGCAATGCTTCAGCAAGCTGTTCAAGGCATTCTTGCTGAAGCATTGCAGCATGACTGCGGTCAGTATATGGATGCAGAACGCATGTATACCTTGAAGGCAGGGCATTCTTGAGAAGCAGATAATGCTGTTTATTGGTTTCAGGAATGAATGAATCAGTATACATTTGCATAATTGATTGACTGATTGATTGTTGGGTTGGTGGTTTGTTTTGGTTGGACGACTGGTTGGTTGATTGGTTGATTGGTGGAGTACCGACTGATTGACTGATTGGAGAATGGGTTGATTGACTAATGGAATGGTGGTTTGCAGGCTGAAGCTGAGGAAGCTGAGAGGCGGGCTCGCATCCAGATGGAGGTCAAGAAGAGCCTCACCCACATCCTGCTGGACGTCACAGATGGCCTGTTTGGTGAGTCTGCTGCCCTATACACGTTCATAATGCTCATATACAGCATTAACTCTCCTGCCGCACAGATCTGCCTGTGTCAGTGCAACTGTATCAGTGTGTAGCCTCAGTGAGTAGTGCCAAAGAGTAGGATCAGGGAGTAACGTCAGTGAGTACTATGTGTGAGTGGCGTCAGTGAATAGCGTTAGTGAGTAGCGCCAGTGAGTAGCGTCAGTGAGCAGCGTCAGTGAGTCTGAGCACCTGCATTGAAGGTGCCCTGCTGCCTATTCACTGGTGTTGCTCCTGCCTGTGCATTGTTGACAGGTTTCTACATGCTGATTGCTTCGCTGGTCGATACCACTGCCAGACATCTGTCTTTTTCTGCAATCACTGGTCACACACTCGCCCCGTCAGCTTACAATCCTTGGGTGCCACTCAATGTCTAAGTTTCATACATGTTGGCACTCAGAAATAGATTTGGACACACCTAATAGGTCCCTGGCAAAATGATCATCACACCTGTATTCATTATTGATGTTACAGATGCCGACCCCTGGCTTACTTGTCTGCAAGCCTACAAACATGGTGTTTGGCATTGGTGTTGCTCATGGTACAAGGTCAGACAATTCCACTCCAAGTGCAATGTAAAGTCAGTGCCATGCATTGCAGACAAGCTCGCCGAGGAAGTGTGCGAGGCTGAGCGCAAGGATGCCCAGCATGGCAAAGCTTCAGCTGGCGGTGCAGCCAGTTCTTCAGACCAAGAGTCTGGTGATGCTCTACATTATGTGTCTCTGTCCTCGTTTTGCGGAAATGCACTTAAAGCTGTGCAACAAGAGCTCAGTTCTGCTGTCCTGCTGACTTTCTTCGTCTCCCTTTGTTTGCGTGTAAGGTACAGCTAAGAGGAGTGGCACTGCATATGAATGCAGCTAGCATCAATCCTTAAGGCCATCTTACTGCACTGTTGCGGCACTTTCCTGAATGCCATGATTGGAATGTTGCCAATGCGTCCTGCGCAAAAAAGACCTGCCGCCCATTTGCCCATGTGCTTGTCAGACATCATTGCACACGCTTGCACCTGCTAGTGAGTTCAATATTCTGCGTTCTGTGTATTGTTGGGTTGCCCACCTTGAGCAGGAAAATGCAGTACAACCCCAGCTGGCAGTGCTTGACATCACAGGGTCTCTCAAGCATCCCATCTGAGTAATTGGCGCCTGTTCATCTTCCAAGCTAGTCACTGTTCTGCTCTCAGATGCAATGACAGCCGCATGACAAATGACAGACATATATCACATGCGTGACAGAGACATACTCTGACACTGTCTGTTGTCCTTGCAGATAGTGCAGCGCCAGATGGAGCAGCTTTGCTTGGTCTGGGCTACATTTCTGATGGAGATTCCCAGGATTCTGGCAGATCCCCTGGGGCAAGGGCAGGGCAGCCAGGCCCAGCCCTAACTGAGCAGGAGACTGGGGCATCCCCAGCGGTGTCGAATGGAAATCAGGCTGGGGCTGGGGATGGTCGCAGCATGAGCCCTGCCACAGCTGCTGGAGGGTGGGTCATAAAGGAAGAAGAGCAGAAAGCCATTGAGCCTACCTTTGTCAAGGGTCAGCGGTAAGCTTTTCTGTATGACACGTTTAAGGTATCATGGGGCCTTGTTTTGCACTGTGCTTTTTCATGTGAAAGCTAGGATGCTATGACATAGTTGTCAGAGTGAAATGCCTTGTGTCTACTATTTCACATTTTCCAAGAGGCAAATGGAACACTGAAATACAACAAGGTGAATGACGTTGCTGTGTAACAAAGTCTGGGCGGGCATATATCGTGCCCTATTGTGAGGATAGAGGATCTAGACAGTCAACAACAAGATTGCCCATCATCAAGCATGGTCCATTCAGCATTCAGGCTCTACACAATTTGCTATTAGCTATTTTGTCCATATGTCGATCCATGTGTCTATTTGTTCCATCGTTCATTCACTCATTCATACATCCTTCACGACAAGGTTAGGGCCAGGTATGTATCGTCCTGGTGTGATATGGTGCACTGCCCTGGTGTGACATGTGATGTGGTGTAGGCTGTGGTACCTTGATAGGGATGGAGGCAAGAGTGCAGGCACGCTGATGTCCATTGACACCAGCATCCAGCCTCCTTCCTATGCAGTGCGCATTGACAGCAGCAGCAGCATCAGGTACACATCTTTTACTGCCAATGTCATGCGCTCTGCTCTATCATCTGTTGGTGTATGGAATGATGCATCTAGCAACAGGATGCATCTCAAACAGACAAAGTGTCTGATTTGTGTGCAGGGAGACAGAGGGCAACAGGTTGCAGCACATGGTTGATGAGCATGTCAAGTTGGAACCAAGCACCACTGCAGCAGGTGTGTGTGGACCAGCAGTAGCATGCACTGCGACCATGTGCATGGGAGCACCTAGTTTTTGACTCCAGTATACTGGTGCAATGTCTGTGCATGAGTGTGTCTGTGCATGCGTGTCTCTTTCTGGTAGTTCGAGCTGCTGATGCTGCAATTGCTGGATGCTGACTTTTCCAATGCAGCTTTCCAGTCTTGACCAGTTCCAGTGATGAAATGTATCATTCAGCTCAACTTGGCAAAATCACTTGCTCTCAGCCACAACCACATCACCTTCCTGTCTTCCAAGGCTGTTTCCAAAGTCATTCTACCTTTCTGTGATTTTCTTGGTTTTGGGTGGTGCACTACATCTGACAGTGTTGACTGACGCATGTGCTCTGCAGGAAGCACACCAGCACCTGTGAGCAGTTTGGAACAGATCATCCGAAGCATGCAACAGATCAAAGCTGCTGCAGCCTTGTCAACAACCCCCCTAGCCCCCACCCGAACAGCCCCTGCCTCTATCGGCCCCATCCCCCCCTCTGCCCCATCAGGCAGCCGGGATCAGCCCCTGCCCTCCAGGCCTGTTACAGCTTCCCCATCAGCAGCAGCTGTGGACACAGCAGATGGATCTGGCAATGCCTCACTTCCCACTGGCAAAGCCCAGCATGGTGGCGACCAGAATGCTGTGAACGTTAAGTTTGAAGCAGAAGCTCCTGAGCAAGCTGTCACCAATGGCAAGTCATTTCCTGCCATGCTGGGAAGCAAGACCGCCCCTGCGACGCAGCAGTCTGGCAATGATGGTTCAGAATCCGTGTCCAGAACAGCCCTTGAGTCCCAAGGGGCTGCTGGGGCATCCCAGTTCGCGCTTGGCCCCTCTGAAGAAGCAGCAAGGCAGAGCCCAATTGACAGCATGCCAGCTGGCATTTCCAGCAAGGCGGCTGACAAGCCTACTGCTGATCAGGGCAGGATCGATGATGCCCCAGAGGATGCCGGGGCTGATCCTAGCGGCCCCTCCAGCAGCAAGCCGTCCCATGCGGCTGCCAAGCCTGCGAGTAACGCCAAGGATGAGAAGAAGAGCAGCAGCAGGGAGGATAAGCTGGAGAAGAAGAGTGGTAGAGACAGCAAGCGTAGTGAGGTAGACAGAAAGGCAAGCAAAGGGAAGCGGCATCGCAGCAGATCTGAAAGCCGCTCCAGAAGTCCCAAAAGGTACATCTACCCTGTGGAGTTTGCATGCTGACCCATTTCTTAATGCGTCAAGCGCAGATGCTCAAAGTCTAGGGTAGGAGACTTTAGTTTGTGCAAAGTAGACATGCCTAGTACTAGTCGCCAGGCCTTTTCTGCATCAAATTCACTGCAGCAAATTCCTTGACAGAACAGCTGCCTTCCTTCAAGATTGGGATGTTTGTACATCTCCAAGAGCTCACACAGTTCAGTATGCCCAGCTGAGCCCAAGACTGTTTGCACAGCAGTGCCTTGAGGAAATAAGCCAAAGCCAACGTGCATAATGATCCTGTCTGGGCTTGACTGATGCCTGACTTTGATGCTGTGTGTCAGAGCATTGCCTGAGTTGAGACTGAAGCCAATGTGCACAATGATCCTTTCTGGGCTTGACTGGTGCCTGACTTTGATGGTGTGTGTCAGAGCATTACATGACAGAGTTGAGACTCCACTCACACTGAACTGGAGCAAGAGGGGCGCACCTTTCTGTTTGCAAGCTGACATAGACAGACATCTGCCAAAGCTAGCACGACACGTGTATGTGTCACTCACATATTCTGTTGTGGCTGTTGCCGTCTGTTGTAATGGTGGCAGTTTGCGGGTGGCTAGATCAGAGAGGCTACATCAATGTGTACATCACCAATGTTGTACTGACATGTCTGCTGTAATCTGCTGCAGGCGACAACAGTCCCCAGCTAGAAGACGGCGGTCCCCAACTCGGTCTCCAGAAAGGCCCAGAAGACGGCAATCCCCATCTCCATCTGCATTCAGATCTAGACGGCGCAAATCCCCAAGCCAGTCCCCAGCTAGAGTCAGGAGGCGCAGATCCCCGAGCCAGTCCCCAGAAAGGACAAGGAGACGCAGATCCCCTAGCCAGTCCTCAGACAGGGCCAGGAGGCGCAGATCCCCAAGCCAGTCCCCAAAAAGGACAAGGAGGCGCAAATCCCCAAGCCAGTCTCCAGACAGGGCCAGGAGGCGAAGATCCCCATCGCAGTCTCCAGACCGACCCAGGAGGAAAAAATCTCCCATTGCAAGACTGCGCAGGCAATCGCTAAGTCCTAAAGGCAAAAAGAATGTCACACCCCCACGGTCTACAAGCAAGTCACCTTCAAGACATGGTAAAGATAGCAAAAAGTCCAGAACGTCTAAAGAGAAGCGCAGTAGTTCTAGGCGGACTTGAGCAGGCTGTTGATTGCAATGCTTGCTTTCTTTTAATCACAAGAAAGCGTTGCTTTCTACTTGCCAGGAGGACATGCTTTGACGAATCTTGCCTTCATGTTGCTGACATCTGGCATGTATGATACTTATAGAGTATACTAGTGCATCAGCTGACCAACAGATATGCGCAACATGGGAGCTTGGTCAACCTGGATTTTTGCCCTGAATCTTCCGATTCGGAATCCACAGCTGCACAGTTGCTTGACTGGCGCCAACTTTTGCGCGCAAAGCTATGAAGTAGCATTTGCTGACGGTCAGGCGAAGCTGGCACAGGTTTTAGCAGCGCTGTGGCATGTAACCTCACGCCTGTTATGCTTGAGCCCATTTCGATACAGCCCATGTTCTTCAACACACTGACATTTGTTCATGTCACATATGTGCACGGAAAGATCAGAATCAAGTAAGCCAATTCGTACTACAGTCGTACTACGGTGACTAGTACAGTACTACAGTAACTAGTACAGTACTGCACATCAGAGCGGCCATTTTAGCTGGCCTATATAGTTCACGTGATGACATTACGCAGCAGTCTGCGAAAGCTACCACGAGGCCTGGCATGACTATATAGCATTATGATCCTGTTGGCTGATAGATCTCAGCTCCGTGGCATCATCATGCCGAAACACGATAACGTCTTCTTGGACTACCGGTAGGTGAAAGTTCACTTCATTCTCTGACGATAGAATGCATGTTTCACATCTCTCGTCAGCACGCGTACTGCACATGCGGCCTGTGACTAATGATGCAGCGTGGAGGTCCTGTAGGCCAGAGCTCGTGTGGGATCACCCCTGATTATTTTGAACGCAATGAGCTGACTTTTGGACCCCATGCGCGTGGCAACAGTCTAGCACGATCAGACATCATTGTAATGACTTGCAAGGAGGGTTTGCAGAACCTGCAATGCAGATTGAAGCAATTGGCTGAACTTTTGTTGAACCATTCAGGCAGCTCATTGCTTGTAATGTCAACGTATCAACAATGAATGCCCCCCTTAAGCCTTAGGGAAAAGCTATAACCCTGACAATGCCTCCATCAGTGACTGCAGTCATGGATGTTAGTTCACCATCATACCTTAAAGCACTAGGTCAGCCATGAACACATGAACAAGATGCTCAATGAATAAATAGTCTGCCTTGTGATAATCATAAAAGCTGCTCAACGCCATGAATCGGCTGCGCTGCTGCCTCAACTGGTACAAGTGCAATACCTAGCCCAATATTCATTGCCTTTAAAGCTTCCCCTCTAGCACTGGGACTGGCAAGGTGTATCAGAAGCCTTGCTACGGTTGGTCAACACCAACACTACGGTCACCAGGTCAAATTTGTTAATATACCCCACTGCAATGACAGGTGACCCTGACACTGGGAAGAAAACAACTGAACTGGTCTCAGTGACCAGATTTCTGGTAGTAATTCTGATGATAATCCTCGGCATCTGTCCATTGAGATGCAGGCTCTAGATCTGTGACTACAGGCTTCCCTGCCTCATCAGATATTTGCTTCATCATAGCCTCTGCTGTTTTCTTCTGTTCAGGGCTGTGATACCATATAGCAGACTTGTACTGAGTTGAGCCCTTCTTGGTTGTAGGAGAATGCTCTTTGAAGAAAGCCTGCACAGTACAATCAACATGATGCCAACAGTTCTGCTGGAGTACAGTTTTGCCAGAGCAATGCGCTTTGGCACACATGTGCTAAGTGATCACTGCCAGCATGGCTGCTTGAGTATGCATATGTGGCAGTATGGGTATGCTGGCTTTATTGTCTGACAGCCATCATTGGGCAGTTTCAGCCACTGTTTGCAGAAGCTAGCAACAATGTTGAGTCAGACATGCACCAAATACCTTCAGCAAGCCTTCGTAAGGAAGCTCGTGAGGATCAAATTCAACCTTTACTGCCTCTGTGTGACCATCACCACTGCAGACGGAGTTATATGTGGGATTGGGCTTGCTTCCTCCTGTGTAACCTACTCGAGTTGACAGCACGCCTGGAAGCTTACTGAACTTTGCATCCTGAAGCAGACACACTTCATTTGTTATTGTAAGGCAAGGACCGCCGTGCAGCAGATACAACTGCAACGCAACACGCATATGCAAGCATGCAAGATGCTACAGAAGGGAGATAGATCATCACTCCTGTTCAGCGAAGTACAATGCCTCACCGGCGACCAAAAGCATCCACACGCAAGCGTAGCGGTCTCGCTAGAAGAGCTGGATTGTGCTTGCACCATCCGCGTGTATGTTCGGCTATAAGACTGGTGTGCGTGTCTGGTCACGGAATGTTGAACTCCTACTCTGCCGGTTCGCAGAAGGCTGGCGGTAAATAGTTGAGGGCGTACGGCAGACAAGGCCATGTATGGTGTGATGCGGTGCGATACTAACGTTGAGCTTCATGGCCAGCTTCGTTGACAATCATGTAATCGTAACCCTGCTAACTCTTTTGTCAGCACCTGGCAAAGCTTGTGTCAAGGATTGACAGATACCTCATGGTGGGTTTGCATTCAGCTCTGTGTGCAATCAGCATGCTGCAAGGTGAGCATACATGACATTGTAAGGTGATCTTCACACTGTGACTCGTCCAGCAGGAACCTTGCATGAGTGTCATCACGCCACCGGCGCTCCAAGTATGATTCTTATGCAAAGGTTCTGCACTTGCCAACTACACCCTTGCATCCTTCCTTGAAAAGCGTTCACGGGGCATTCCTGACGACCATTGTACAGCACACTAATGCGCTTGTTGCAGGCTCAAGGCCGCAGCTTTACCATCTTTGTCATTGAGCAGAGCGCCCAGTACCTATTCAATCGTGGAGCCTTACTGAACTCTGGCTTTCAGCTGTTGAAAGGCTCAGACTATGACTATTTTGCCTTTCAAGACGTGGACACAATTCCCACTGACCGAGGCAATGTGCAGTACAGCTACCCTGCTGGCGCTGCTCCCCTGCACTTGACACCTTATGGAATCCACCCTACAGCCAACTTTGAGGTGAGAGAATCCTCACGCTCTGCAGCAGACATATAAGGTATTCCAGCAGCTGGGTTGCATTGTGCTTTTGTGCCAGCAGTAGGCAAAAGGAGTGGCACAGACATGCAACACAGCTGAGTGGGTGACACTGTGCAGAAGCAAATGACACTGCATTGCCAGGCTGCGCTCTCTTCCTGGTCTGCAGCATGGTCACAGCTGTGCAGAGTATTGCTTGCAGCGTAGTCATATGTCAACAGGACTAAATAGGTTCTTGAGTAAGTAAGGAGAGTTCCAGCCTATCGTGTTGAAATCCAAGCCTTTGCAGCAATGGCTCCATGTACATCACTATTGGCTGAACAGCTGCATCACGAATGAACAGAACAAAACATGCCTGGTGTGTCCAGGACTTCTTTGGTGGCATAACCATATTTACACGCGAACAGTTTGAGAAGGTGAATGGGTTTGGAATGAACTTCTGGGGATGGGGGAGGGAAGATGACAACATGCGACAAAGGCTCATGCTGCAAGGCATGTTCCCGCCAGAACTGCCTGCTGTCCCAACCAGGACAAGACATTTCTACTTTGAGCATCAAAGGCATCAGAAGGCTCTTGAGGTGCTGCTGCTGTACATGGCATATGACTTCAGCAACATGAGCCAAATGCGCATCTGCTTTCCTCTAGGCCCAATGGTGGACATCAAATAGCAGTAGTAATGTTGTTGCATGCGTACATGAGCCTTCTTAAGCCAGTGTCTGCAGCTCACATGCAAAGGTCATTCTGTTACGCCATCATAACCATGCATGTCATGAGTGACTGCAGTCAGGCTCAATCAGTACCCATAGCAGCTTTTGTAACAGCCAGTGCTGATGCACAAGTCTCCTGATGCAGTGGAGAGTGGAGGGCACTGGATCTGAGGTGCATTACTATGGAGTCAATCCAGATCAGCCGTATGGTGATGCACGCATAGTCAGCGTGCAGCCGCACCTCATGCAGGAAACCTCAACTGGCCTGAACACCACAACATTTTGGATCAACAGTGTACAAACATACGGGACTGCTGTACATTACAAAGTCAGCTTGATTTGTGATCATGCACAGACGCCTTGGTGTGATGAGTCGGGTTGAGGATCTAATGCTGTTGATGATTGTTGCGCATTGTGTTTGCAGTCCTGCTTGCTGATAGTGATAGTGGTTGTGAGCACATGAAACTGATGGCCTCGGTCATCATAATTAGGTAGTAATTGCTTTGTGAGGACATAATTTTGTAGTATATCAGGGACAAAGTTTCCTTTTGTGATCATTTGAGCAGTCATTGTTACATTTGTTCAGCTTTGTTTTCCTTTATTTTGTGGTGACACATTGCGCCTTGTTACATTGTGGCTCACCATAATGACAGCTTGCATGAGGCTTGAGCTGCCATGAGCGTTGGGGACTATTGACGTTACAGCAGATGACCTGGAGACAATACACCATGGCGCATGCAACAAGTCTACATCCATTGGGTGCGTTGGAGACGTCTTGCGGATAGCTTGGGTAAGGCAGCAGTGCGCAGGTAGGGTGCGTGGGCCATGTGCAAGAATACGCTTGAAAGTGGGTTGCCCATAACACACCATTCAGCATGTTGATGTTGTACAGCATTAATAACAATAATAATAATAACGCTTTCCAGCCCTGATGAGCTAGGTACGTGCGGGACAAGTCTTGTGTTTCCAAAGCAGTCTGTCTTGCGGATCTCTATGCGGTCATCATTGAAACTAGACAGGGGTGACCAGGTGGGCGAAGCCCCCCTGTGCAGCATTGAGGTCTGAAAAGGAAAAAATTGGGGGTGCCGCTGGCTAGGCAGCTCGCATGCTTCCATTTAGTCTTGTGGGCAGCGACTAGGGGAAAGATGCCACTCATTCCCGACTTACTGCCTCCGACCTACTACCGGTACGTGGGTGGCCAGTGAGTTTCCCAGTTACCGGGCAGACGGAGTTCCTCTGCCTCCGGCCTACGATCGGCACGCGGTTTCCCGGTTGCCGGGCAGACGGAGTTCCCCTAAGAGGCCTATTAGATAGCCTGTTCTGCTGGCTTCATACAGACTCACTTTTTTTTGTTGGTACGGGTATGGGTCACCCCTGTGCCTGCACGCCCAACTGTCAATGCGACAGTGCGAGCCACACCCGAAAGCTTGCCTGCACCTTTGCTTGCCTCATCGACTCCGCAAAGCAATGTCTGATTCAGTGAAGCATCAATGCAAACAACCAGCAGTCCTTCAGTGATCTTCACAAGGTTGGCTACATCTCAAATGGAAGGATGGGTATGCAGAATCTGAGCTATTGGCGAAGAAGCAGGCGCTTCAGTTGCTGTCTGCAATAGACTGTTGCCACAAAGTATGCTGCTTTTTCACTTCTGCGGTCAGTCTTGCCTGCAAATATGCTGGCAGGTGCTTGGCTGCAGGAACGTGCCATTGCAACATTAGTGGTGATGTTGTCTGGCTCAAGGGTAGCGCTGGTGATGCTGAGATCAGGCTGGGGCTTTTTGAGCACAGTGAGATTTGCAAGACTGGCCAGCACATCTGTACTAGAGCAGGACACGTTCGGCATCTGGCTTGTGAGGTCTTGTTGGTCACTCCGCAAACAAAGACCTGTTTGCCGAGTGACCAACGAAGACTTCAGGGGCCACATGCTAGATGCTCCCTGTGGACATCTGGGTCTGTGCCGCAGCTTTCTACAGCCTGCTATCTGGTCACTTCCCTTTTGGTGGCGAATCTGGTAACATGAAATTTATGGCTAGTTATTGCAAATCTGCTTGAAATCTCAGAAAAAGAATCACAGTCCTGAGTGATGCAGGTGCAAATTGCAGAAAGCTCCATAGCCTCTGCTATCATAAGTATGTATATATTGCAGTATGCACAAATGTATACATTACAGTATTATGCATACTGTAGTGTATGCAGCAGGCATACCAGCCTAGGGCGGACAACCTAATTCGCAGCTACTTGCACGCAATGATTGCGTGATTTTCAAAGTCCGAGTTTGCAGGCGTTGCGTGTTTTGCGCACATGCAGACAAGACGATGGCAGGAAGATATGGCAGACCTTATGTGTACGCCAATCCACAACAGCGCGTTCTGAGGGACAACTGTACACAGAGTATTGCGCTTATGAACTGTCTCGCATACTCCACTATAGTCATCTTATCGTCTGCAACTCGGCATCTAGTGGTCTGACTCTGGAGATGGCAAGAGAACTGCTGCAACACTTATAGCAGCTGAAGAGGCTTGACTCTCTGGCTCTATCTTTGAGGTACATCGCAGCAACTCAGTAGCAAGACATGTATGACCTGGCTGCCACCTTCCTCCTACATGGTGACCTCATGCAGTCTCTGGACTTGGGCCTACCTGCCACCTCTGCAATCTTGCCTAGAGGACCCCGCAATGTTTGAGAAGTTCAATGTGTTCGGCTCAAGACTCAGGGTTGGAATGGACGGCACCCACCCCTTTACACTGAACTTGATGGTGACTGAATTGAATACGCCTGCTACGCCTGCTAGCGAGGTGCAAGCTCATTGAGTTGTGTTCTGATCATGCTATGCAGCATTTGTCAAAGAAAGCAATAGCATATGTCTTCACTGCAATTTGTCTTTCAACTACAGCAAACGTGACAGCTTCATCTCAAGGGTATGACTTTGTCTGGCTTTCTGTAACTGCAGTCTGCACTGATCTAAAAGTGATAAAGTTAAGTAGAGTCACTAGTGTGCTAGGACATCAGTGCAAATGATTCTCCCTGATTAGCAGTTTCAGAGTGCCATATTGTGGCTCAGCAATATTGTACTACCGGTATACCCTGTGAGCTGTGCTATATTTGGCATTTGACAACAGTTGTTAAGGGTCAACAGACTCAAGGCAAAGGTCATGGTCAGTTGTACACATACATCACGGTAGTAGCAATTGCAAAGACCTTTTTTGGTAAGAGCTTTTTTGGTCCAGCTATTGGTTGCGGTGAACAGGTTCAGTCAAGTCAGCCTGCAGTCGGCTGGTCACAAGCATTTGTTGAAGTGATGGTTGTGTGTTTTGGTTCTGGCCTGACAGTCAATATTGCACTCGTCGACCAGGGTGACCAGCTGTTTGTGCACACTCAGGCTGCTGTTCAGACACATATGATGTGACACTGTCCTGTAATGTATGCTGACTGCTGTGTCCACCTGATTTCCATCAGTACCAAGTGGCAACTTCACGGTGAACCTCACAGTGTCACTGCTTATGTATCAACAACGGCTGTGACTTGATGACGAAAGCTAATTCGTAGCAAGGTTGAGGTAAAAGGTGCGTTGCTAGCATGTCAGGAGGCTAGTTTCCTGCACTGTTACATAATGGTTGTCAAAATTGCACACACAATGGTCCTGTGATCACAAATCAGCAGAATAAGCATAGTTGTTCGGCAGGACAAGTATGTACATCCATTCATACGATACTGGCGCAAGAGTCATGTTTGCTGGGGGGTGAAGGTCATTGCTACTCCATTCATGCAGTATCGTTTGCCAGTAGGTGCTGGGCCATCATCAAACACATGACCCAAATGCCCTTTACACTTGTGGCATCGAATCTGCAACAAAGACACAGATTAAGCCTCCATGCAATTCCAGCAAGCACACCCAGTAACTGCAACACATTGATGGCAGCTTGTCACAGGGACAACACATGTTGACGCTTATTGTCTCCACCCAATAATTGCACAGATGTCATGCCATGCTGTGTCAATGGGAAGCACCTTATAGGGCACCCTCAACAAGCCAAGCTGACTCAAGCACAATATGCAGCACACTCAACTGCAGCGATTGTACCTCTGTTCTAGGGAAGAAAGGGATGGAGCGATCTATTGTCTCATCCACTCCACCTGAAATGGGCTGAAAGAAGGAAGGCCACCCAGTGCCAGAGTCAAACTTGGTGCTGGACTCATAGACAGGGCTGCCACATCCTGCACACTTGTAGGTCCCCACACGTTTCTCCTACAGCAATTGATGGTGGCGATTGACGACAGCCAACATGTTCAAGATCCAAGCTTGGTGCTTGACAAGCTTGCTTGTGCATGATGCAGCTTTGAACGTGTAAGGTGAGCTGCTGAGTCAGGCAGGGTGCTCGAAGAGCTCCTTACATGATCTAGGGCACTACTCAGCGGCAGCTCTGTGCCTGACTGACGTAGCACTCTGTATTGACCAGGACTCAACATGGACTTCCATTCGGCCGCTGTGTGATGCACCTGTACCACAACAAGGGTGTGCATATGATAGCTGTCTTTGTGGCAGAGACAAAGCTTTCCAGGCAGCAAGCAAGCAGCTTGTGAGGGGTGGTGAGTATGTTCGTGATACATACTTCGCCGTCTCTGTTTTCGAAAATAGCATTTTCCTCCTCCTTGCTTCTGCGCTGAACTTCAGAAGGCTTCATGCTTTTGGCACTGGCTGATCTAAGTGCCCAGGTCAGGAAAGCAGCAGTAGCCACACTGCCTACGACTCTCCGACCTACGCTTTGAGTATTGGGGGCCACGCATTGTGTCTGCGTGTGGCTGTGTCTGCAATTGTGGCTGCTGCTTTTGCGCTGGTGCGTGCTATGCAGGCAAGCTCGTTGCGAGCAAGCGTGCGAAGAGCTGAAGGGTCTATGTGACCCATGGATCACGCCTGCGCTGCACCGTTGACCAGTGGCACTAGCCTGTCACGAAGACGGAGAGCTATGAGTAGCTGCAATTGAAACCTGAAGTTGCAGCAGGTTTCTACTGGCTCACCTGTAAAACAGGCATGTCGGGTGCTGTTTAGCTGCCAAATAGAATGCCAGGAGTTATTCTATCTGAATGCACAAAGTCTCAGCGAGCGGTAATGCGACGATGTCAATGAAACTTCAGAGTTTGATTGCGCAGGGGCATAGCAGGACCTCAAGCTTGATCGTGACATGTTTCCGGACTCTAAAGTGCATGCGTTACATCTCACATTGCTTGACAGATAACAGAACGGCACCGCTTCAACATGTAGATCGTACTTGGAACTTCACAGGTTGATATGATTCTGTGCTGATCTGACCAACCAACATGCGTTTGTGTTCGTTGTGTTTGACATGCACAAGGCTTGGGTGGCGTGCAATTCGGAGATGAGCATGCGACACCTGGTTGACGTGCAACAACAAGACGAGAACAAAGATGCCGATGCACCGCAAAAGCCGAGCAGTAATGATACTAGCAAATTCCTTCGAGCATGGGCTTGGAAACGGGAGCACAGGTTAGGTTAGCGCTGAGACGACTCCAGCTTGCAGCATGCAACTACCACGGTCCCTGATTTTGTCTTTATCTACAGGCCTGACAAGTAAGATGCGGCTTTTGCAAACAATTTGTTGGTAACTTCTTGCTTGAAAACAATGGGAGTTCAGGTATTGTTTGGCACGTTCAAATGGTGCAATGCAAACCTGCTGCAGAATCAGATTCCACAGGCCATACATCCATTCTATGACATCACCTGCTGTCAAGCTGACCCTGCAGCAGTCCAAATTTGATGCTGAAGGCTTTGCTTCCACAAGTAGGGCATGCAGCTGCACCCTGGTTGCAATGCTGGTATCACCATGCTTATCACCATGCATTGCTGGTGTCACCATGCTTTGAAAACAAGAACACATACACGAGCTTATTTCTCTGACTTGTTGTGTAACTAATTTTGTATCACTGATTACCTTGCTACTTGCAGCCTGCACTTTGACACACTGCAGTACACAACACAGCCATGCTGACATGCATAGCATCAGAAAAATTGAGCTTCTTCTCAGCCAGCTTCTTGGCCAGCTTCTTCTTGGCCTTTGTCCCGTTATTCTTCTGCTTCTCTGTCAGGGGAGACAATGGAGTCTGTCTGCTTCACATGCAGTTTGGGACAGCTCCATTGTCATGTCCAAGTACTTTGAGCGGTGGGGCAACAGATGGGCTGGCAAGAAATGCCTGGACTTGAGTGCTGGATGTGGTTTAGTGGGTGGGTGAGCCCAGTGCAGTAGTCACTCAACCTGTCAATACTCTGTTGCAACAGCCATGCGCATGGCACCAGAAAGTTTTGCGCACTGGCTTTTGCATGACGGAGGCAGCAACACCTTTCACTGCAGTTTACCGTCTCATCTATTGCAGTGGTCGATACAAGACATTTTGCAATCTTTTGATGTAGGCTGGCCAGAGATTTCATTTGTGCTGCATGGTTCAATAGAAACAAACGTATGATCAAGGGTGAATGCCATGCACCAATGCAATTTGTCTGCTGCTGCAGAGCTGACTGCTTGCAGGCATTGTGTTAGCCCAGGCTAGGAGCAGATGTGGTGTTGACAGACCTTCTGCCAAATCTACCACTGCTAGCTGACAACTGCAAGGCAAATGGTATGGCTGGTACATTCTCCACAGTTATTGAGTGCACATTTGCAGCTGAACACTGTTGCCGAGTACTCCTTGCCTCAGTGTGCTTTGGTCAGTAGACAGAGCATACCAGACTCATATCAGCAGCTGCTGAAGTGCACTTCGCTTTTTTGCAGACCAGCCATAATCCACAGGGATTACTGCTGTCTGTCACAAACTCATGTAGATGATTGACTGCTGCCCATTCTTGACACCCTTGTCATCATGCTAGCCATTGGTTGCAAAGCTTGCTGCGCTGCAGTCCCTGAGGATGCATCAGGATCAGTCACAGTGAAGGAGCATAGGTGGGGTGAGAGGCTGGCTGAGTTGGGGGGACCCTTTGATGTCATAGTCGCTTGTGGTGCGCTCCATGTCCTCATTGAGAGCTGTTGACAAACCCAAAGCATGTGCACGTGATAAACATGAAACTGACGCCAGCTGTTCAAGAGAAGATTTGCATGTTTGCCTGTTGCTGTTCATCAAGCATCTCTTGCTGTAGTGCATACATTATGATTATGACGGTGGTTCAGAAGCTCCCGTATCAAGCTGTGCTGACATGTGGCTATGCCTGCAGATGTGATGTATATTGAAGCTGCCATACCAGACCTCGTCAAAACCCTTGTAGCAGCTGCATCACCCTTCACAGACATTTATATCTCTCATGGGAGGAACCGGCAAGCAGAACATGTGTTTCAAACCTGTTGTAAGGGGAAATTCTTGGTGTCACAAGTTGGCAGCAGCCAGTTGGATGAGGTGTACCAGACTGGCGATGTTGATGTCCTCCATTTGCAAAGTGTATCAGAAGCTATGTGATCTGACCGATATATGCATTCTGCATCCAGCATGATAGCTGCGCATCTGATAGATAAATGCTGCAACTGCTGGAACCCTGGCAAACTTTCAGGAGTTGGCCCAACAAGTTGTTTGCAGTCACAGGGATGTCCACTACCGTAGACCTTTGTGGTGGCATTGTGCGTCCTGTGGCGCTGTTGTTGCACTCTAATTCAGGCAGCTTCTGAACCTGCGCCAGTATGAGCAACACCTGTAATCCTTCTTTTGGCCTGAGTTTTATCCACTGACAACAATCATGAATACATCAATATTGATTAATGTCAGCTCTACAAGCGTTGTGCTTGCACTCGTGGCCGGCCGTCAGGACTGTATAACCTCGGCAGCAACATTGTCAACAGAGCAACGAATGTTCTCAGCAGCTTTCAAGTCAGAAGTTCTGCTGACCACGACTGTAATTGTAGCCTCCCAGATGCTTTTCAGCCCTACAGCCAAACACAACCTTGCATGAGCATACAACTTTGCATGAGCACAACTACTCAACTACTGTATTACAATGCCTCTATGATCCAAACCATCCGCCAATGAGTCATAATAATAGTGCCAGCTGGCATGTCAGCGAACATGACCTATCCAGCTGCTCCGCATGCTGCATGTACTATTTGAGAACCCGACACGGTGAGTGCGAATCGTGACTACCGGCACTGACGAGGCTGCAACAGGGCCAGAAAAGCCAACGCCGTTCGCTAACACCTTTCAGCATTTGCGAAGCCGCGCACGCACCAACAACCTGTGATCGTCGTGAACACCTTGGTCGGATCCAGCTGACGCTTTGGGATATACTAGTCTTCGGAACAGGCAACAAGCGCATCCCACAACTCCATACGGACATGTCAGGTTGCCAGGAAGCCTTGCTGCTGACCCGCCAGGCAACTCCAGCGATGCCCTTGCAGGAGGTAAGCTGTCCTCTTGAGATCTCGGTGACTGTATACTCAAAAGAGAATGCAGTCGAAGGCTTGTTGACCCTTTTTCTATGCGTGGAAGGAAAAGGAAGCCTGACTGCAAGCTGTACGTCTGTATGCTGACTACTGAGGCCAGGTGTCACCTTGCAGCGCAGAGCAGAAGTTTCAAGTGTGGTATGCTACTTGCAGGTAGCAGCTACAGGCAGCATACATGCAGAGTGCCCAGCAAGCAAACCACACAGAAGTTTGTCACATACGAACCTGCAGTCTCTGCAGTCCATTCCTGAGGAGCAGTCTGAGCGACAAAGTTGTTCTCGAGATGGGGCTGCATCCACATCTGTTCAGGCGCAAGCTTCAGTCTTGCTGAGGGAAAAGTTTCCAGAGCAGACTCAGTACACTGCTTCCTCTCTTCGGCGCCGCAGCCCGCATGGCAGCTGTGATTTGCCAACTGTTTGTTCTGGCCAGCTTATGACGCCAGTCTTGTGATGCTGTTTCATGACAGCATAAAGTTGTAGCTGGAGTAGCAGAGCATCATTGACAGCTCAGCTAATTTTCACATCTTGATGTTCACAAAGTCAGGCTTATCCAAGTGACCTGCTGTTTTGAGTAATCAAAGTGTGTACAAGAATGTTTTTTTTGTACTTGAAGATCATCCGCCGCTGTGGCGAGGTCAGCACATGTTCTGTACAATAATTTTGTTGAATCATGCTAGAATCATGCTGATAAATTCCACCTTGAACTGAATTCTGCTGTCCTGGCTAATGTGCAATCACAAGCTGCATGAGCCATTTCAGGCTGAGCCCTCCTTCCTATGCTGGAATGTTAGATTCTGCGATCTGAGTTATAGGTGTTTCATATGTCATGCAGTGATGCTGTACACTAAGCAGATTGTGTATTGTAGTATGCAACTTGAAGGACTGAACTGAGTCAAAAAGCGCTACAACAATGTAACGATGTACTCAATGTTATCTGTTGAAAATTCTCTGCTACAAGACCAGACTCTGTTGACATTTGATCAGCTTTGGCTATCTCCCCCTGTGTCAGATACCCTTGGGTGCTATATATGCTTGCATCTGAAGTGACATTGCATTAGTCTTCCCACTGCAATACTTTACACAGCAAACTGTCGAAGCAGTTTCAGTCTGTCAACATTGATGAATCTGTCAATACAATAATTCGACAATACTGATTAACGTTTGGATGTGCTGCCATTGATGCAATACACCAGCAGTGCACTTCAATAGCAGCAAACAGCAATAGTCATCTACAAAGAACGCAGCAACCCTCTTATGCATGCAGCAATGTCAACATACTGAGCTCTCATTCTGTATAGTTCTGCACATCATCATATAGTTTATATCTGTTTCACAGGGGTCTTGCGTCTCAACCCTTGTTTCCGAAAACCGCACTTAATTTGATCCTCCAAATGCCATGGTTGCCCAAGTGCTCTGCCTGGAACATGGACTGATATGCCTGCTTGCTAAATATCTCTGGACACAAAAGCAAATTGTTGTTTACTTGTAGCGTCTTTCACTCTCCTGAATTTTGTAGTCATTAGCTGACATGTCTCGCCTCAGCATGAAGCCTTGGTCGTCAAACTCCCAGTGCTGCAGTACACAAAATCGATCAGACTGTGACATGCGCTGATGAGCGGAGTATGCACACAGTGAATCTTCATGGGCAAGCATGCAAGCCATTTCAGCGACAAGCAGCATTGGACACACCTCGTTTCCATGGGCCCGCCACCATTGGCCATTGTGGTCATGGTACTCATATTCAAAGCGCACAGATATCCTGCTGCCCTGATAACACCATAGCTCCTTCATCAGCTTATACTGCAGCTCTTTCTCCCATTTCTTAGTCAAGAAAGCTTTGATGGCATCCCGACCCTCAAAGAACTCGTCACGATTGCGCCACTTGGATTCTACAGTTCCAACACAGCTTGACACACCAGATGATGTGGCCCCGCTTTGGGGTGACGGCATGCAATGTTGACGAGGTAACGCTCGAACAGAGAACATCGAACCTGGGGTGTAAGCCATTGAAACTTTGGCAGGATCGCATGTATTCCATGCATCTTCAGCAGCCTTCACCTTCTTAGTTGCTGTCTCAAGCGTGAAGGGCGGGAGAGGAGGTTTATCAGGTTCTGTCATGCTGCCAGCGACACGGGTCGGCGTGTGGGTTGTGACACGCTAAGTCAGCCTCTGTGCTAGCAACTCTGAAGAGCCAACGGACAGTCTCGCTACGACCTTCGAAACATGGAACGCTTTGATCGTTGGCACTTTGATCGTTGTTGCCGTGGGTTGTTTGTCATTATTTCTGATAACCAGGTGCTCTGAATCCCTAAGGACTCCAGGTTCATCCCCATGAGTCATTGCCAATCGTCGTTGTCACCTACCCTTTCACTTTGATAGCGTTTCGAGCGTGCATCACTCTCTCTGCATTTTGGAACAAGATAGCTGCTAGTCCTGTTGGGTCGCTTTTCCACACAATCTTGCTTGACAATCTTGATGATGCTTTTTCTGTTGGAAATGGTGCTAAGAACTTTTCTGGCTCCATAGTTGC
>JAABUP010005146.1_pt1 | contig 20371 bp, 15 predicted proteins | sample 5559201 | NCBI WGS metagenome assembly JAABUP01 (sample SAMN10711887, study PRJNA513373) | rock metagenome | isolation source: Antarctica rocks | place: Antarctica
TCAACGTTGGGACCGTTGCGATTAGCCGTAAGGCTTCCTCTGTCGCAGAGAGCGCTGCTTGACTTGCGGTCGATGGGCTCGATTGGAGGGCACAGCTGACACGTCAGGCGTCTGGTGATAAGTATAGTCTCTCTTGCTTCGTGGGACCGAACTACACAGTTGTCTTCGGAGGAGTTCGGCGAGAGGAAGTTTTCGAGTCCTCCTGCTGAGACCCCTGAAGCAGTCGTGGCCTGACATTCAATGGGAGCCCCGCATCTGAATGACCCCCCTCCAACGCTTTTGATGGTGGACCGGTCCAACCACGGACTATCGGTTTGGACCAGTCCGTCCAGATGACTAAGCAGTTGGTTTGGGATTTGGACCAACTGGTTTAACATCTGGACCGACTGTTTGGACTATTAGTTAAAACGGTCTGTAGAGTCTAACGAGATAGGTTTAGCGCAGCCCTATAGGTCTGAGCCCTATACAGAAAAGTAGCAACTCCACTATACAAAATCCGGATACTCTGACTAAAGAGGCTTAGCGGCTCTCGGTTACCCAGCCCTACGGTGAAACAACTGAATAATCCCGCCTATGCAATAGGTGTGTTTTTCACCTTTTGACCACTAATTAACCACTATCATGGCTAGCGACGACGGGTCTGAGCTCTCAGAACCTCCTACTGTTACTAGCAATCCTTTGTCTATCGCTAGATCGATCGTATCATCAGTTAATCCCGCTCGGCACACCCGTTTTATTGCACCCTAAGGGATAGAGCAATAGAGAAGCACAAGTCTTGGCGAGTCTTGGCAACTTTTGACCAATCAGAACGCTCGGACCACCAACCAACTGGTTCAACTATCAGTTGGACCAGTCCAGGTTTCAAACCAACTGGTCCAGGGTTTGGACCACTAGAATGGACTGGTTGGGCCTTCGGACTGAACCGTTTCAACCATCAAAAGCGTTGCCCCCCTCGCCATCAGAGCGATCATTTTATTGACAAGCTGACAGCGCTGGGCAACGAAAAGGGCGGAGCTTTGGCTGGATCAGCTCAATTATCTATCTCGCATCTGGGTACCAGCATCATAAGCAATTGCGGACTTACCAAGTGATCAGCGAGCGCTGAACCGTTGACAGCGTGACGCCATTCAATGTTAGTATACTTCTTATGTGCGCGAGCTCAAGGGAAGCCAAAGGAATGGGCTGCTTCCGAGTTCGCACGAGTCTTTGCTATCAAGTATCTTGAATTCTCTAGTCAGTCAATTGATTGAAAGATTGGTGGCTGCTATGGCCATATGACAGGGTTCCTGGATTATCCCACAGCGTGGAGTCCGTAAGTGACTGTCTCCGCAGAATCTTGCCCTGCGATAGGCCCTCAAGACAGCTTCACCTGTCGTGGTCCTATACATTACAATAGCAGTGGGGACAGGGGTCCTCAGCAGCAAGGCTTTCAATGAAGTTGCTAGGACTGGCTACACGCAATCCCCTCCATGCCTCCATCTACGCACTGAAACACCCCTGCCCCTAAAGTAGTCTGCCATAGAGATGCATCGCGAAGATGGTAGATACGTGGGGAATGGTAGCAAGATTCTATGTATCGAATCCTGAGACCCCTACGGAAAACGAAGGCATTTCAACAAGCCTCGAGACTCGAGCGTCTACTGCCTACAGGATGAAGAACTGTCTTTTTGCCTGCATGGTTGGTTCTATGAGCCTTGTAGAATCAGATGAAGGTCTCATGAGTGATTAGTCAGCCGAAATGTGACGATGTGCGAGAGAATTCCGCGAATCTCTTCTGCACGATGACCATCACTCTCTACGAAATGACCGTAGTGATCAATATCTAGTGAACAGGCTCAGTCTGTTGTATATGGAATACCAATACCTTTCGTCAACTCCATTGATCTCCATTTGTAGACGACACGCATTCTATGAGCAAGATATAACATGTTATTCTTCATCTCTTCCACAACATGACTGACGGCTTCCTCACGCCTGTAATCATCGGCGTTGGTGATGTCGTGAATCGTTCTCAAGAAGTCGAAGATGCCCTTGAGCCTATGCAGCTCATGCTGCAAGCGACGCAGAGTGCCCTGAAGGACGCTACGTCACAAAGACCGTCTGCGGAGAGCGAGCTGCGGTCCAGCATCGATAGCGTCAACATTGTGGCTACGTGGACTTGGCCGTATAATGATTTGCCAGGCATTTTTTGCGATAAGTTGGGCATCAAGCCCAGCCATAAGGTTTACAGTCACCATGGCGGCAATCAACCGATAAAATGGGTCGATGAAGCTGCACGAGCGATATCCCAAGGGAGGAGCAAAGTAGCGATAGTGACTGGTGGTGAAGCACTAGCCTCTTGTAGGTTGCTACAAGATCATTTTGACCCTCATGAATAGACTTCCTGGGTAAACGTGCTGATATCAATGCAATTGATAGTGAACGCATGCGTTGCGGCGAGGAAACTGTCTCCTCCTGGTCGGACATCGCCAGGGACCAGTATTACGAGTACATCGCCATTAAGTTTATCCCGCCAGGAGAGAGGTACGCCCGCACACAAGATAATTGCCAACAGCATGCACTCACGCTTAGTTTCGGCATGGTAGGCATAGGTACCATTCACTCTATTGGTCTACCAGTCCATGTATACCCGCTGTACGAGAACGGATTTAGAGCATATCACGGACAGTCAATAAATCAGAATGACGCGGAGTCGGCTCACATGTACAATGAATTTGCCAAGATTGCAGAGCATAATCAATTCGCCAGGAACTACAGACAGCCAGCGCCGTCGGTAGAGACCATCTCCACAGTCACAAAACGCAACCGGATGATCTGCTTTCCATGTGACTTTCCAAGATGGTAGTTCATCAGATCGAGCTACTGATGCATCCACAGATCCACTTCTAATGAACGCGTTCAACAATGTCAATCTAGCTGCCACTTGCGTACTGACTTCGACAAAGTTCGCCAGAGAACTAGGTATTCCTGAAAGAAACTGGATTTATCCTTTGGGTGGAGCTGGAACGCAAGACTCGGACAATTGTGGGTATTTCCTTGCCCCTGCCAACTTCTAGCATATGACAAACTCATCATTCTCTAGTCTGGGAGCGGCCGAATTTTTACTCCAGCCCTTCGATCGAACGCTCGCTAGACACCTATTTGGAAGTCTCCGGCCTCCCTAAAGAGCAGATTGATGTCTTTGACTTCTACTCGTATGCCATTTGTAAAAGCTGTGGTGTAGTTACGCTGACGTCTGGACCAGTTGCTTTCTAATCGTCCCTAAGCTTGCATGCTCACATCTTGGATTTCCACTTACGAATCCGCCCAAGCCCATCTCTCTGTTAGGAGGACTTACCTCGTTCGGCGGTGCCGGCAATAATTATTCGCTACATGTAGGCTATTCCTTTCAAGTGCGATCTGTTGCCACAATACTTGGCTGATGATAGCTCAGTCTCTTACCGCATTGGTACGAGAGCTGAGGAAAGGAGACCAGCAGAATGGCCTTATCCTGGCAAACGGTGGGGTACTCACTTACCAGCATGCCATTTGCCTCTCCAGACGGCCGAGACGAAATGGCTCCCTCTATCCAGACCAGAATCCGTTGCCTCGCTATGTGGCAGACTTACCAATACCTGTGATCGCAGCTAGGGCTGAAGGGGGAGCCACCATCGAGGTAACTGCCAGCTTCTTCAAATAGCATCGAAACATCCAATCTGATAGCTATGTTTGCTTTAGACCTACACGGTCGAATTCAACCGCAATGGCACACCTTCGCAGGGGTTTGTTGTGGGTCGGCTGGAGAGAAATCAGCACCGATTTGTTGCCAACGCTGGCGACGCAAGGGCCCTGCAACAGTTATCGAGCAGTAGGAATGAGCCGATAGGTAGAGTCGGCTGGGTCACGAGTGGCGAAGATGGAAGGAATTTGTTTGTATTTGACGCAGGTGCTAAAATATAGCCTGATATCTCCTCCCCGGCTTGACTCTCATTTCAAGGAAAGAACAACTGTCAAACATCTATGCTCACTAGGATCTCGTATAGATCTTCAAGACACAGTACGAACCTACCCACAGGACCGTTTTCGACATCCCGCCGGGCGCCAAGACTTCTCCGCCTGCGGGGAATGACCGCTGAATTCATCGATTTCCGTTATGTATCAACGCACGATTCCTTCCAACCCCGCAATTCCATCATCAGACCGCATCTGTATCTCTCAGCTACATATCTCTGCGACTACTTCCTCTCGAATGAATCTTTCGCCTCTTGAATCTTCCATCTTCCATCTTCCATGATGGCATTGTCTTCTTCGGCTGGACCGTGCGCGGCACAGCCTGCGGGCCAGGCCAATTTTACCCGTACTACCACTCATCCTCCCATCCTTTGACGGCGTGGTGAGGCTGTAAATTAGTACATATGCTAGGGTTGCCCCGCCGAATCGGTTCCTCTTGTCCATATCAAATACTGTGTTGTTGCTGTATTGCAATTTTCGAGGCAATTCATCTGTAAACTCGCTATCAGTGATTTCCTAAGTCTTTAAATCTCTGCTGTCACCTTCATTTCTACAAGTCTTCTAGCATTCTGAAAGTATCATTCTAGAGCCAGCCGCAAGACTGCTCGTACAGCCCTGTGGCAATCAAATTTTGCGCTAAGTGACACGGAGTTGAAAATGACTAGCATTGTACTTTTGGTTATCCCGAGAAACAGAAGTCAAGGGAGCGAGGGTATTATTCGGTGACCCCTCTGTTCCGTAAGAAGCCTAGCATTCGGCATTATTCAGTCAAGGGACTGCGTTGGCCAACGTACATAATGAGCACTTAGGCCTTTGATCTTCTCGACGCCTGCCAAGGAGGGCTTTCGCTCCTAAATAAAGTCAGCTATGCTGCTACCGAATCGGATCAGTATTCTCGTCGTTGTCCTTTTGGCTACGCTTGCCGGATTCGCCACATTCTTCCTAAGAGGGAAATGGAAACTAACATCGATGAACATTGCCCTTCCCACCGAACATCACCTCGATAGCTGTCCTAGGCGTCTCGACTGGCTGGGTAATCTCACGATCACTTTTCCGGTGAAGTACGCGCGACGTGATGTCATCGTCAGACCCAATCCAGAAACCCACAGAGCTTCTGTCGCTAAGATCGATGGACCCCTTTTCCCCGAAACTCAGGTCATCGACCTGATGGCTGGTCCTGAAATAGATCTCAAACACTGCATGGAACCGTTGCTGCTGGACGTACCCGCTTCTCCCAAAGAACCATTAGACGCTTCACACATGATTTTTGGAATGGCTACTCTCCTCGACCGCCTGGAGCTCTCGATAATAGATCTACAGCGCTGGCTAGCGCATACTAATGCTCAGCTCATCATTATTGCCATGGGACCCGATGAGACCGACCCTGACCCGAAACAGATGGTTGAGACGCAGTCCAAAATGCGTAGTCTGGGGCTGAAGGTCACCATCGTCGAACGCCTCTCGGAAGAGGACAGCATGCCAGAGCGCTATTTCTCGTTAGTAAAACTCATGTATGAGCACCGTGAACCGGAGACGAAATGGATGGCTGTCATTGACGATGACACCTTTTTTCCATCGATGCATTCACTGATCGAAATGTTGGATCCTTACGACCCAAAGGAGCATTGGTACCTTGGCGCAATGTCCGAAGAATGGTGGGCTGTCGTCCGCTACGGATTCATGGCATTCGGAGGCGCAGGCGTCTTCTTGTCTATGCCGCTGGCTGCTGTGCTAGACGCTAATTATGACGACTGTAAACGAAGGTCGGGTGCCGGTGCGGGTGATATGAGGATTCGCGAATGCATTGTTTGGCACACTGATACGAAAATGACGCATGTACCGGGGTTGCATCAGATTGATATGCATGGTGATAGATCTGGAATATATGAAAGCGGCCGCTTACCGCTGTCACTGCATCATTGGAAGGAAGGTTGGTGGGATGAGCAGGGATATGGCACTTGGTTTCCTATGGCCGCTATGCATCTTGTTGCTGATGTTTGTGGAGATTGCTTTCTCCAGCGATGGCAGTTTAAAGGCGATGTGGTTCTCAGTAATGGGTACTCAATTGCAGAATACCCAACAGGTGCCTGGAACGAGCTGGCCAAAAAGGATCATCTGAGAAGACCCGAAAGTACCTGGCTGGAAGCTGGAATTGTCGAGGATTCGAATAATGCTGGATGGGATCACTATGTTGGGCCTTTGAGGCCGGCACTGACTCTCGAGGAGGAGAAGATCCAATACAAGTTTCTGGACGCTGCGGCTGTCGATGGAGGTGTCAGACAGTTCTACATCCATCTTGGCTTGGATGGCGATTTCGATACCTTATTGGAGCTCTTTTGGACAGGATCAAGGGAGTCCGAAGCCAATCAGGATACAAGCCAGTCGCCTCGTTGAGAACGGATTTAAAAAACTTCCGCCCTGGGTCTCAACCAAGCCTTTGTGCGACCCGATACGGTTTCCTCGCACAGGATTGCAGGCGCGGCTACAGATGGTGGCAGGCGAATTTCGAGGAAAAGTCCCCGTTGTGAGGTTTGCTCAGACGAGAGATGCCCCCTCATACAGTCCACCGACTCCTCAGCATCAGAATTCGTCGCTCTGCCGGGCATAGGGCCTTCTCAGTCCGAAATCGAACGCCCCACTGGAATTGCTCGCAGCATTTAAGGAAGTGCTGAGCACGAGATGGCTAATGAAACTAGGAGGATGTGAATGAGCATGGGGTGAAGCTTAGCGTGCTTGTATATACCCCGTCGTTATGATACAAGAGTGGAGATGTGGACAGATGAGTTTGAGAATATTGAAGACTGTTCTATGTAATATGCTATTGATGATGTACGACGCTCAGCAGATAATCTAAGCAGGCCGTATGATTTACAGAAGATTCTGATCTTTGAATAGCTCTCCTCACACTCAAATGAGATCCAGCTCCTACCTTAGCAGAAGATTAAAGGATACCCTGCGGCCTGACGTAAACGCATTCCCTCTCTACTCCCAACCAGGTATCACCAAGGGCATAGGCTTCTACAAACGTCCTCCTTTCCCTTCCTCCCCGGCTGTATCCCATCTAAGCTCTTTGCAAAATGACCACGCTCTTAATGGCTCACAGCGCATCCATAATAGGCCCTAGCTCTTCGCCAGTGCGACTTCGTACACATGTTCCGCTTTCCCCTAGTGAAGGTCGATTCATCGTCATTTCCAGTAAGGCTTGGATAGGTGCTTCGCACTTTTGTATTCCCGGACTTCTTTTTCCAATCATGGTTGACGCGCCGTGAAATTCTTCCTTTGTATTCGCCGGTTTTGTCTAAGGATATTCAGCGAATGTTGGTTCTAGCATGCTGATGTCGTCGTGGGCTGGCAGGAGAGGTCAGGTTGAGGGGAGAAGAGGGAGGGTTGTATATGTGGGCTTGATCTGAATTATTCATCTGTTAGCTCACAATCGGGTCAAGTTGAATTAGACTCTTGCTGGCGGTCTCCTCATATGTTGCGAGAGGTGCCATTGATAATTGCGAGTGCTCGCGATCCAGGGCAATTCTTCTAAGATGTGTTCCTCAACCTGATGCTGTACGAGTGTCCGTGACAAGGCGAAATGCCCTGTGACGTGGTGGTGACGTAGGGCTTAGTGCAAACGCTAGTCCCAGATTTATATTAGTGTTATTTGTGACGGGTTTATGCGAGTTTGCTTTCGTCACGTCTCGCCTTCGCAAGCTTTTAGGTGTCGACGAGTGTATGGCATATTCTTTATAAGAGGGTTTGAATAGACCTGAGAGTATGCGGTGCTAGGCATGAGTGATTGTTTACCATCGATTGTACCCTTGCACCCTCCTGATCGAACAATTGCTTTGTGACGAGATCATTTTGCTCTCACTTATAACACTTGTTGTAGTACGTTCACTTTACAAGAACGCTGGTAGGACCTAGCTTTAGGAATATGCCGAGTCTCACAATTGTTCTCTTTAGCGAGCATCACGTTCGTCCAGAATTCTGGTGATTCTTTGTTTCATGCTCAGTCCTTGCCTTCGAGTTGATGATTATGACGTCAAGATGATCTTGTGTTCCAATCTCAGTTCCTGGTCTTTTTCATGAACATCGTGGCAAGGCCGTCATCAAGATACTCGAATAGGGTTGCGGAGAATGATTTATGATTGTGAGGGTTCATCCCCACATGCTACCAACCCGTACATGATCGCTCGGGGTTCCACATTGAAAAACACGCTCGGCTAATGATTTACCTTGAGGGATGATGGCACCTGGGGAACGGCACGAGGCGCTGATTATCATATTAATCTAAGAGTCAAGAAAGCATTCTGATTGATGAAAGGGGCAATGATCATTATTATTGAAGCTACCGATTGAATATCTAGCTCGCCGACAAGAGCAAGACTGTTGCTGGAATGCTACTTTCAGCTTTGAGCCCACTGAACGCTCTTGACGTTCGCAAACGCAGAAGTACAACTCCGCTTGCCAGGCATCGTAAAGCCATTAGGAGTACCATCCACATTCGGAATAGCATTCTTACAATTCTCATCAGAAAAGACAGAAAGGAATCTAATGTGGTAAATTCCCTCGCCGCCAAACACACCGATATTCTGTGCGGCTGCATCACGAGAGAATTTGACGCAGTCAGACAGATGAACCTCAGGTCTCTTACCTATCCATTTTCCCGAGCAGTCTGAGCTCGAGAAGGATCCTATCCAGCCGTGGTGTTCGCGTTTCTCAAGGTTAAATGTCGATGTTGTGTTGGTTGCGGGGAGGGCGAGGACGCCACTGAGGAGGGGGAGGAGAAGAGCGAGATGGAGTTGCATGTTTGAGTTTCTGATTCATTTTTGGGGACTTGTTGGGAATGATTATAGTAATATTGGGACGTAGTAAGTGTTTTGGATGAAAGCTGGAGACTGGGGGGAGAAGACCTTTTCAAGTAGCCGGAGGCGCAGGAGCTCTTCGCGGCGAATAATGAGTACTACAATAGATCTTGTGTGCCCTTTCTGATGGGATTCATTGTTGGGCTGGATGCTACCGGAAGGCCATTCTTAAGCCGGAGCATCAACAAGTCCAGGCGTTCTTTGTTTCTTTGCTTCAGAGGCCCCAATTATCTTTGGACTATGACTAGTACCATATGATCCATAGGGATCGCTCTATGAATTTCCTATTCCCCCTTTCATTAGGTGTGAAAAACAGGCTTCGATTACTCAATGAGGCATAGCACGGTGAGGAAGATGATCTGATGAGGCAGTCGCTACTACATACTAGGCTTGTGGCTCGTCCGCTACTTCCGACCCAGCCATGACACTTTCCTCATGCAACCATTCAATCTCGCCCTGCAAACTCCAGACCTCTATGAACAGATCTCTCGTTCCCTTATCCAAACGTTTCCAAAATCCTTGCCACTCCGGCGATGAGGGATCGGGAAAGCCTGTTGTCTGTTTCAGGAAGTCCGTACGCGACGAGAGCTGCTCCAACAGAATCCTGATCTGGTAACTCTCGACTGTTTCAGTAGAGTCTGGAGTGCAGGACTCGCATACATAGTCCCGGTACGAGGTTGCAGTGGTGATTTCCTTGCATGACGATTTGCCTTCTGGGATGAGTCCGCACTTTATCAGCTCAAAGCCTAGGTTTTCGGTCCATGGGCAGCGTGAGCAGCGCAGAAAGGTCTCGGTGAGTACGCACATGGTGAATTTCAAAAGCGGGTGAGGTTTTCGCGTTCAAGATTGGGTTTAATCCTCTAAGAACGACGTCTTCTTTGTCTTTGAAGGTATTCATTGTGTTTTCTGCAAACGCTATATTACTGCAAGCGTGCATCAACTGATTCTTTGTCTGCCGTTGTCCCCAGATTTTCTCCGAGATGGTCACTCGCAGGAACAATACGCAAAAGTCTGGGATACAAGATATTTCGCAGTGAGGGGGCAAATTATCAAAGAATGACTACTGCCTGCACTGGGATAGATGTAGAGTAGTATCCACAGCATTAGTTATACTTTTGATCTTCAAGAAGTAGGCTTTCGCAACCTCGTCTGCATTCCTTCGTACTGATTTTGTTTGGCACTGCTCGCCCAGTTTATCACTTCGAGCTTAGCGGTCAAACGCCCTCCTCTACCGGAGTCAACTTCACGGGCCAGGAAAAGTTTTGTCTCCGAAGCAGCTGATCATGCATACCATAACGACGGAAACAGCCGATGGAATGTGCGAAGAACAAATGTGAAACAGGGCTCGAGCATAGGGATGTGAGTGCAGATCGGAGAGTTCCTTGGAGTTCCTAGGAGTTCCAAGCCTGTTTTTCCCTCATTCCCGCATTCCCGTTGTTTTCCCGGGGCTCTCCCGCGCCAGGTCAATACGCCGCTCTGGGGCGACGATGACGCGGGGTGCAAACTCACGCCCAGGGTGTACATCCCTTCCTAGGTCGTCACCCATGCATCTCGTTTAGGCGACGAGATCTTGTCACACTAGACCAAGCACGATGTAAACAACGGCAAATACCCGTGAGATCACTGCCTTCGATGAAACAATGACCCAGGTCGCAGTAAGGGACCGAGTGCAACATCAAGGTCAGCACAGTCCACGAGTTTCATAACAAGGATCTATGGAGGTCTCTGATCAAATTCTACTGTAGATGGTGATTGTCATGAGTCCGATATCAAGATCAAGCGCGAGTCTTCGCAGGCTTCGCCCTCAGACCGTCACGCCAGTCAAAGCCCACCCATGCCACGGACTGTACGAACTGTCAATGCTAATATGGAACGGCTACGTGAAGCCGTGTATGTACGCTATCTCCTCGAAGATTTTGTTCTTTCTCCCTCCAGAGACACAAGATCCGGGTGGCTCGCTCTCCTTCTGCCAGAACTTTACGCTGCAGCTGCAGAAGACTCGACCTTGAAGTTGGCGGTTCGTGCTGCAGCGTGGGCGTATTCGGGGAACAGACAAGCAGCCCCGGGGTTGCAAATCCAAGCTCGAGAGATGCACTGTCGGTGTCTTAAAACTTTGGCATCGGACTTGACGAGCCTTGAGGTTGCTACTAGCAGTAGCACTTGTACAGCGGTTCTCGTCTTAGGACTTTATGAGGTGAGAACCCCTGATCAGATCATGTTGCTTACAAGGGCTTACCAGAGTCATAGTGTATTGCTGGCAATGACAGCACTAATTTCTGGCATTCTCATGGACAAGGACTGTCGCTCTTGATGAACCTTCGCAGTTCGAAGACATGTCGAGATCTGCCTCCTCTTCCAGTCGAGGAATCGCCGGATGGAATGATCATCTGTCAGATGGTAAAGCACCCGAAATGGTATCGATTTGCTTGAGCTCACATCGATTGAAGCAAAGGAGAAACCTGGATCTACGAATCTCGCCGTCGCCTGAGGAAGGCACGTACATTAAGAATCTGGATGGTACGAAACCTGTAAATCAAATGTTCGGGGCTGCCTTCCAATGCAGTCACGTGGTTGCAAGGGCACATGAAGAAGTCTTGAAAGCAGACGGTACCCCGGCTTCTGTTACTCGGCTCGAGAAAGTCGTGACAGAAATTAGGACCTTCGACACTACTTTGGTGCGGCTATTTCGTTCTTGTGTGGCGGTATCGCCTACAGACAGGTGCTTTACCGAAGCAGAAGCCCAATCGCAGTGGCTGATGTACTGTCCCACCTACCGCGCCATGGCCATGTGGATATTCCTCAAAGCCTCAAGAATCATACTCCACCAATTGCGCCTAGAATGTCTCGAGAAACTCCTCGCTTCGCGGACTGAGGCCTCGGATTCTCTTGCTGTTATCACGGACTCAAGTGATGCCATTATCTTGGCTGTCAACTACATGACTGACTCTCCCAACCCATCTTCAAGAACTCCGCCATCCAGAGGTCCGAAGAACATTGGTGGCTACTACCTCCTATGGCCGCTGCATACCGTTGTGGAGTGCAAGCCTTTGGATAAGGCGAGGCAAGGTAGAGCACGGGATGCCCTGCTACGGATTGGAGACAGGATGTGCTTGAATCATGCGCTGGAGATCGCGAAAGCTGTCGAGTAAAAGAGTGAGCCGTCTGCGTCGTTTCAAACCAGGACTTTGACTGCAATAAGCCCACTCCAAGAGGGGTCATTCAAGGTATGTACAATTGATCTTAAGGATTATTTACAGAAGGACAATCGTTTACAAAGATTAGCATTAATCTCGGCGACGGCCTTCACGAAACCATCACGAGCTCCGGAAGAAAAAGATCGTGCTCGGATACACATTATAGTTGTATATATTGGTGGCTAGCTTACCAGTGTCTCTGTACACCATACCGGTCGTCCCGACGGTATTGAGATTGTACACATACAGGTCCTTCGTCGCGGCGGAGTCGTACATGAAGATTGCGGCTTGACAGGGAGTGCTTGCACCGGCAGCAGAGCAGCTCGTGCTGTAGTCGTTTAAGAACGAATACAGTCCTGCGCCGTACACCAGGATATTCGAGGAAGCGCTTACACGCAATCCCCATGCCAAGGGGCAATTTGAGGCTGCTCCAGCTGGGCATGATGTGCTGAAGTTGGGATCGTTAATGGCTGAATTTTGAGGCAAAGGGTTATTGGCCGCTGGGTTGGGTTGGTAGTAGGGTGTCTCTGTTTGGATTTGGCCCATGAAGATATTCTGGGTGCCTGAAAGTTGGTACTGATAGCGCGCGTGGTGTTCCACCGCTGTCCCTACGAGCCATAACGTCCCAGCTGTACTCTCGATATATAGCCCACGGCCTGTGTAAACAGTGATCTGCGTCAAGCTGGCATCGTCCACATCATGATCGGCTGTCCAAAGCCAAAGATTTTCCATATACAACGCTGCTGCAGTCTTTGATACCCACATGCTCATGTATGCTGCTAGGCAATTATTGTTTATAGTCGTTGATGCTGCGCTGGCGGCACATTGTGCCTTCTGCAAATTCGACCCGACGAACCCTCCGAGGCGGGTGTGCACTTCCCACATTCCTGAGGGAGAGCTTGGGGTAGATGCTAAATTCCATTTGATAAGAATAGCTCCTGCTTGTGCTCCTTGCGTCGAGACAATCATGTCGCTCCACTCCACAATACCCGCGTCGCCAGCATTACCCACCTGAACGACGGGTTGTGGCGAGTTGATATTGGAGAAATAGCTACCCCTCGACAGGATGACTGAATAAGACTCCCCCACGATCTTAGAGCCTTTGGGAACAAGAATCGTTTTCGTAACTTTGTACGTGCCTGCGTCGACGAATACGACGTGTCCAGCAGCCGCGGCGGCGGTGATTACGTTCTGCAAGGCAGTGGTGTCGTCGGTTACACCGTCGCCTTTAGCGCCACCGGTGCGTACGCTGCTGAATGATGTGGCGGGGAGGTTGATCTCTCGTAGTATTTGGACCCGCTCAGCAGAGACGTTGGGCGGGCTGGTGGGGTGTAGTCGCGCCGGTCGTTCCCGCCAGCAGTGTAGCTTTTGTCGTGCCCAGCTGAACGGCGATGGAAGTTTTAATGAGGGCTACGTTTTCGAGCACGAGACTACCCGCAGTAGCTGGGGAAGAGGAGCCAGCGACCCTGGCGGTTCGGAAGGCTACGGGTGTGTTTGTGATGGAGCTGTCGAGGAAGGTGATGGAGCCGACTGTTAGGGGGTTGGCGTTGCCGTTTGTTAGGTCGAGGCCGACGGAGCAGTTGGTGATGCTGATGGATTTGTAGGTCCAGGCCCGGGACCAGATCTGACTGATTGCGGTTACTGAGTCGTGGAATGTGAGGTTGCTAGGTGCAAGTGAGTAGAGAGGTTCTGGCTGTGGAGGGGGTGGATAGGGCGTACCGAACGGTGAATTGTTGATTGCCGAAGACGACGCCGTAGAGGCCTCCGTAGAAGACGAGATCGTTCATGAAACCGCCGGAGCCTGGGGGTTTGTCAGTTAGGGTTCAATTGTGTTCATCGAAAAGATTTCTAGCCTGACCTCCTTCGATGAACAAGCCCTGGTGTTGCGTCCCTGCATTGCTTGACATCTTGAAGACGATATTTTGTAAGCTTGTAGCTTGAGCTGTCGGCCAGTGGATCCCTGTGGCTTGCGAAGTGGATAGAATTGTATTTAGGTCGATAACGAAGTTTCTTATCTGTCGCCAAAAGATATTCGTAGCTAGTTCTTCGATCAAATTCGGTCTATAGAAGGTCATGTCTCCTAAGCCTTACCTCCAAACCCCAGAAGGCCATTCGGATTACCTGGCTCGTATTGATCTCCGTCGATGACTCCAAGGCCAGAGAATGCAGCAGTGGCTTTGAATACAGGCAAGCTATTTGGGCCGCCTACTAGCTGCGTATTGTAATAATCAAGAGTTGAGGATGAAATGATATAGGTTCCAGCAGGGAAATAAACAACAGCAGGAGTGGTCGTTGAAGACGCACAGGAGCCTGGCGCGCATGGGTTGCCGTCACTAATGTTTTTCTGGATCGCTGCAGTATCATCCGTGACACCGTCTCTTCGCAGTCGTAAGCTCAGGTCGGACTAAGAGACTAAGACATCCTTACCCTTTAGCACCATAGCTTTTGACATTCCGATAAACGACGTAAGAGGAGTCGCTATTGAAGGCAGCTTTCCCCTGATGTGCTATCGTCTCATACCAATATGCAAATGGAGCATTTGCCACAGCAGGTGCTGCTACCGCTGGAGCAGCTAGGGCATTGACCTTGACGTGCGGGGTCGCTGTCGGTAGAACAACCGTGGGAGCTGCCTTGTACGCGGTATATTTACTGAATCTTGAAAGCTGCTCTGCGACTGTAGATTGGACTGCAGGAATGACAAGCTGCTCGCCCAATGCCAGCGGGAAGGTCAGTAGAAGGAATAAAGAAATCCACATGGCGCAAAGAAAGTGGTAAGATATTTGATGGTAAAGACTGTGGATAGCAACGCGCACACAAAGAACCGCGGCGCATGGAAACGCAGTAGGAAGAGAGCGACGAGAATTACGACATCTGGGAAAAGAACGGACGACGCCAGGTGGGAAATATACTCAAGAAATATAGATCTTGGTCCAGCAGCGCGTTCAGCTTCGAAATGGCACGGTGGCACCCGTCTTTCGTCGACGGGGTGCATAAGATCTCAAGATTCCTAAGCTTCTCGATAGACCAGAGTCAGAACGCATAGCAACTTCATTGGCGCTTTGCTCATATCATTGGAGGAATGAGAATTTGTTTGATGTCTAGGAATGCGGGAGACCCAAAAGGGGACGATCTAGAGAGCGCTGGCCGTATATGGCTAGCAGCAAGCCACATCCGTCCTAAAATGGCCAGACTTCTATTTCGCCCCCAATTCCATTCGGCAGAAGAAACTAGGGGGTAGCCCTACTACTAATGAACGTAGAGTATTTGCTTGCGTCGAAGAGCCATCTCCTGCCGAGTAAAGTGTAAGTTTTTGAAGCAAGAAGATCGATACCGTGTCGTTTGCAGCTCGAATGCAATGTCCTTGATGCACTGAATACCAGTGGAAGCCTCTCATCTCGCTGTCTGCATTGTAGACCCATACCGTAAGGATGCCTGCCCGTGTTCTCTTGCCATGTTATTGCCTCTCGACCCCGAGGGACTACAAAGTCGCTCCCACCATCTTACTTTACCGATTCGCTGAGTAGGATGCTGTACAAGACACTGGATAAAGTGATCCTTGGTCTCAGGTTCAATGGATGATAGTCTCGAAATCCGGTGTGAGGCCTTATCAACCTCAAACAGCTCTTTGTTCGTGAAGTCACAGCCCTGAAGGTGCGCCATCGTCCTGCTCTAGAACGGTATCGGTGCCTGGTCTTGGTTCGGCATTCGTACTTACAGCGACTATGAGCCTTCCACTCACTGACACACTCACCCCGAACAAGTGTCTGAGCATTTACACTCGGAAGTAACTTGCGGTCTCCTGCGGCTAGCATTCCATTTTCTGGAATGAGAGCTCAGGGTGCAATTCTTCCAACATCCGTGCTGAGTAATTGGTCTGGGGATGCATGCCTTCCATCCGCTTACGCCAGAAAGCTTAATGAATGCAGGCTCTCATAGGCTTTCGATAAGTTAGCGGGCCTTGAGAGGACCTGAACGCTCCTATGCTGTCAAGAACAAATGTCGGGAAATCGGCCAACTCGTCCGCTCTTGAAATTGATCGACGGATCGTGGAAACAATTCTGCCAGGTACTCCCGGCAATTGAAGAGGACTGTGCTTTGCATATGCATCCAATGACGCAGCGACAGCGATTCCAAACTTCCTAGCCGCAGAGAAAGATAAGATGGAGGTAGCGAATGTCGTTTCCGGAAATCCTTTTCGTTGTAATTTTCCTTCGTTTTGAGTTAGGCAAGCCAATTCCCAGAGGATTGGATTCTTTTCTCGGTTCTGGGCCAAGGATGATATCTCCTCGAAGGTCGTTCTAGCATGAAGATTGTCCGAAGCTCATCTTTAAAGTTGGAGACACTAGTGGCGGCAATGCTGTAGCGCCTGTGCAACGGTTTTGGCTGTGCGCAATCCCGAAGTCCCAGTGCACGAGGCGAAAATAGAACGTGGCTTTTACGCGATCCAAGGAGTTTGCATCCCAAGGAGATAGGTCCGAGTAATCGCATTTCGGCTCTATTCAGTATAATCAGGCTCACATCAACAGTTTTTCCCTGCCCAGGCTCACCTCTATCAGTACTTTGACTCTTCAGATCCCAACGGTCAGACCACCCGAAAACCCCAACGCGTCGAAGTGCGGCCGCGACATCGATGTGATCCTTGATCGCCTTCTAGCCGGCGCAATGGAAATCATGGAACAATAAGACGGGTGAAGGTGATCTATGCATCTTCCGAGAAGAGAGATTGCAGTCCCATTTCGTATCCATTTCTGGGGTTGGAACCCTTTTGGGTTAAGGAATTGCTGTAGTCAAGTAGAGAAACAAGACAGTAAATGAGTTACGCAATGACCCCAGAAATCCAGAGCCTCGATCCAGAGACTTGAATGTCAATGCGTATAGTGAACAGAAATATGCGAGGGCTGACGTAGCTTGAAAAGAGGGTCTTGAGAAGGCTATTCCATAGTATCACCCAGGGATTTCTCCTATGAGAGAAGTACATAACTCGCTAGTTTTATCTGTGACTCAATCTGATCAGTGTCCGGTGATCTTCTCGGTGTCTGATATTGAACCGCAAATTGTCAGACTTCCTTACTAATTTCTTTCCCCGCTAGAAGAATGGCGGCCACATGTGTTCTGCATTCAAAGGCACTAGTAATTCTCGTCTTACTCTTTGCTGCCGTGTCACAGGCAAAGCCAATCGCAGCCCTTAATCAACACAGGGTTCCGATCGAGTGGCCGGCTCCTCAATCGAATGCAGCACGGGCGCACGAGTATTCATTAAAATTGGGAATGAATATTATCCATGAACGAATGATGCCTGGGCTCACTCCCTTGCGCCCAACGACAATGCCATTGCAAATGGTTTATTTCCAAAAGATCACGTCGATGGTTCCCGTTAGCGCAGCTGCCACATTTTTGGAGGAATTTTTCAGTGCAGTCGCACAAAAGGCAGAACCAAACGGAGGGGAATGGAGTCAATTGCCTGAAAGGAACTCTCTCAATGTCGAGGAAGGCAACTTTCGGCTAGCTTTCTCATGTCTCGGGGACGCTATTCCATGGTCGTTCGTGAAAGAGATTGCAATGAGACTATGGCAAATTACCAGACTGGGCGCAGCGGATCTGTTTGAAGCCATCTATATGGACGGCGCGAGATCTATTCGAGTTCAGGTTTCGTTGACACTTATAGAGGATTCCTCTATAGGGAGGGAAGCGTCCCCAGTATCACGTCGCCATGATTGATCATTTAAGGATGCAACAGCAAACAGACCTGCTTCGTTTCGTCAGGCTTCTCTGTCAGCCAGCCTTTCCCCCACGGAAAGATGATCATAGATGTGAGAGGATGGACTTGGTTTTACTGGAGTATCGAAAATTGGCATCAATCTGGATAACAAAGCATTACGACCACGATTTGAACGATTCCAAATAGTGCAATGCACGTAGGAATCCCCGATTGAGAGGAATGGGCACCTAGCATGCCAAGTTGTCCAGGATTCACTCAGGTCTTCTGTGCGATGCACTGACCTCTTGCGGTTGAAGGATGACAATGCTGATACTGCCCTGAATGGCCAGGCGAGAGTTGTTGATCCCCAGCCATCGCGCTTGTAAAACCTGTGTGCATTTCAGATGGCGAGACATGTACAGGATAATCAACTGCCCGCATTCAGCGTAGAAATATTTCAACCCGAGTCGGATACGGCAGCTTCCCGTTGGAGTCGTAGGGTTCCAACTAAAAGCTTGATTGTCATAAAACAAAAGCTATTCATGATCCCATGGGTTCCACATGCCGATATTCCCATCTTGGCCCTTGTCCAATTTTGAAATCTTTGCAAGATCCTCATCGGCCAACTCAAAATCATATATAGCGGCGTTCTCGCGTATCCTCCCAGGGTTTTCTGACTTCGGAATGGCAATAACACCTTGCTGCAATACCCATCGTAGCACGACTTGTGCCGCAGTCTTCCCATGCTTTTTTGCAACTTCGGTAATGACAGGATCACCAAGCTTATGCCCCTGAGTGAGAGGACTATAGGCCTGCATAGCTATTCCCTCCTTTTTGCAATATTCCACGATCAACTTTTGCTACTTCCACGGGTGACACTCAATTTGATTTACAGTCGGCTTGACAGTAACATCCTTGTACTTCAGTAGGGCTTCGAAATGCCCAGGTGTAAAATTGCTCACCCCGATGCTCTTGACTTTATTCTCACGTAGCGCATCCTGCAATCCTAACCAGGCCGAGTGTCTTCCCTCTGGCCCAGATCGAGGATTATGAATGAGGTAAAGATCAATGTATTCAAGTTGTAGCAGCTTCAAAGAGGCTGTAATCGCTTTCTGGCTTGCTTCCCTTGTGTCTTTATTGTCCCAGACTTTTGAAGTCACGAAGATAGCAGAGCGAGGAAGCGTAGACGCTTTGACGGCTTCCTAGGCTTGGTAGTCAGCACGGGCTAGCCATTGGGATTGTTCGAGATCGCCCTGCCCCAACTTCTGCTTCATTCCCATACAATTGAGCTGTGTCTATGTGTCGGTAACCCTCGTCAAAAGAAGTCAGGCACGCTGCGGCGCACGTGGATGAGGCATAGACCCCCAAGCCTAAGTAAGGAATCTTATTGCCATCATTCAGAGCACAACCTGACTGTATATTTAAATTGCTCATTTTCAAGACGGGACCGTCAAGTAAGGACTGTGAATGTGGTCACTGGGGTCATTGAAGTAGGTCCACTTGTAAAACTAGGCTGGCGGTAGCTTACAGCTTTTTGCAAAAACACTGGCGAAGGCGCTAGAAGGGTTAACCTGCCAACTAAATAAACTCCCCAAGTGAACAGCCCTATAGGGCTATAGGGTGGAATTATTTATTAACTAGACTATCTACTACTTATAATACTAATAACATCTATTATCTTACCTTAATAACGTCGCTTATAGCCCTTACTCTTACCTAGCCCTCCTATACTATCTATTTCCTTATAAGCGAAAGGCCACCTCTAAAATCTAGCGTACCCGAAGTAAGGCTACTTACCTAATTAGTCTACTTACCTCTTAATAGATTCTAAGAGTAAGCTAACTTATTAAATAGATAAATTAGACTTTTAAGATACCTTCGGGTACGCTAAATTTTAGAGCTAGCTATCCGCTTACAAGGAAAGGGATAGAGTATACTCCCTCTAGGTCGTCGTCGCTAGTAACGAAGCCTCTATCTTCTCTATTAACGTTATAAGTCTTAGCTGAATAGAATCTAAAACTACCTTATAGAGAGCGTATCGAACGAGTATTTACCGCCTAGATAGAGGCTAATAGGGCCCTTATATAGAGAGTAGTAGCGAGGTTATATAGTATCTATAATATAACTCTACTAGAAGGTCGCCATCTCGTACCGAGATTTTTGAATCTTATAATTCATCTCATAAATTATCTTATAAATTAACCTATTAATCAACACCTCATTAACCACCTTATGAACCACCCCATCAACCACCTCGTTAACCACCTTATGAACCACCTCGTCAACCACCTTATAAACCACCTCGTCAATCAACCAATCAACCACCTTATGAACCACCTCGTCAACCACCTCATGAACCACCTCGTCAATCAACCAATCAACCACCTCATCAATCAACCAATCAACCACCTCATCAATCAACCAATCAACCACCTCGTCAATCAACCAATCAACCACCTCATCAACCAACCAATCCACCAATCAACACCTCATGAACCACCTCATGAACCACCTCATGAACCACCTCGTCAATCAACCAATCCACCAATCAACACCTCATGAACCACCCCATCAACTACCTCATCAACCACCTCATAAACCACCTTATAAACCACCTCATGAATCAACCAATC
>JAABUP010005150.1_pt1 | contig 20359 bp, 28 predicted proteins | sample 5559201 | NCBI WGS metagenome assembly JAABUP01 (sample SAMN10711887, study PRJNA513373) | rock metagenome | isolation source: Antarctica rocks | place: Antarctica
GTAGTTTTATTGTTGCATTTTCTCCTGTCAGAAGTAAACTTTGCAACATCTTACCACAGACATCTTGCACCAATGCATGGTTCCCTTGATAGATTGGATCTCAGATACACGTTCAAGGCGGAAGGGTATGTGGCTTACAATCATCAAGCCAAATATCATCAGAACAAATGCTTCTGTCATTAGAACAATAACTACCTCTCTAGTGCCAGCATGTCTGTTGCAAAACACAAGACACACATCTGAGGGAAACCAATTCGCAATGGCCTAAGTTTTGCATGAATGCCTTCACTGGAAACGAGGGTTACTTCCCTTTCCAGCATTAGCAGATCTGGAGCCACTTGTGCTCCTCTGCATACGTGAGTTTTCGTCTGCAAGGTCGTTGTCTGGCAAACCTCCCTTCTCAGCAGCTCCAGATGAAGCCACTGCGCCAGCTCCAGCCTCTCCAGCAGGCTTCCGCTGGCTGGGCTGCAGCATGGTACATGAGTTTGTCACCAACAGTGGGCACAACCAGCCTTCTGCCTTGTGCAGGAATCAATGTTGAAACTACCTGACCAGTCTTCTGACCCTTCTGGTCTGACATCTGAGGTCGGGCGTACATGTCTGTCTGGGTTGCGATGGCCTCTGCACCAAGTTTCAAGATACAGAACAGATCAAAGCCAGCTATGTCAGCAACCCGTGGCAATGCCGACCGTTACCTGCAGCTGGGGTGGCGAACATGTGCAGGCCTGCAGCCGCGCCTAGGACTGCAGCAGCAATGCCAGCCAAGGGCCTGACGGGCGTCGCCACCTGGCATAGTCAGGAAGGGCGTGGTCAGCAGCATGAACATATTCCTGATCTACATGTGCTTAGGTGCTGAAAAGGTTCAATGTTTCACCTGGTCGTTTGATGCCCTGCAAACATGTCTGCAACTGCTTCGGACAGACTTCTTAGTTGTGAAAGCCTGTGCATGCATGCGAGCGGGCTGGCTGACAGTCAGCAGACCCATCGTCATAGCTGCCATGACGCTTTGTATTGCCTGAAACGAAGAGCGTTCACAAAGTAATGCTGCTAGAGCACGTCTGTTTAATCTGTCGCGCTACGTTTGAGTTGCAACCACGCAAAGATGCATGCCCTATCAGATGACAGGCATCTAAAATCTGGCGGGTAAACTTGGAATCATAATTGGCTGACTGTACAATGGGGCCAACAGGTGCACGTCCAACATCATAGCCTCGTCTAGGGCGACAAAGATCACAACAGGGCAACTTGTGGCGAAACGCTCATGTAGCCAACATTGTTGCATTTTTGGCAAAAGGTCCTAGAGTTGAATTATGTCATGCTGGCAAAGGCTAAAACAGGTCTGGCTGACAAAAGCCATAATTATGAGCCGTGCTGTGCTGGACAGCTACTTGGCAATCAGACAGTGTAGCACACGACACAAAACTTGCTGAAAAGTGCATGTCATTTTTGTATCTCTTGATCTTTTGGAGGAGAACTTGACCGTTCTCTCTAGCATGCGTCGAGATATCTGCACACTGCTTCAACATCAAGCGTCATACTGTTTCAGTATGTAGCTCTCCACCTGCACAACCACATGCAGTTAGACTTTGCCGCTGCAAAGATGAGGTTCATTGGCAGTATGACAAAGTTACGCAACAGCGCCACATCACTCGGGCATAAATCTTGACATGACTGCAAACATTGGCACAAAAGGTGCCGCAAACATCACACAACCAGACATGACACTTGTTGATAAGGACATTACCTCTGTGCGGCAAATTGGGCAGAGGCAGTCCCTTCCCTGCTTCCTTGCAGACATCAGCTCCTTTGTGCAACCCCTGCACAAAAGACAGCGCATTGTTGCTGCACCCTTCGACATCCTTTTCCCACATGCAAGGTGGCTGTACAATTATGCACTGACACAGTCATGATTGATGGGGAGGAAAAATGAAATTGCGCTGGCAGTGTGAGTTTGGGTTTAGGTGGGTGTGAACATGTCAGCGTGACATTGCATACACACTGTGACGGCCCTGCATCTCAACTTCTTCATGGTCAATGTCTTCCAGCAGTGCAGTAATAAGGTGTGTTTACCTGCAGAGCACTCTGTGGCCACAGGGAGCAAGTGTGGTTTCTCGCTTCATGACCCAGCACACAATGCACATGTTCTGCTGCTCAGCATCATCATCGTTGTCCCCGAACACAATCTGCTCCAAGCTCTTGGGCTCCTCGTCTTGCACTGAAGCTGTAACAACACAGAGCTGTAACAACACAGTGCTACCAAAAGTTGCCATGATCATGCGTGACAAGCTGACTCACAGAGCTCACAAAAGTGCCTAGTTGAATAAAGAAAGCAGCATTTGTACAGATCATTGAGATAAACAATGAACAGGCAGAGAAAGGGGAAAAAACACGCATGCGCATCACTGCACAGACCATCAGACATGTGAGCAGACAATCATCTGGACAGACAAGTGAACTGACATGTAGGCAGGCAACGCCACATAACTTGGGGTGACTCAAATGCCATATCTTGTTCATACAAGAATCCCTTGCTTGACGTGGAGGTTCTGGGCAAGTAAAGACATATGCAGAAATTTACCTTGAGCAGGCTGTGATGACTCTGGTGGAGACATTGGCAATGTTTGGGCTGGCACTTGGGGTTCAGCTGGTTCACCCTGGGGCAGTGCTGCTGAGTCCTTCAGAGGCTTGGGGTCGGCTAGGATTGCAACCTTCTTGGCGTCAGGGTTGGCGGTGGCCACAGCTGCCTTAGGCTTGTGGACTGCTTGCGTGCGCTTTCTGGGCTTTGGCGGTGCTGGCAGCTGCCCTGCATCCTGGGGCTCTGGGAACTGCCCCTTTGGCTGGAGCCCTGCCTTGCCATGCACTTCACTAACAGAAGTTGCGTTCTGGGGGCTTCTGTCACTGCTAGGTGAGACTGAAGCTGACTTGGGTGTTGCCTTGGCGCTGCCCTTGCCTGAAATGCGATTGACAGCCTGAATGGTCTCCAGCTTGGCAGTCTCAGGTTTGGCGGGAGACACATCAGCCTTGGCGGGAAGTACGCTGGGAGATGTAGCAGTGATGACAGGGTCATCCTGAGACTGGGAGGGTGTTGATCTGGCAGCAGCAGCCCTGGAGGGAAGAGTGGCAGGCTTGGCGGGAACACTGCTGTCAGCCTTGCCAGGGCTGCTGCTGACAGCCCTGACCGAAGCCACATCACATTGCGAAGAGTCGCTCTTTAGCACCTCTACATCTGGATTGCTGCCAGCTTCTGACTGAGCATCCACATCAGATGATGCTTTGCCTCTGGTTGCATCAAAAGCAAACTTGGTCTTGACAGGGCTGTTGGAGACAGGCTTGGCGGGAAGGCCAGCAGCCTTTCTGGCGCCAATGACAGGACTGGCACTATCTGAGTCATCTAAAGGAGCTGCAGCACCTGGGAATGCTGATGTCGGCTCAGACTGTGCATCTGCGCTGACAGACAGCCTGGGGCTGGACACCCCACCCCCTTTGCTGGGGGCTGTTGCAGGGGAGGGCAGGAATGCAGGTCCGCCCTTACGCTGCGGCTGCTGCTTTTGCTTTAGCTGCTGTTTGCCCTTGAGGGCTTTTCTGGACTTGCCCTTCTTGCTGTGGGGCTCTTGTTTCAGGCCTGCCAAAAGCTCTGTGTCCTGCTGCTGCTGCCAACGATGCTTCGTGGGAAGAAGCTTTGAGAACAGATGCTTTGTCCAATTTCCTGCTGAACTAGAAGCCTGCCCTAAATAGCCTACAACTTGATCAAAACCTTTCACTATCGGTTGATAAGAAGTCCCTACGCCTGCTATGCATTTTTCAAAGACTGTTCCAACAAGTCTGCCTGAAACGCTGAAAGAGCCAAAGAAAAGTCTGACCAGCAAAGCAACGCCTGAGCACAAAGCTTCAACTGTAAACCTGACGATTTGAAAAGTCGTCACGATAACAAATCTGATGCTGCCAACAAGCGCTTTGAAGCAAAAAACGATACACTGGCATAAGAACTGCCGGGATGCTGCACTTGCAGCATCCATCATACTCACAAAGGCATTGCAGGCAAGGCCTATTCCATTGCTTATTGTTTCAACTTTTGCTTCGCTGTCCATGCTGGCCCACAGCTTCAGCCACTCTGAGGCAATTACCACCAGGTAGAATATCATAAATGGAAACATGGACAATGCCAACAGGCCCTTCAGAGCTGGTCTTCCAATCTTGGACCAAACTGCTGATAAGCATGCAGTCAGCGCTGACTCGCCAGCCAAAAGTATGGACTGCCCTTTGTCCCAGATGGTGCAGAGACCTTCCCAAAGGTGATCATACCATTCTTTTATCTCCACAGGCGATGGTTGCTGCTGCCGTATGACTGTTCGCACCCACCGACGTCTGGCGTTATGCCGATAGATGCGATACATGACTGCATTGCAGCAAGGAGAGGTGTCAGGACAAACTGTGATCTGCATGCAGTGTCAGTTGCCAACGTGCTCATGCACCAAGGTCGATATTGCATTTTTGAGCTTGATGTCATGTGGATCAGATCAGGCAAGAATTGCCTCAAGTTGAGGGTAGCAAACGGCATGTCTTGTAAAGCACACATGCAGCACATGACTGCAATGACACCATGACTGTTGAGCTGCTTGAGGCAAATACTGGCACAAGAGCAGAAAAGCAGCAGCACAAACAAGCAGTGTGGTAGCAGCGTTGCACTGCAGAGCTGCATGTCTCAGCAAAACTGAGAGCCCAGAGATGTGAGGCAGTACAGTAGCCATTCATTGATGAAAACCACTGTCTCAAGGTAGCTTAGCATACTTAGGCAGCCATAACAACCCATCAGGAACCAAATCATGATTACGACCAAATCCCAATGCTCCAGAGCCCATTCCTGGGCATCATATGAGTAGGGGCCTCTTCTTACTGGAGGTGGGTACACATAGGCCGCCATGTTACAGACCTTTCTTGGCAATCACACCTGTATAGACAGACAATACTGATGCGACACAACGGTAGCTTTGCTTATCATGGCACCTTGATCAATCATGAGAGTTGTTGCAGCATGTGCTGTGTCAAAGAAATCTTGCTGGAGGAGGTTTTTCTCTTTGCTGCAGTGCGCGGACACTGATGTTTGCAGGGAATACAGTGCAAAGACAATTGACTGCCAAAGTCGAGACTGTAGGCCTGCTACATTGCAACTTCTTCTTAAGTGTGCATCAAGGTGTTTATGCTCATGCACATCGTAGTATAGTCACCGTCCAATTTGAAAGGAGAAAATTCCTTGTGCTCTGAAATGAAGCGCACTGGGCTAGCTCAGGGTTGCTGCAGTGCACAGCCTGTCTCAGCAGATAGCATATAGTGAAGTCACCAATGTAAGCCGGACATGACGCAACAGCACATGCATTCCAATCAGCGCACTCGTTGTCATAGTAAGACACCAGGCAATCAAGTGACAAACTGCAGTGGGTACGTACCTAAGAGGTACACCGTGCTGCACGCCGATGTGAATTGCACAAAGTGAAGTGGTCAGAGCCAGGGAGTTCAGGACGTCTCTCGATGTGGGAAAGCCTAGGTAGGACAAGTACTTGGTCCAGGCCTACACTGAGCCTGCTCAAACGTCAAGTCGAGACGTTCACAGTGACCAGGTCTTTGCGTGATGAAAGGCTTGTTGACGTCAACCACATCCCGTGCAAGGGCCTTTTGATCGTTGAAGTGATGCTGTATTGACCAAGTTTTTCTTGCGCGCGTTTAGCTCAGCTCTGGGAATCTCACAGCAGAACCTGCACAGGGCGTATCATGCTCAGCATAGGGCATTTGGAAGGGCAATTGCGTGGCATCTGACATGTGCACATAGGGCGTTCCTGCGGCAATTCTTCTGTATTTCTTCTTCTGTGCGTCTTCCGCAGCGTTCTCAGGCATCATTCTGCCCAAGTGTATAGATCATTTGCGACATCAAGCACTCGCAACCTCTTGAGGTGTCTGTGCATTGTTTCGGCACCGTCCTCGTGCGAACAGCACGGGTGCTTTGCGTGCCAAGGTCCGCACCTTTGTGCCAGCATGGGAGATGCTGTGCATAGATACACACAGCCTCCTTCCAAGGTACCTGTAATGCCGGGTGCACCCAGCAGGCAGGACGCTCTGTCCCTTCAGTGAGCTGCACATACTTGTCTGAAACGTTTCCAAACAGACAAGGTGGTCGCAGGTGCTCCATATCAGAAATCTGCCGTACGAAACCACAGAGGAGGAGCTGAGAGAGCTTTGCGCGCCATTTGGCAGATTGGTACAGAGCAAACTCAATGTCGGAGCTAACAAAAACCAGGCATTTGTCGAGTTTCCAGATCAGGCGTCTGCGATCAACATGGTGTCCTATTTTGCAAGCAGCGCAGACCCCGCCAAGGCACGTAGATCTTACTATAGACTGTTGTCGTGTGTGTTCGATGACATGCGCATGTATAAGCACATTTGCTCGAACTTCTGGCACCGTTGCTTCAGTGATAGTGAGCACAGCATTCAGACTTTGTGTGTCATTGTCTGACTGACAAAGACGGCTGAATGAAGTGTCGTCCACCCTCTGACTCTGCATCGACCGTTCTCGTCATTTGAGCAGGCAATGTCACGCAGGTGCGAGGAAAGACTGTATATCTACAGTACTCCACCAGGCAAGAGATTGTGCACTCCAAGCAGCCTCTTGATGGGCCTAGCAATGTGCTACTGGTCACCATGGACAACCTGGATGTAAGTATAGCCTAATCGAATCATTTGATAAATCAAAGTCAGGAAACACATGTGTCAAATGTACTTGTAAACACAAAATAGATACTGGTTCATCTTGTGGTTTCAGTACATACTTGCATCCAGCAGCTTGCACTGTCGCTAGACGGTCATCATCCCAGAAGGTCTGATACTTGTCTGCCGTCTGCAGCCAAGCATTCAGATCACCATCGAGGTGCTACATTTAGTCTTCAGCGCTTTTGGCTTTGTCCACAAGCTGGCCACCTTTGAAAAAGCTGCTGGTTTTCAAGCTCTTGTCCAGTATGGCGACTCTGAGACAGCGGATCAAGTACGGCAAGCTTTGGATGGGCGACACATCCCAAAACATGTCTTGAATGATCACCCCAACCCGCCAATGCTCAAGCTATCTTTCTCTCAGCATACGGACCTTAATGTCAAGTTTCAAAGTCATAGGTCTAGGTGAGTTTGACGCCCTCCAACAAACAAAAAAGCTGAGATGAGAGGCAGGGTCATACCTGACAACCTCTGTTGCTGTATGCATGTCATAATGCTTACATGAATTATCTGGCTCTCATGTTTGCAAGCATCTTTTAGTTGAATGACATAGAACTGCAAAGTAGAGTGCATCAGCATACTGGGCAGCCCAGTTTAGCACTTGGCTTCTCATTTAGTTGACGCCGAAAGGTGCAGTGTCTTCTTTTCTTTTCTGCATCAGCATACTCAGACCTTGTTGTTGCTGGTGTGCATTTTATTGCAGTGTCTGGTCTCATGCATGACGTGGTGTCTGTTGTCATACCAGGGATTATGTGAACCCCTATATACCTGTAGCTCCCCATGGCATAGACCCCAGCCTGGCGGTTGGCATAACCAACCCTGGAGGGCCCAACCCACTGGAAGGGAATGTCCTTCTTTGTTCGGTAAGGTCACCACTGCTCACAATGTCTACAACACATCAGAGCTAAAAAGTTGCAGACTACAAGAGTGGTGTATTGAGTTTGCAGCACATTGTGATCTCAGCACAGCAGCGTTTGCTGGCCAGAGCTTCATGTTGCGCATGTTGAAGAATCAGCAGGAGTTCCTGAATTGAATGGCACTTGATGCTGTTTTGGCACAAGCCCTTCCAAAGTGCTGTCCCTGGTGTGCAGATAGAGAATCAGGCATATCCTGTGAACGTGGAGGCACTGCATACAGTTTTCACCCCCTACGGTTTTGTACAGAAGATTGCCTGCTTTGAGAAAAACAACACATGGCAGGTAAAGTCCAAATTGACTGTTATCTGGCTTTTGATCTGGTAAATCGATGCAGGTATTGATGCTGCTGGTCTCAAATGGTGTACATGATGCAATAAACATAAGTGAGGGAACAGGGCTGCGGGCTGCTCTTTGATGTAGATATTTGCTGTTGCAAATTATAGCCTGAGTGTGTCTGTGGCTCCTCTTTTCACATGACGCCCTGTTGCAGTTTTTCCTGTAACCTGCATGAGTAGGCACTTCAGGCAAAAATATTTTCACTTCATTACACTGTGTATCATCCTCTAACTCACTTGCACTTACCTCATAACCCACTTCATCATTCACTCCCTGACTCACTCCCTAACTCGCTTGCGATCTCACTTCCTAACTCGCTTTCCAACTCGCTTCCTACCTCACTGTCTAACTCACTTCCTAACTCACTTTGTAACTCACTTCACAAGTCACATCCTAACCCACTTTTCATCTCTCTGCTGTGCAGGCGCTCATACAGTATCCAGACCCCGTGGCTGCCAACAATGCCAAGACTGCTCTTGAGGGCCACGCTATCTATGATGGCGGCTACAACAGGGTGAGCTTCCTGTTCTGCTGACCAAGCTTGTCAGCATACCTTGATGCACTGGCCAGCCACACTGGAGAACCCACCTTTAGTTGTGGCCATGCAACAGTTCTGGAAGGCACACATGCAGCAGTTCTGAAGGGCACAGATGCTGCAGCAAACGCATTAAATTCCACAAGCTTGTAGATTCTGCTTTTGTCCCCTTCAGGTCTGCTGCATCAGTGCCCTTCAGATTTGTTGCATGGCTTAAGGGCTGCTTGCATATCTGCCATCTGCATCCTTATTGTAAAACTGTCTGGTAGGTCTTGACAACAAGTGTGCCCAAATGACAATTTTGTCTTGTGAAATGCAGTTGAAGATATCTTTTTCTGTTCATCGAGACCTGAATGTCAAGGGGCAGAATGACAAGAGCATGGACTACACCCTAGCACAGCAAGCTGTAGGAGCCCCACCCATGGCTTTCCCCCCTGGCCCTGCAGCACCCCCCATGGTAGGGGCACCACCTGCTCGCCCTCCAGCCCCTGCCAATGGAGCCCCATTTGGTATGTGCCCAATCCCTCTGCAAGATGTCAACATCAAATGTGTGTGTTGTGATGCTCACAAGCAACTTGGATTTGCAGTGCGCCATGTCACCGTATATGTGCATGCTTGTGCAAGCAACCTGTTCGACGCTTTGCACAAGCAAAGTGGCCATTCAGCCAAGTACAGTGCCAAAGCCAGAGGCTTGATGCGCATCAGAAGTGCATTGCAGTTGTCACGGCTGCCTTTCCTCATTGCCCTATGCAAAATAGAGTGACACTCTGCGATTGCCTTAATGCAGATGCATACTCAATAGGACCAAGACCCTCTGGTATAGGGCCGCCCCCCACTGGGGCACCTGCAGCCACCCCTGGGGCAGGACCTGGTCCAGCCCCTCCTCAAGCTGCAGATGCCGGCCAAGATGCCTATGTCACAGGTAAGCTTTTGCCACCCATTTGGACATCTGGTCATGGCATGCTGCTGTGCTTGTGACTTCTATGCTTATGGGCTCCTGTCGTCATGTGCCATTCAATGCATAGCCACACCATACCATGTCAACATGCCTGACCAGCAAAACCTGACTGCATGCCTCTGCTGCAATCATGTCTGCAATGTCTGCAATCATGTCTGTAAGGTCAGTCTGTAAGGTCAGTCTGTAATGTCTGTCTGTCAGGTGCAGCTGTGATGATGACTGCAAGACATAATTGCCACCAGCAGACCTTTGTCTGATGCAGGTGCTGACTACGAGGCAGCTCATGATGCAGTAGCTCGCCAAGCAGAGACTGCCATGAGTAGTAGAGCAGCACCAGCACCCAGTCAGCCCAGCCCTAGCATGGTACCCCCCCAGAGACCCCCAGGGCCTGCCCCTCCTGGTATGGGTCCTCCCCCTGGGAGCTATGGACCTGTCAGACCTAGTATGGGGGCCCCACCGCAGTCTGGGCCACCCCCCTCATATCCCTCGTTTCCAGGTGAGAGTTTTGTCTTAAAAACACAGCATGCTGTAAGTTCAGCAGACCAACTTGTATGTGCCAGACAGGACTGGCCAGCAACAACATTGTGGTTGGTTAGACATCATGGTATCAATCAGCATACACAATGCTGCTGAGATTTCGAAAAGTCCATGGCATTGCTCATCTGTCAGCATTCTGGCAGTGTCCCCATACTTGCAGCATATAGTGATGAAGAGGCTAAAAATGACAGAACCGACAAAATGTTGCTTCAGGACCAGGTGCAAGGGGCCCTCCTCCAAGGGGGCCACCTGGAACAGCCCCTGCAGCTTTCCCAGGGCCCCCAAATCCAGCAGCATATCGGCCTTACTGAGCTTGCAGTTGGCTGCATTCAGTAAACGCAGCTTCCAGAATCCGTTCCTGAATCAGCTACAGTGAGTGTAGGGCATCAGCTGGGTTGCCTAGCGAAGTTGAATCCAGCAAAGCCGTCTGGCTTTTATCAGGGATACACAGATGTCTGGCTTTTATCAGGGATACACAGATGTTTCAAGACAGGCAGGGGCATTGGCGGGTACTTATACATGTCTGAATCCAGTGTGCATGCTGCCTGTCCTTCAGCATGCTTGTGCTGGCAAGTTTGAGCACTGTAACAGCATAGGGTACGTAGTATCACTGTTGACACATGACAACCACAACAATATTTTGAGTATGCATGTCAACAGCCCAGTTAGTGTTTACATTGCTCGGCAGCGAGCAGCGGCCCAACGGTGGCGATGCTGCTACGCAAAGCATGTGAGACGCATGCTGCGCGTTTGAGTCAGTTTTATCAATGCGTTCACACTCGTGCACACTTGAGTTGTGGAGACGCTTCCGAATAAGCCTTGCAAGGCCGTTAGGCTGCGTCTATCAGACAACAGAACAATAATGCTGTGGCCTGCCTGCATAACGGCCAGCTTGCTGCTATGGAGCCGTCAAGCAGTTTTTGCACAACCGATGGTGGTGCCGGCCGCCCTGAAAGTGTACTCTGACGCTGCAGCACCACGATGCGAAGTCTCATACCTGGTCCTGCCAGCAGCAATGGACGCGTCATGTGAGCAGCAGTGCCAGCTGACTCTGGCCGAAACACATACCCCCAGTGAAGGCCTGCATAATACTGAAGATGCTGCTGGTCGTTCGCAACTGCTGTCAAGCAACGTTATCAGCCTGCCACGTTCAGTCAAGACCCGGGCATCATATCTGCTGCAAGTGCTGTGTTACACAGGCAGCAACTGCAGGGCATATGCTTCTAGCTGGGACATCATGCAGACACCCTCAAGATTACACGTTACTACACTGTACGACCAGGAGGATCTCGTAGACAGCGAGCAGCAAGAGGCTGTATCAGCAGGCTGCATCTATGAGCTGAACACAACAATCATCAAGACCACCCCATTGAGATCAACTGAATATGATGTGATTGAGGCAGCAGGCAGCAGCTGGCTCAACACCTGGTCAGCGCGCATTGCTGCTGTGCTGTGTTTAATAGTCTTGCAGCAAATAGCGTCACGACTGTAAACGGTGATTTCAATCAGTCATGTGAGTGTTTTGTGACAGTCAAATCACTGTCATCACGGCCTTATTTAGCCCGCTTCTGCTTTGTTTAAGTTGCCCACAGAGATTTGTGCGCTGAATAAGCTAGTGCATCAAGGATCTCGACAAGCTCCTGAGTTTGAAGCTGGACAATGATGTACAACCATATACCAAAGTCTTTTGCACCTTCATGTGCTGTAGCTTCTCCCTCAAATTTTTGCAGCTGGCTGAATAAATCCAGTGCGTAGAGCACTGATGCTGACATGCCCTGCTTTGACTGCTGCCACATCTCCTCCAGCTGTGGGTGCTGGCAAGTCAAAAGGCTTTAATCCCTTGGGACCCCATTCATACCCCCCTTCCTGATTGTCAATGGCCTCTGCATCAGCATAATATGCATGATTCAGCATCTGTCCATTGTGGTTGGCATGTGATGATGGGAACACACACAGCGCCCTGGCTATACTTGCAGCATCAAGTCGTAACACCAAGAGTTACAGACATGCAGCCTGCAACAGGATTCATGTAAGCAGGGGAGCATCTCATGTTGATGAATGGGTCAGCATCTGCGCCTGAGTGCTGTGTTGCACATCTTTGCAACCCCTGTCATCAATCAATGATCCCTTGCTTGGGCATACTCCATTACCGGCTTCACACTTGTCACACCCAGCGTGCACATGCCATTACACACACTGCATGGTTGCCTTGTGCATGCATGCATGATAGGTTGAAATGTTGTTAGATACAACATAATATTCAAATTGTGCTCATGTTGCTGCACAGCCTTGTCACTTTCAGGTTGGCAAAAACAATTTTGATGCAGTCACCAGATGCAGCTGACTCAACCACAGGAAGATAATCCAAGCAGGAAAGCATTTCAGGACGCTGCCAGAATGACTGTGAGCAACAAGCTTACTGTACAATGAGCTGTACTGAGACTGCATGTCTACAGTTGTGTGTAGCACTTCGGGCTTGACAGGGGTGCCGTCCACTGTCTTGAATCCTAGAGGGACGTTCACATTGAAGACATCAGCCTGGACATCATCAGACTGCCACTCTTCCCACAGCTGTGTAGCCACATTGCCAGCCATCTGCACCAGAAAGCAACATTGGCTTGATACTACCCTATTGTGAAGCAAGTGCCCACTTTGATTGCAAAACCATTGCAAAAGACTTAGCCACATATGAGAGAACTGTCTGTGCAGCAGCATGCTGACATCGTGCTCTGTGGCAGCTGCAGGTCTGATGTGCGACTGAAGCTTTGTGCGCAGGGTTTCTACACAGCTAAATGACAGCACATGCATGGAAAAGATGTTGATAGGCATTACAGGCACAGATACTGAGCCCACGTGCCTGCAGTGTTGTTGAAGCTGCCAGGTTTTTCATCAGGCAGAACACTGACAGCAGGGTTGCATAGCAGCATCATGACAAGCCATGCTCACACAGCTACCAATGAGTCACATGAAGCTACTTAAAACTCTCATTTGTCATGAGTGATAAAGGGCACACTGTTGTGTACAGTATGCTTTGGCATGTGACTGTTTATTCACCGAGATTGACTCAGACTTTTGAGAAATATCACAATTTTCAAAGGTGGAACAAAATGTCAAATACTTTTGCAAGACAGTTCATGTTTGCAAAGGTACCTTCACAGCTGTGGAGATGTCATCATCTGTCCAGGATCCCCAGCCATCGAAGGGAAAAGAGATTGCAATGGCCTTCCTGTGTGCCAAGCTAGCTTCCATTGCTGCTCCTAAGGTCCCAGATGACAATACAGATGCCCTGCCATACAACTCATCACTTTAACATTTAATGCATTTGATGCACAACACAACAGACCCTGGATCCTGGACCAACTACACGAGCAGTGATGATAAGAAGCCGTTACCTACATGAAAAATGAGCAATGAATGACAATCAATGGGCAACGAGTCACGGTCAGCGAGTCACAATCAATGAGCAATTGGTTGATTGATCCTAATGCAGTGTGTCAGGTCGTTTGCAGTCATGAGAACTGACCTGCCAACATTATGGCCAACATTGGGTCCACTGACGACGAAGTCAACATCTGGCACCAGGGAATGTATTGCTAGGTTGGAGCAGGTCGCTGGGGAGCCATTGACATGCATTGTCCTGCTATCAATGTGTGTGACCTGCAGAAATGCACATGCTCGCTGAGCACACACCTCAGGACGGCTGAAGGTTGCAAGGCATATGCTCTGGATGGGCCAACACGACGAATATGTATGCAGCAGCATCTCATGTCGCAATGTGCACCATCATTGCCTGATTGTGAAAGCACATACTGTTGTATACCTGTGCAGGTTACCTGCAGAGGACCATGGCTGATGCACTTGGATACAAAGCTTTGCTGCTGGCCTGGTATGCAGACAACATAGTTCCACCTGCACAGGAATAAAGGCTTGTCAATTAGCCTCTAAAAGTCAGCTGTGTGTGTCGTGCAGCTCGCTCACTTCAGCACATCTTTTACATGTTGGACCCAAGCCTGAAAGAAAGTGCTTTCTGGCCCGTCATCGTTTGTCAATAGCACCCGGGCAGGCGGTCGCATGCGTCCTGCTTGGCTCTGCAGTGCACGAGTTTTGTCTGAAGCAGCGTCAGTCAGGTAACATAGGATGCACACTGAACTTGCCTTGTCCGAAGTACTATTCTGTGCGGCTCGAGCGTGAATTGTATCTCTACGAAAGCAGCGGTACAGCTTCGGCTGGAATTTCAGGTCAATCAAAACTGGACTTGACGTCGCTCGGGTGCTGAGACAACCACGTGAAACCCGCAGCTGGTAGCAACGTCCACTGAATGCACTGAGTTGCATTACAAACTCACGGCCTTGAACACTTTCCGGGCTCTTAAACTGCTGCAGCGTCAACTTATATATGTCGTTCGTGCCAGATCGTAACGCCGCTGGTTTCGGAGCGGAGCATTGTACAGCATGCTTGTACACCATGCAAACCCATTTTACTGACACCTCTCACGAGACAAACCTCGAGGCATGGACAACTGCCTGCAAGGCGTTGATTTGGTGCTGCATGCCTGCACCTCCTGACCAGTTGTCCAGCAAACAGCTTATCTGCTGTGCAGCCAGATGCTTGCCTCGCTTCACAACCGTGAATGGCCTTTATTTCTTGATGCAATCACCATTGCTCATCAAACTACCGTATGCGCAGCGAGCTGTCAGACAAACATGAAATTTGGTTTTTAGTTTGTGTTCAGATGTCCTGTCCGTGCGTACGTGCTGAATTGCAACGTTCTGCAGGCTGAGAAGAGCGCAAACAATTCAGATCCTTACATACGTCGTTCGACCTTGTCGAGGTCCTCGTTTCAATCGCAAGTGGCAGAAGATGACGATGATAGGTATGCCAATCGGGAAAAAGACGCCTAAAAGCGAGCTACATGAGTTCTATCAGCTGCATCCCGGGAATCCCGCCTTCACCATCAAATCTATGAGCAACCCTCCTGCTGAACCTCTGTTCTTATGTACATTGACTTGTCCTGGAATCGGCGGACCGCAAGGTTTGCCAGAACAAAGTTTTACGGGACAAGGCCGAAACAAGAAGACCGCTGAGCAGTACGCAGCAGAGAAAGCATTGGGCTTCCTGAGGCAGCGCGGCTTGATGGCACCAGCTTTGGTCGAGATGGCAGCTCAGCAGCTGCCGCCAGACCTGCAAAGGCAGCTTGCAGGGACCAGCACCCAGACAATCACAGTAAGCTCATCTTTCCAGACTGCCTGTATCAAAACCTGTTGCATACTTGATCATGCGGTCTCTGCGCATGCCATGCTCTTCAAGTGCTGTAGAGCAATGCACCCTGGGGTGCATGTGCATAGAGACTATATTGTTTCTGCAGCTTCAGGACCTTCAAGCCAGTGCTCTTCGGAAGTCCATGGACAAAGAACCCACGCCCTCTCCAGACCCCCAGGCCTTGCAGCTAACACCCACAACCAATGGTGAGCTGAATGCCAAAGCTCACAGCCTGCTGTGCCTGATGCATCAAATGGTGGCACATTCTATACAAAGAAGCACATGCACAATGCGCAGCTGGCATTACACATGTTCCATAGCCAAACAAAGCCTTGTCAAGCCATATGTGCACTGACCTGTACCGAAATCTTATAGCGCAGCTTCATTCATGTGTGTTGCCACAGGTGATGGTGATCCCAGTGGCACAACTGTTGCTGAGGACTTGGAGAGCTTGGACAAAGATGCACTCATACTCAAGCTCAAACAGGTGGGTGTTGCTCTGTATGAACGATACACAATCATTTGGTCAAGTATGAACCATACAAAGTGATCTTGTCAAGTATGAGAATACAAAGGCATCTGGTCAAGTTTTGCTGCATGTAAGCAGCTGTATTGCAATAGTCACCTTGATATGAACAGCCTGGCCATGGTGTTCATAGCTGATGGGTCTGATCTGTGATTGTATATACTGCCAGGCCTGTCTGTACTATGGGGTATGCTGGACCAACAATGGTGCAGGGCAATTTTGCAGCTAGAGAGCGTGGGCATCTTATAGCAGTGTGTTGCATATTTGCATGTAAAGCAATGTGTGTGTTGCATACATGCACATAAGGCAATTGATCGCAGCGCAGGCATTGAAGGAGAATCAGCGCTTGAAGGAAGAGGTGGCTGAAGAGCACCAGCGCAAGCAAGTGGCAGTGGACTACTTGCTGGGTGTTACCACACACTGATGCAATGTATGTGGAGTGAAATCACAATCCAGCCTTGATGTGGCACATACTACACAGACAACGAGTACTGCAGCTTCTCAATCCTTAGCTGCAGTTCAGAAGCGTGGAGCAAGCAGCATTTTGCAATATGACCACAGCAGTCAAGCATGGCCTCACTATACTATGCTGGAATCTGTCTGCCAGGGCAAAGTACAACTTTTTTTGTTGTTGCTCAGCCAGAGTACACAGTTGTCGAGTATGCAACACAACACACAACGATGATAGTCTTTGCATTCAAAGTAGAACAGAAGACATTAGCAAAACTGTATTAGGTGGTACCATTCTTATTCTAGCACAATCGTTGCACCCTGTGTTGTAGTTTGACTGTAAGCACAATTGGCCCACACCTGTGGCGTTAGCTGAGCACAGGCAGCCAAACATGCATGCTGGTCATTCTGCATTGGGACAGCGTCAACGACTGGCAGCTGGTTTGACATGCAGTGCATTGTCTCACCCCAACAGCAGTCTTCATACCGTTGTCGGTCATTTTGTCGGTGGTTATGTGACGCTCACAAGCGTCACCGTGCAAGTGCGTATGGATGCAATGCAATGCAGGGAGCGCACACGGGCAAAGTCGGAACGGAGGTAGTTACAAGGTGTGACAGCAGCAGATAGCTACTTGTCTGAGAGAGTGAGAGTAGGATGGTTGACTTGCACAACTGTTGAGATCCCAAACTATTTATAGGGACTCACAGGATTCTTCTAGAACAGGCTTGACAATAGGACTTTCTAGACCTTAAGGAATCTGCACGAGTATTCTAGAATCAATCTGATCAAGTACACTATATCATATTGTTATTCATCTCAGTCAAATCCCAGTCAACGCATTTCGCATGAGACTCTAAACCCAGTGAAGTTATCTATCAATCAGCATCGCAGTCAACGTGATGTAATATACGTATGATAATCATGCCTTGTAGTGCTGTTCCTTACATACTTGCTCAGATACCTAATGCTTCGTCACAGAAATCTACTGGATGTTGGCGAAATTCAGAACAATCCATGCTTTTTGGCCTGCACAGCCTGAGCACCTTAATAATGTCAATAGCCTATAGCTATTTGATTGCTGCAGAGAGTTATTCTGCACAAAGGCAAGCAGACACGCAGAAAGCCTGGTAGCAGACACTACTGTAGCAGGCACTACTTTGTAACACTCCAGCACTGATCTGGTGCCATAGCAGGGATGGTGTCTATGGCACTGCATCAGACTTGAGCCTCTGTAGTCAGGCAGGTCTATAGAAGCAAGATGTCTTTGGTTCTGGGATTGGCAGGAAGGCTCCTGGCTGCACCAAGCAGCCCATCAGGGATCAACTCCCACCTAGCCAAGGGAGCTTGAGCTGCTTGTGTGCATGCAGTATGAGGCATTGAAATCCAACCACACAAACTGCAAAACCAACATCTCCTTCACTCAGGCTGCAGACCGCGTGTTGTGCATTATTAAAAACATGGCACACACTAAGCAGCTTGCACACAACAGTGTTACTGGTTGCCACATGAGTCTGCAAGGCCTTATTTTGAAGCATGCTATTCATGCATTGCAGTCATCAATGCTATGGTCAGCTTAGGTGACAGACACAAGGATCAACAGAGAGACACCCCACAGCTGCCAGCATCATGCAGCATCATGCAACACACATGATTAGCAACACAGCCAGGCAGGGCCACATGCCACACATGCATCCATTCAGTATGAAATGACTGTGCACAAGGTACTGCAGATATAAGACAATCACCTGAGGCTTGTCATGTCAGTAGGCAGTCTTGCGGTATTCCTGCAAGGAGAGTCCTGTCACAGCCTCAACTTCTTCTTGCAGGTATGCTGCCAGCTCCTCACTGCTGATCCAGAGCTTGTCTTCAGGCAGCATGACTAATTGACCGTGCTTTGCAAGCATTGCATGCCTAAACAAAGCTGGTCCCGACAGCCTACACACAACCACAAATTCGGTATTGCATCTGCAACAGTGCCTCAGGGTGAGATGACCATCCTGCCATGATGTTGTCACAAGGGACAAAGCAAACAAACGATGCATGCAGCAAGAACGCGTCAGGCAGTTGTTTTGCATCACACCCTGACCTGTTGACTCTGTTCTTGATGTAGTCAAAGCTCTTCACATTGATTGTCACAATCACATTGGGTGCATGTCTCACACACGGCCGTACGACTGCAGCTGCCGTGTACGCGCTCAAGGGCACTTCCATCTCATAGCACACATCCATCTTTGACAATGCTGCTGTGAGTTGCTCTTTGCCACAGAACCAGCACACAAAAGGACAAGGCCCGAGCTTGTTCAGTGACCTTTGCAGCTGGTCCCCTCTCTCTTGCTGCTCACAAGGTGCGTCTAGAGGTGGTTGCAAGGCGTGCAAAGCCTGGTACATTTGGGAAAGCTCAGCATCAGTGAAGTGATTGCTAGCATGCTGCATGGTCAATTGTAAATGGAAGACTTGATTCAACAATGCTTGTAAACTTTCCAAATGCAATCGTTCCAAGACAGCTAGACTCCAGGCGGTGTTGCAACAGTCCTGGGCAGTAGGGTGCCCTCTGCCTTGGTTGAGAATGCTGTTTAGAAGGATGTGTGCATCCTTCTCCGCAACTGCAAGTCCAAGCTGAGCCAATGCAAACAACAGATTGCTGCTGTTCTGTGGTATGAGGGGCTGCTCTGCATCTTCAACTAAGGCCACAGAATGTGCCATCATGATTGAGGTGGCAGCATCTGGCGGCAAATGTTTCCACACTCCCAAAGCCCAGAAAAAATTGGCGCTGTTCTGTGCATTAGGTCTGTCCTTGGCCTTTGGTGCTTCAATGCTCTTGACAAAATCTGCCACCAGTTTGCATGTGAGGCCTGGCTCAAAGGTGTCTAGGTCAACCTCTAGCTTTGCAGAGGCCCAGGAGATGTTGCTGATTGCCCGCGAGCTGACCATGTCAGGCATAGGAACCAGAGTAAAGACATTTCGAAGGAAAGCAACCAGTTTTCTGTGAGTTTTTGGCTGATCCTGCTGAAACTCCTGGTTCTCTTGAGCCTTGTCCCACAGCTGTGCTGCAGCTGTGAATATGGTGCTGATATTGATGAAGTCTGTCTGTGCTTGCAGCACAGCTGCTGAACTCTGTTACAGAAATACCGCAAGGCCCTGACTAGCCTTGACTCATCCTCTTTCAGGTCTACAACCGCGGCTGCTTGATACTGTTTGATGATGGTCGTGACTCGCTTAGGCGATAGTGTGTCTGGCGCTGCGCCACTCTGCAGGTGTCGTCAAAGTCAAGAGTGTAGTTGTGTGGCAAATTTGGCTGAGAAATTGCTGGGGTGAATGCACAAGCTGACCATAGTAATGAAGCAACCTACAATGAGCAGCAGACCGGCATTCTGCTGCTATTGCAGCCTGGCCACAATGCTTCAAAGCACTATTAGCAAGTCCCTGTGCATTGAGTGCTGCTCTTTCAGCAGCAGCTAAAAAGATGGCAGCTGGATGCTCGTGTGCAAACACACCAGTTTGGACTGATCACCTGTCTTGAAGTCTCCTGCCGGCCAGCGAAATACAGCCTGCTTCCCTGAGTGTCTGTCGGCAGCTGTGAAATACTCCCCTCATAAAGTGGCAACTTATCGAACCTGCTGTCCCTGCGTGATTTCACACCTAACGCATGCATCCTTGCAAGTTCAGCATCAAGCAAACACAGGGTACCTCACGGCGGCACTGTTGACGGTATATGGCTTAAGAGTCTCTTGAGCAGCAGGGCGCGCCCATGTGGACAAGCCGAGGGAGTCCCTCTTGCAACCAAGCAGTTGGGACACCCGATCACTTCCCCACCTCAGTCGGAGACTTTCAGGTTGACGAAAACATTGACGTACGACAGGTGTTACACACGAATCCTCGACTCACCCAAATCGTCGATCCGGGTACTCATTTTACCCAAATCGACGATTAGGGTGAAAGTCCAAGCAAATGAGCGATCTGGGTAAACTCGGTACACAGATCGACGATCTGTGTGTCATAGCAAACAGATCATCGATGAAGGCGATAAAAGGCTTCTAGAATCTGCACAGCCCCTTTGTAACAATCTGCACAGCCCCTTTGTAAC
>JAABUP010005153.1_pt1 | contig 20350 bp, 31 predicted proteins | sample 5559201 | NCBI WGS metagenome assembly JAABUP01 (sample SAMN10711887, study PRJNA513373) | rock metagenome | isolation source: Antarctica rocks | place: Antarctica
AATCTCCACGATTTCACCCCCCCCCCCCCCCCCCCCCTGCCCTTCCTCTTCCTCGTCGTACCTGCCCATCCGTCCAGACAGACTCATCCCTTTCCACGTAACGTTATCCTGGGTGCTTAGTCTTTGCGTCCCAGCCAAAGCGGAGTTCTACCTCGTGGAAGACGGGGACGAGCTTGACGATCCCGAAGCCTAGGGAACTGAAGAGACAGATTGACGGGGTGTTGGTGGTTCGTATTCTTGCTATCAGGTGGGAGGGGGTGATGGGAAGCTGTTCCACCGCGAATGATAGGCTAGGGCTCCAGTCAGCTGAGAATGACGAGTAAACGGAGACAGACAACATGTCCAACGCTTCTGGGCCGTAGCCCTTTCCCCGGTCTTGAGACGCTGCAGCGTGCTTCAGCAAAGAGTTAAAAAGAACAGGAAAAGAGAGGGACGTACAGGCAATCATGATCTCGGACTCCCCGTCTCCATCCAATCCGTCGGGCAGGAACATATTGACATCCCCCACCATCTTGAACCCTTTCACGTCGGCCGGAGCGCGGCTCGAGCTTGGGGGATCAAGTGGTCGAGCCAGGATGATGAAGGTGAGTTCTGACGCTCGTCAACCTTGATCGTGCCAGATTGGATTGGGACGGACTATCGTGATCGATGTGCCATTTCCCTGGCCCACAATCAGCTCAAGCTAGGTACACAGTAAGGACGAACGCTGCATCCCGATCTCCTCTGCATAACTCAACGGTTCACTCGCCGTCATCTCGCGCAATGTTGGAGAGCTCATCCAAGATAGGTCTATCGACATCGGCGGAATGTCAGAATATCCGACGTATGAGTTCAGCGGCTGACGGGGACATGCTCAGGTCTGGTGAATCGGGCATTCAGTGAGGATAGTAGGGCGGAGGTCACGGACCGACCGGTAAGGGACGAGGATGAACTTGTCACCGAAGATGACGGTATTCTCATTGAGCCGCATCGGACGGTGCGACCGCACCTTGAGCTCGTATCGGCGGGTATGGGAGAAGATGTCGAGATCCCATCGGCGGATCAATGGCATTCATTTCAATGGCTCAATATGTCAAGCCCGCTTTCGCCCCTGACGCTGGTTTGCGGAAGCGAGCCTGTCTTGCATGACCAAGAACACAGAACACTTTGAGCGACAGATTGTCAATGATAAGAGGGTCGGATGACGTGGATTGATTGGCGACGCCGCGTGTTGGATCGTTGAAGTTCCTCGAGCTCCAAAAAGATTCACTGACACAACCAATACCTTTCTCAGCTCGGCCATTTGACGCACCCAAAGCAAGCTCACACCTTGAGCGAGGTCATAGTAAGCCGCGCAAGAGATCGACAATTATTCCATTGCTTGAGGGTCTCTTCCCTTTCCATCCCCGGACCCATCATGTCGTCCATCGGGACAGGCTATGACCTGTCTGTGTCAACCTACTCTCCAGACGGGCGATTATTCCAGGTGAGCTGGACGTCTCCTTCCTGTCTGCGCTTGAGGGACTCGAGAGTGAAACAGGTGGGATGACGGCTGACATCGTCTCGCCAGATCGAATATGCCAACAAAGCAGTCGAAGCCGCTGGGTGAGTACTCTCCTTTCGCTCCCCTTGCTCGTCCTCATCCCCACCCTGCGTTCCTTCTCTTATCCCCTATGCTGATTTTCTTCTCATCTTTCCAAACCTCGTTGCATCTGATTTGGTTATACTGATGCTGACTGACCCAGCGTCGCCGTCGCCCTCCGCTGCACCGACGGTATAATCCTCGGCGTCGAACGTCTCCTCCACTCCAAACTCCTAGTCAAAGGCGCGAATCGCCGAATACAGTCCGTCGACGAGCACATCGGGATGGCCACCGCGGGACTGTTGGCGGATGGGAAACAGCTTGCCTCGAGGGGTATGGAGGAAGCGCAGAATTTTAGAGATCAGTATCATTCGCCGGTAACAGTTGCGGTGGGTCACTCCTTGCGGGTCCATGATCACGGCTGATCGATCTCGCTCTTCCTCCATCTCGCTAATCTCGCTATGCTACTTCGCCCCTTCTTCCGCCTCCCTGCCTCCCGCCGCGCTCCTCATGATGCCCGCCCTCCCGTTCGCCCCTCCGACCATCCTCCTCCCTCTCCCCACCCCTCCGTCCCGCTTACTCGCTCTCGCTCGCTCGTTCGCTCAGATCCTCGCCGACCGCCTCTCCGCCTTCAAACAAGCCTACACATGCTACGGTTCCGTCCGACCCTTTGGCATCTCCACCCTCCTCGCCGGGATCGACAAGACCGGACCCCGACTCTTTTGCATCGAGCCCAGCGGTGTCTTTTACGGTTATCGGGCTTGTGCGATTGGGAAAGGACGGGCGTTGGCGAGGACGGAGTTGGAGAAGGTGGTGGGGAGGGAGGAGGGGGTTGGGGTTAGTTGTCGGGAGGGGGTGATGGAGATTGCGAGGATGTGAGTGGTCGTCGGTCTCTATTGGCTGCTGTCACATCTCGCTATGAGATGATTCGGGTCGGCGTTAGGACTGAAGAGCTGATGAACGACCACGCAGTATTCACTTGGTCCATGACGATAACAAGGATAGGGATTTCGAGCTGGAGATGACATGGGTCTGCGAGGAGTCGAAAATGAAGCATGCGCTCGTCCCGGCGGACCTGATGGCGGAGGCAGAGGCGAAAGCGAAGGCCGCTCTGGAAGAGGGCATGGAGGAGGACTAGAGATGGCGACGTAGAGACGCAAAATGATACCCATGCATATACAACAAATCTCCACCGACCGTGCAAATGTCCGCAACGACATGTAGCTATGCTACCCGTTGGATACGATGTTGAATAGAACTCATACCAGTGCGACTCTACACCGGTTTATCCCCCCTCGGAAATTCCTCATCCCCCCAATCCGCGTCGATCCCTGCTGCCGCTGGATCTGCGCAAACGCCTCAAGTACATGACTCGGGAGCAGCGGTGATCGAGCACTCGGTGGCGGCGCAAACAGTGAGACAGGATGATGTGGGCCCGACGCAGCCCCGGTCGTAACGTGTTTCCGATGATCCATCGTCGTCGCAGTGGCCGGTGTGATCGCCTCTGGACTAGCCACGATATCGCTCTTCGCCTTCTTCAATGGCGAATCCTGCGTCAACCGCCTCTTCACAGGCGATACCTTCCCGGTATTGAGATTGGCGTTGGCATTGGTGGGACGACGAGTGGGTGTCGGCGGGACAGGTGGGGTCGGTGCGGTGCGCTCGAGTCGTTGACGCACTTCGAGAGCTGTGACGCATAAGGAACGTACCATCTCGAAGGAGAGGAAGCCGAGGATGTCGACGATGTCGTCGTTGGGGCGGACGTCAAGGTAGGCTGAGAAGTTCACAAAGTCCCTGAAACGCCGAGCTGCTGAGTGTCAGCGAGCCCACCCACTCTCCCACATCGAGATGAAGACGGGTGACGCACCTTTGCGGTAGGTGAAGGAAGCTTGTCGACAATCCGAATAATGCACGTACTCGTCCTTGGTCATCTTCTTCGTGATCTCGTCCGCGTCCTGTCCCCACCACTCAGCAAATTGCTCGAGATCCAAGAGAACGAGGGGGGAGAACTCACCCGTAGCCGCTGCATGCTATCCTGATACGCCTGCATCTCATCTTCATCCTCCTCGTCCTCATCCTCCACTACTCCCACACGATTCTTGCTCGGCAAGGGTAGACCCCTCACAAAGTCGCTGAAGGGGGTGAGGAGTTCCCATGGGAGTTTGGGCATCGTCTTCCGTCCCTTTGGTGCGGCTTTATCAAATTCAATACACATCAGTACAGAGAGAAGAGCAGGAAGGAGGAAACACACCTGCCTCCTCGACGTCCACGTCCCCACCCTCCTCATCCTCCTTAGCCCGCTTCCGAACGTCCTTCCATGAGAGGTACGTTCGCAGACGATTCACTTTCCCCCGGTCGCCCCGGATGAGGAAGATCAGGTCTTCGGCCGAGAGGAAGCGGGATGAGCGGAGGTGGGTGAGTAGCCGGGCTCGGGTGACCTAGGGCCATCGCTATCAACACGGTACAAGGAGTTTTGATTTGGAGCAAAAATTGGACGAACAATCTCAATGATCTGTCCTCGGACGACGTCCTCTACCATCCTGACTGTCTCGGGTAACGGGTCTTGTACTTCTCCAAAGACGAACATCTGCCCACTCACCCCATCAGCCCTCACGCCATCCCTGTCCAACACCAACACTTTCCGAGCAAGTTGAAGATCACGTCACGTACCATCTGTGAGATCTCACTCATATACTTATGCTCCCCCTTAACCTCACCTCCCCCACCTCCACCTGTCCCTCCCTTCTTCTTCTTGACCCGCTTCTTCGCCCCCTCCTCCTCATCGTCTTCTTCCGCGTCGTCATCTTCGTCCAGGTCGGGTGATGGGGAGCCAGCGCCGACCTTTGTCGGGAGAGCGAGGGAGGAGCGACGACGGGTGGAGAGATTTGTGGATGTTGGGAGGGGGGAGGGGAGGGTGGGGAGGGCGAGGGTCGACATGCTCACCGGTGAACGGTATCCGAGAAGGGACAGATTGATGCGCAATTATCAAAGTATCACTTTGAAGTTTGTGCAATCCGAAGAAACTATTCATTTCGGACGCCCACAACTGACACGCTCGACTAGAGATTGCTTTTTTGGGCTTTGTTGCCGGTGATGTCCTGCTCTTCATTCAGTCACAAGTCTGACTGTAACAAGTTTCTGATACCAGGGTATAGTGAAGGTAAGTTGAGCTGTCAGGAGCTGTCAGTAAGCCAAGCTCCACGCCACAGTCTCCAAGATCCCTCTGATGACAATGTCACATTCCCACTTCGCAAAGACCACCAGGTGATGACAAGCATGAGCATCAGGAGCTTGCAGCCACCCGTCTCGTAGTCTCCTGATGGCCATGACAACTTGGATGAGCAAAGTAACATCTCATCCAATAAAGGTGGTCATCACCATTACTCACAATGCACGAGGCCAAAGTCCATCATCAAGGGTTCTCATCATTGTCTTGGAATCAGCAGAAGGACCTGGTTGCCAATGAGAGCAAACCACATGACATGGACCTAGATGGGGGAGCAAAATCGGTCTTTGGAAAATCCAGAGACATGGTATGGAATGAAGTACAGTGATGATCAAGCGCCCTTTAATTGCACCCAGGTACAAGACAACGGCCAAACCAAGGGAGGGGCTACAATGACCCCAACAAGGGCCACAAAGATGACAAAGAATCGCCTTCATCTCTTTCTTGGATCCATCTGGAAGTGCTTCCAATACAATGAGGAGATGCAGGACCATACAAAGGTCTGGTAAATGTTAGGGTCTCTGTAGGGCCAAGAAGTCTTTCTCTGTACAGTGTCTTGACCTATCTGTCTTGTGACTTTTCAACCAAGAAGAGCTGTGCCATGGATTAACCTGTGAAAAATGGTAAAGCCTGTCACGTGGCTGATATGAATAGTTGGTTTCATACCGCTACGCTAGCAAAGCTAAAAACACCAATTGGAAGTCCCGACCTCCGGGAAATCCACCAACTATATATGGGTCAAGTCCCCGACATGACAAAGCCGCATGCCTAGTCTTTATAGGTTTTGCTATGATGTCCAGAATTCCAAGGCTATTTTATTCCAGTCACGTTGTCATACCTAAGATCTCATGGCTAGGATGGATCTTTGCTCAAATGAATACTGAACATGACTCCATGAGTGCCATGTACATTCCATGACATCATGTGACCATTCGAGAACACTCCCTCTTCCCTAGCGCTTCTTCTCCAGGACTAGAGATGCTTGACACAGACTCTTTTTCATTTTTAATCACTATCCTCGTTCTCATAATCCATGACTTCAAGTCTCCATATGTGCATCGTACCAGATCAAGACCACAACATGTCCCAAGACACCAAAGACAGTCAAAGACTCCATATGGGTCATCGTACAGCATCTCAGCTGCATCCGCATGGCTGCAAGCATTGTGGACAGGGTCAAGGATGTTGCCCCACTGACAAAACTGCTGTCAAAACCAAGCTCTCACAGATCCTGTCACCCCTACCATCAGACATCACTGATCTCACCAAGCTTCCACTGCCAAGGCTGTCCCAAAACCAAGGCACTCTGGGTTGTTATCACGGTGCTACGTCGACCAGCAAATAGGCCCGACGCTCAGCTCCTAGAATCGGCGACGGTCGTCTGAGCTTCGGCAAAGTTGGACTACCGTGGTCGAACTTAGCTGGAATAACTCGAGGACACGCGTGGGTGTAGCCGAGTTAAGTGCCGGTCGAGTAGCGTGGGCTAGAAATGCAGATGAGTAGGCTAGGTAACGACAGTGACTTTAGTGACTTTTACATTCTCGAATCGCTGGTTCTCCCCGACTCTCAAGTCCATCCCTTTTATACACCGTCTTCCAGGCCTATCTTCGGTGATGGCGGCGATGTTCGGGTGTTCGGCGATGTTATGGCGGTGTTCGGCAATGTTATGGCGGTGTTATGGTGTTCGGCGATGTTATGGCGGTGTTATGGCGGTGTTCGGCGAGATTATGGCGGGACCTGGATGACGCCCTGAGAGACGAGCTCTACCGCATCCGTGGGAGGGGCCCTCCGCCGGATGACCCTCCGAGCTTCAATTCACGATCGTGACAGTTGTCCTCGTCATCGGTCGAGGTACGGATTTATGGAATTACGAATTAAAGAGGCAGTGTGGCGATTCGAGAGTGTGTTTATGCTTCGATATTCGACAATATAATCACTCTCCTCTGGTCATTGATGCAGCACACAACTCCTACCTCTTAAGAAGTGAGTTCCCTTATTCTGCGTTTCCCTTCATATTAGCTCTTGAAGAGTGTCTTATGTTTTGGTGACTTGCGTCTCTTCTGGCAGGTCTTCTTTGCCCAGGAAGGAGATCAAGTGGTGATCCCTTCATAAGTGCAAGCTGATCATCCAAGCTGCGGCACTCAAAAATCAAAATCCCCAAATCAGACCCCCCATTGTAATGTACTCCGCCTTATTCACTTTTGCCTTGAAGGATATTTGATCATACACTACAAACTCAAACAGCAAGTCATGGACACTCAAGAAGTTGCTGGCCATTTGCATGAGATTGCTTATGCCCTCGAAAGCTTCCATGAACTGCAGGGGGTTAATTACACGCAGTATGTTCAGACCATTGAGAGTGTGTTGAGTGATGAGTTGGAGAGTGGCACACGCATCTACCAATTCTCCCTGGGTGAAGCATTCCGAACCTACTTGCTGAAGGTTGACGTTGCCGTCAGCTGTGCTCAACACAGCTCTGAACAGCTCAAAAATGCTGCTCAGAGAACCTTACCTGCAGCCAGCAGGGCTGTATTGGACCTCTCCTCAGATTTCCATCACAACAAGTGGAGGGCCATGAGGGAAGCCTGGAGACCTGCACACGATCGTATAAGGACTGCCAAGATGTGGGCTGGCAGGGCCAAGGACTCTGTTCCGGAGACACAAATAGGACTTGAGAATCTGACTGAATTGAGGAATACAATTGAGGATGTCATCCCAGCAATTGACTCGCTTCACAGCCAATGCGTTGAGAGCTTTACTTGGCTCAACAGGAACAGGCCACCTTCAGGTCAGCCCACTGTAGGTAGCTCTACTGCTTAGTTTATCTGGGGGAATGCATTGGAATATAGGGTGAAAGAAGTAGAGGGAACATTGGATGTCTATGTGGCAACCCCGAGTGCACGTCGCAGACAAATCTTTCTTGGTTTCGTTTCCCATTGGTCCATGATGTAGCAATCGGATGATTACATAAAGTCATAATATACCGTCTTTAGTTTGTGGCAATCTGAACTCAATTCTTGGGCTCTCCGTCAATGGTGGCTCCCTGGACTTCTGGTGAAAACAGGGCAAACATCGGAAAGTAGGTGCTACTCTCACATGAATTAGCCGGGACAACCCTATGTATTGAGTACTGATATCGAACATATCTGGTTTAGGTAGAAGGGAAGCAAGACATAATCACCAGATACATCACCAGTCCAATCATAGTACCTGACAGTGGATACAGTTCCTGCATGGTTGGCTGGGAAGACAGCACCAATGTTCACAATCCCTGGAAGTCATGAGAAGAAGTTTGGGAACAGCAGCACGGAGAACTTAATATAGCTGAATGGACATAGCAAGTTGGTGACGCGGGTGAACGATCTGTTGTGCATATCAATAGACGTTGAGAAGTAATCGACGGAACCGCTTGGGAACCGAAGACGCGCAGGGATCACACTCGTAGGATCAGATAACTGATTAGATAAATGTCAAGCAGGAACCCGAGACTTCGTTGTGGGACACGCAAGCTAGACCGGCCCAACCCACTCGAACCCCGCCTTCTCAGGCTCCCTGACCAGCCAATCTGCTGCTTGCCGATTCGGCCTCCAGATCCTTGTCGCCAGATCATCCGCGCAAGCCGCCAACTGTTCTAATCAGCACTGGCATACCACCTCACTAAGCCGTAAAAGGACTCACGAGATCCTTGCCCCAATCTACCGCCGAGACCTCCCGCTCTCGTCCCTCTGGCCAAGCGACTCCTCCCATACCCAAGCTCAATCTCGTAGCATTCACCTCGTCCCACTCATCGACCGGACCTTTCGTATCCCAGGTCATGACGCCGCCTTTACAAGAGCCTGACGAGAGGTACCGGCCGTCCGGGGAGATGGCCATACGGATGTAGAAGCTCGAGACGAGGAGGTTGGGATCGGTGTATGTTCTGGGTTGGATCGCCTCGGGGTTGGGAGGCTCTTCGGTTGATGTGAAGGCTGAAGGACGCAGGACGTGGACCTTTGAGTCACCGCAAAGGGTGTAGAGGTCGCCAGAAAGGGGGCACTCAAGAAGAGCGTTGATGCTACGTGCACGGCGTGAAGGGTTGGCGCAGTGAGTCGTCGGATCAGGAAGCTCGCCGAAAGGTGTGCACGTCGGACGAGGATCAGGAGACCGAAGAGTCGAGGCGGGGAAGCGAAGATCCCACAGCTTGACAATGCTGTTGCTGGTCAACGCAACTCTCCGGCGTGATATGAAGATAACGTACCCGTCGGAGGACCCGCCTGAAGCAAGGATGCCCGGCATCGCCTGCAGCGCGATCAGGCTCGTCACGGACTTGACAGCGGTTCTCTGCTTTTCGTTAGCTCCGATTCTTGTGCCGGAAGGCAACTCACTCCTGTTCCGACACGTTTCGACCCATCACCATGTGCTTGACGGACAACCATCACCGGATCAAGGTTACAGCAATCCTGTTGAGCCGCAAACCCAGGCACACCTGCGCTATATCGTTCTCTCGACGATCGCCTTGGAGAGGAAGCAGAAGACTCGGACCCATCGCGGAACATCCGGCCTTGACAACGTAAATCGTAAATCAGGATGTTGCCATCTCGGCTGCATGAAGCCACGATGCTGGAAGCGACAGATGGATCGCTATGCGATCGTGAGGGATCGAAGAAGACAGCGGTTTTGATGGAGCTGGTATGCCCCCGCAGCGTCGCGAGCAACGTCGGTGTCGGTGTTGTGAGCCCGTGAATCCTGGTAGTCTGGTCGCCTGATGTGGTGAGCTGAAACCTACATCAGCTTGTATTCTCGAAAGATCGAAAGAAATCAGACGCGTACAATCCGTTTATCGTCGCCTGACCATTTGACGTCAAAAACCGCATTAGAATGCGCTCTCCACCAAAAGCCCTTCTCCTCCCGATGGGCGCCGAGTCCCTCGTCCACGTCAAGGACACGTACCCCGCCTTCCTCGCCAGCCACCGCTATCAATCGACGTAGTCCCGCGCATTTCGCCTCGGCCGCGTCCCATTGTTTGGCGATGTTATTGAATGCGACGCTCAACGGTGGCGCAAAATCTCTCGGTCGACCAGTAAGAGCGTGCAACGACGGGAGGAGAAGGGTGGAAGGCGGGACAAGGGGGTGGTATGGCGCGACGGAGGTGACCAATGTCGAGAGGTATTGAGGTTGTGGCGCAATATCTTTGTCCCATCAGCTCAGATATATCAATCATGCTTTCACGTCTCACATCGATGCTTACTCATGCTCTCCACCGTATCCGCTCTCACCACCCCGTCAACCCCGAGTCTACGTCGCCCTCTTCTCCAAACCTTCTCCACCCCCTTGTTCTCCTCCCTCGCGCGCGCCCCAACCACCTCCCTGATCTTCTCATAATCATATATGTCACATCGCCAAGGCGGGGTTGGCGCGAAGAGGTCGTGCATGCTCGGCATACGGACGTGGTGTCGACTATCCATCTCGTCGGGCGGAAAGGGGGAGGAAGATTGGCGGACGCGTTTGCGTGATGGTCCAGCGTCATCGTCGTCCGCTGGAGTCTGGATAGAGGTGTCAGGTGATGATGTTGGGATATGATGAGATGTGGATGAGGAAAATGGGTATTGAACGGGGAGGGAGTGAATGGGAGCCTTGAGAGGTTTGTCAAAGATTGGGGCAAGGCGCCGTGGGGCGCGTGGGAAGGGGGTATTGGGAGGGAGCAAGCCCAGAGGCTCGCGGTGATCTGACATGATGAGAGCACCCGAGTGGATGGAGACGGAGGATTTGACGTCGGGAAGCAAATCGGAACAAGTGGGGGATTTTACGCAGTGGAGGTGGTACGCGAGGCGATTGTCTTTGACTCTTCCTAATCTGTCATTTCCCTTTTATCAACGCGACCCGGCACGTGATCCAGAGCAGATTGTTGGCACGAGCTGTGCAATGAAGCCCACAAATCTACAGTATACTCGCTTCTCCCCCAGCTTTCACTGCTCGAGCGCGCCGTCTTTCTAGAGAACGCCTCCCCCCTTGGACGAAGATGGTTGGCCACCCTTCCGACCCAGCCACTTCTCCGCATTACCAACTTCGAGGTAGCGGCGAACTTGATGATCCGATCCCTCATCCCTGGGATGCATGCCGATTGCCCCCGGTTCAGCCAGCCGCTCTCCATTGGCCATCACGAAATTTCCAGAAGATCTACTGCCGCGTGCATGTTAGCCGCCACGACCAGGTCAAATTGGGGCTTGCCGCAGCCCTGAAGACAGTCCCGGACATCACAGTGGAAGTGGAGCCCAGAGTCCCCCTGAGCGACTTGATCCCCGGCATCAACAACCCCCAACGACGGAACGAGAACCGTCTCACCGGATCCGCGGCTTCGGGGATGACCTCTGCCGATTTCGACATCCACCATCACCTCCCTCTGCGTTAAAGTGGCAGTAGCACGCCCCCAATGCATGAAGATCCGCTCGAGAACGTCCATCAGAACGTGCAGAAGCGGATCGCCAACTGGCCCGACTCACGGCGGGCCATATGCCATAAATTCCAAGCCTTAGGCTTTCCGCAGCCTCCTCCACGAATCTTATCCCCCTCGTCTTCAGCTCTGGAGGCTGCACTGGGAACCGAGCAGGACGCCCGCATGTGAATTGCCATAGGCCCGCAGCACCATAGGAATGTCATTACCGTGCTCAGAGTTGTGCAGCGCCGGTGATAAGCTTGAAGGTCGCGCCTAATATTGGAAGTACTTGAAGCAAGTTACGCTTGTCTGTTATGACCGTACCCAACCAACTGTGATTTGGATCGAACTCACGCCCAAGCGACCGTCATGCCCCGTTGACTATCAATGAATAGGACGATTATCGAACATAATCGTGTGTATGAAATGGTCTTGACTACAAAGCTAAAGACAGTTTGACACAGTCAACATTGTTCGAACACAAACGACGACGAGTGTGGGTAAGACGTAGTAGACCTACCAGTCTAGTCTTGGACAGCACGAGAGATCGCTCAACCTGAGGGTGGGCACTTCCACAGCCAGGCTGGTCTCGGTAGCTTACACGCCTTTCAACATGGTGGAGGGGTTCCAGGCACCATGGCCTGGTAGCGGAGGAGCGAAAATCAGCTCATGTTTGTCTTCCAGCAGTTCATCTACTGAGCGCCATCTGAGACTCCTCAAGCTGTTCAGTCATCCACATTGCTTGGGTCATTACCGTCACACACTGAAAGCTCTACTGTGCCACAAGATCTCCTTGGCGGGCTACCTGCATCAGAGGAGCAGACCATTAACCCAAAGGATTTGGCCGCTACATCCAGCACGACCGCAAAGTGCTGACTCCTGCTCCAAGACGCAGGATACCGAAATGAGAGCCAACCGCAACGTTGGGCCCAGAGACAAGTCGTCCAAGGAGGGCTATACAGGGAATGACACCGAGAAAGAGACCGCTGATCATGTGGTTCCACGGTGCAGAACAGAGGATGTATACAGACGAAGTAGATTGCGGATGAATGGCCTCGGCGATGATATTCCCTCATTTAACAGGTGGTCTCTTTCTGTGGGTTGGAGTTGCATGTCAACGATCACTTCTCAATCCCTGCGTGTGCGCACAAAGTTCATAACCCCCCAAAAAGACCTAGGGCAATACCCTGCGGTCCACTTCGGCAGAAAATTGTTCATATTGTCCGATCCGACATGTGTAAATTACAGATGGAAACCAGCAACGCCTGCCGCCAATACGGACAGCCCTGCCACAAGGAAAGCTCCTCAGCTCGAGTTATCCTACTGGATCAGGCTTGCTCACTTGCCAATCTCCTCCGACTTCGCTTGTTGCACGAAAACGAGCTTGATGTGCCGGTCGGACTTGGGGTACCGGTCACACCATGGATATCGGAGATCGTAAAAACCGTGCCGGTTTGAACCACTGTCGCTCTTGGATCGGTGTGGGTGTCACTGCTATTTCCGGTCGGCATGGGGTCTGCAATGGCAATGGAGGTATTCGTGGGACTGGAAGAGTCAGATGACGCGGTACTTGCGATCGAGGAGGACGAATTTGCGGTGGAGGGGACAAGATCAGCTCCAAGCGTTGTAGTCGAGACTGAGGAAGTAGTCGATGCAGATGAGGTAATGGAAGTGGAAGCGGAAGTGGAAGTGGAAGTGGTGGAAGCTGAAATAGAGGACGACTACATCTCATCAGGACAAGCTACGGAGACGAGTCGAGAGAACCAACAGTAGCATTGGACACGGCTCCGCAGAACCCGCCAGCAGCCGCAACGTCAGAGCTGACGAAGACCTACACGTTGGGACTTCAGCGATACAGAGGAAGAGGAGAATGGATGAACGCACGAATGGCTGGCCCGTCGTCCAATTGACGGTGAGGGATTCGTCAGAGCCGACAGACGAAGTGGCGCAGGAGAGTAAGCTGTAACAGATCAGCTCGGGTAAGGAATGTCAGAGAGGGCTTGCTCGATGACAGTCGTGCTAGCAGAAAACGTGGAGTTCGCAATCTTCCATGACCCAGTACCAGATCCGCCTCGCTATGTAGTCTCTCGTCAGCTCGAGAACCCTTGGCGAGTGAGACCTCACATTAGTCAATACGATCAATGCCCCACCCCTCGCCAGAGCGGTATCGTTGGCCTGCTCGGTCACAGCCGTCACCACGCTATTCACGAACGCCGGATTCTTCGCCAAAGTCGACCGAATCTTATTCAGCGACGCGATCCGTGCGTAGCTCGGAGAAGCGGTCGTCGAGAAGTCGTTGTACAGCCACAGAGCCTCTCGGTTCGACGGATCTCCCTTTCCGTCAGAGATGTCCTGCTCGGTCCCATAGTAGACGGTCGGGATACCACCGTTGAGTATTGTGAAAGTGAGAGCGTTATAGCTCAGCGATTTGTCGGATGTGAGCGAGTTGAAGCGGGGGAGGTCATGGTTGTCCATGAAGGACCCGATCACTGTGGGGTCCTGGGCATATCAGGCGGATGACGAGATATTGAAGGAGGCGGACATACAGAATAGTGCTGGACACCTTGACCGAGGTAATGCTTGAGCGTGTCGATGCCTTCACCCTTGGTGAAGACACGCGTCAAGCCAGCTTGCATGCCTTATCCATGTCAGCTGGCCTTTGGGCTTGGGCCGAGAGCTCACCAAACGCAAAGACCGAATCGATCCCGTTGGCACCTTGGAAGGTACTTGCATACCTGTGATTTCATCAGCGTGACTCAGTCGATCGATCATTCGAGGTACCCCGTATCATCCCCATATACCTCGCCAATGCAGAAGATTCCCGCAGCCGTGCAAAAATCATGTTGAAACGAGATCGGCATGTGCTTGCTGGCGTCCAGCCTGAACCCATCGATCGAGAATTCATGAACGAAGCCCGGCACCCAATTGATGAGGGTTTGCACCACGTTGGTATTTGTTTGATCGAGATCCATCAGGGAGACGCCATATGTGGAGAGCCAACTGCTTCTCATCAGTCTCTCTGGTTGGTAGTGAAGTGGGACCTACCAGTCCATCTCGCTCGTATGATTCCCCCAATCAACGTCGCATTTCGGATGATAGTCGCTCGCGTCCTTGAATAGCAAATGATCGTTGTTGGACGCAGCGAGAGAGGCGGCCGAGGCGTCGGAGGATCGGGTCGCGAGCCCATTGATGGCGATGTCGACCATGAGGTACATGCCCCGGGAATGAAGGGCTGCAGAAAGAGCTTTCAGGTCGTCGGAAGAGCCAAATTGAGGATTCAGCTGAGTCGGATCGACTGTCCAGTAGCCCTGAAGTACGTCAGCCTAGCCCTCCAGACCCCAGACTTCTCGCAGTATGGTATGCTGGTGGAGACTCACATGATAGGCGTAACCGTCCGGTGTGCTCCCCTGGACATTGAGCGCAGTAGGACTTATCCACACAGCATCGAATCCCATCCCCTGGATATAGTCGAGCTTGGCAACAAGGGTCTGCCACGTCCCACCGCAGTAGACTCGGTCGGCGGTGTTGCATGGCGCGGTGTCTGCCGCAGGGGCGAAGCGATCCGTGATGACCCTATTGGAGGGGCATGGCTGAGCGCGACGATACTCCCAGGCGAGAGACTCACTGGTAGATGGAGCGGGAACGCCAATCGTTCTTTGTTGCAGCGGAAGCGAAGGAGAGAAGTGCGAGTAAGGGGAGAAGAGCTGTGAAAGGTGTCATGCCGAGTCGGAAGGAGTCGGAATGTCTGTGTTCACAGTGTTGGAGCAATGAGCGTGAGTAAGCGGTATTGAGTGACAGAAGGACAGGGGGGGGTTAGACCGATAAAGAGAGGTTAACAACAGAAGAAGCGTGTTGGCTGATAATCCCGCGAGGAAGGCCAATGCCGTCGGGTTGAATGAAAGGAGGGGATTAACCCCTTTGTGTTTCATTCTCGCGCTTGATGGAATCTGAGTGATCCCCCCCTTGAATGGCTAAACTCGTCAGCCCCTGATCTCGGAGTCTTTGCGGATGAGGCAGCTGAAACAAGGTCATTAGCTTGAGTAGGGTCAGGTTGATCAATGAGGGAGGAACACGGATCACTCCCAAATCCGCAATCCATTCCAAAGCTCGGATAAACCCCGGAGCATTTTATGTGCTTCTTTCTCTTTGATGTTAGCCTAAAAGTCTGATAGCTCAAGATGACGAGCAGGACGTAAGCAGCCACGCACATGATCGTACCCAGCTGATGGCCCATAGATACAAAGTCACCGTCCTGCCCGGAGACGGTATCGGTACATCTTCCGTCCTCGAAACCGACTCCAGCTAACATGGTAACACAGGCCCAGAGGTGACGGACCAAGCTGTCCGTGTACTCGAGACGATCACCAAGCACTCTTCCCTCTCCCTTGAGATCAAGTCGTTCGACTTTGGCGGGATCGCTATTGACAATCAGGGTGATCCCCTACCGGAATCTACGTTGAGCGCATGCAAGAAGGCCGACGCCATCCTCCTTGGTACGCGGTCCTCACTTACCCCTTAGAGAGAGCACCAACTGAACGACACAGGTGCGATTGGTGGGCCAAAATGGGGCGTCGGACCCGTCCGACCCGAACAAGGTCTTCTCCGACTCCGAAAGGAGCTCGGGCTATACGCTAATATCCGTCCCGCGAACTTTGCTAGCGAGTCGCTTCTCAAGAATAGTCCGCTCAAGGAGGATGTCGCAAGGGGGACGGACATCATCGTCCTCCGCGAGCTCATCGGGGGCTGTTGTGGGTTCCGCTCCTGTTTGTCTTACATGAGAACCGCTGACTGTGTCGTGGTACAGACTTTGGGGAGAGACAGGAGACGAGCGCGGAAGGGGTTGCATGGGACACAACAATCTACTCCATCCCCGAAGTAGAGCGTATCACCCGCGTCGCAGCTCAGATCGCCCTCGCCGCAGACCCGCCTCTCGCGATTCACTCGATCGATAAGGCGAACGTGATGGCTACTTCGAGGTTGTGGAGGAAGGTCGTGACGGATACTTTGACCAAGGAGTATCCCCAGTTGAAGTTGGATCATCAGCTCGTGGACTCGGCGGCCATGATCATGGTTTCCAATCCGAGGAAGTTGAATGGAGTGATTCTGACCGAAAACATGTTTGGCGATATGTGAGTGATACTGGTGACTCATGATTACGGGGTGCAGTAGCTGATGAGATGGCAGTCTGAGTGACGAGAGCTCGGTGATTCCTGGTTCGCTGGGGCTCTTGCCGTCAGCTTCGTTGGCAGGCGCGCCGAACGCAAAGGAGCCCGTCACTGGCATATACGAGCCGTGAGTCTCTTTCGCACCGCCGATCAGATTTAATCCTTCGACAGAATCCACGGTATGTCTTGCCTTGCATCACCGACCTCCAACCATTATATTCCGTGACATTGGATCCCCGTGACGTGGCTGATCCCCTCGTTACCCTCGCAGGCTCCGCCCCCGACATCACCGGCCAGGGAATCGCCAACCCCATCGGCACCATCCTCTCCGCCGCATTGATGCTCCGCTACTCCCTCGGTCACGGGCATGAAGCGGGACTCATCGAGGCGGCCGTCGCGAAGGTACTCGATTCCGCTGACGTAGGTGGGTTCGATTATAGGACGAAGGATCTCGGTGGAAATAGGGGGACGGTGGAAGTTGGGGATAAAGTGGTGGAGGTTTTGGAGGGGATGATGAAGAAGTAGAAGTGGAGCCGAACATGCAAAGTTTCGTCCTGTAATTGCTTGGGTGAAGAAGAGGAGGCGGAGATGACCGCTTTGACCAGCGGAGGTCTTCCAGCATCGTCCAAATTCTTTAATTCAAATTCATTCTCTCGCATGAACAGATTATACGCCATCATCTCCCATGCTAGCAGGTCAAGAACACCACACCAAATTTTCCTGTCCTTCGCCTTGCGTGTGCGACAAGCTAGTTCTACGAACATGACATACACCCTCGACCCACCGCTCCCCCCGACTCCGACACCGCAGGACTATCATCGTCTCAACTTCGACCCCTCAAACATCTCTTCCAAGCGCATCGTAGGGCTTCTCGCATGTCAGCGTGAGTAGCCCAATCATCATATCTCAAATCGCGGAACCACCTGACGACGTGGTTTCAGGTGATCCCCTCCTCAGATCTCTGCGGCCAACTGTCCTCGCTTCCCGACCCGCATCACTCGCTGCGCCTCCTCCCCAGCGAGGCAAGGGAAACAAGAGGAAGCCCGATCCGACGCCTTCGACTGCTGAGCCGGTAGCTGGTAGATTATGGGAGGTTGAGGTGGAAGATACTGTCATCTTCCCTGAAGGTCCTTCTCTGTTCCTTACTCAAGGGTTCCGTGACTGACAAGCAATAGGCGGTGGACAGCCGTCCGATACCGGCAAGCTCTGGATGAATGATCCTAACGGGACGGAAAGATCTTTCGTCGTGGAGGGATGTATGAGACGGAAGTTGGACTCTGTGCATTTGGTCCGGGTGGAAGAGAAGGATGAACACCTATTCGATGGACTGGGCGGGCATGAGGTCACGCTTGAGGTGGACTGGGAGCGTCGGCAGGACCATGTCAGTCCGCCCTAGTTTGAGGCCTGCGTAATGCTCAAGGGAGAGATAGATGTCGATCCACACCGCGCAACACCTCCTCTCAGCCGTCCTCGACAGATACGACCTCCCCACCCTCTCATGGTCCCTCACCTCCTACCCCTCCCTCGAACCGCCATACATTGAGCTCGCCCGGAACCTCACCTGGGCGGAGGCCGAGGAAGTGGAGGCGAAATGCAATGCGTTGATCCAGGAGGGGAAAAGGGTGTGGGTGGACGTAGATATGCAGGAAGAGGGGTTTGTTAAGATGACTACTGTTGGTGTTCGCGAGAATCGTGGGATACCCACCGACTATACCGATGTACGTCTACTATCTTCACTCGAAGAGTGCGACTGATTGTGTTGGGCAGGGTGTGATCCGACATATAGTGATCGACGGGATTGACCGCAATGCATGCTGCGGTACCCAAGTCCCTCACCTCTCACACTGCGGCTTCATCCACGTCATACCCCCCTCCACACCCTCCACAGCGACCAAACCAAGCTCCAAAATGCCCACCAAACTCTACTTCACCGCCGGTCCACGAGCTATCAGGTATCTCAATCAATCTAGTCGGACGGTCAGTCTAGCCTCGCAGGCAATTGGGGTTGGGCGGGATGGGCTGGTGGAGAGGAGTGCGAAGAATGAGGAGCAAAGACGGGAGCTGATTTCGAGGGAGAAAGAGGTGAAGAGCGAGTTGGCAAAGATGATTGGGGATCAGGCTGTGCGTTTGGCTGAGGAGCAGGGCGGGGTGGTGTGGCTTCAGAGGACGGAGAAGGGGACGCACGAATTCGATTTCCTCTCGAACATCGCCACCGCGTTCTCTCAGTCAGAATCAGCGAAAGGGCTCATCATCATCACCTCGACCCCGACGGCCACTACTCAGAGTCTACTACTCGTCCAGTCGAAGGATACGGAGATAGCGAAAGAGTTCAACGAGAAGCTGAAGAGTCAGCTTGAGGACGGCGAGAAAGTACGGGTGAAAGGTGGTGGTGCCAAGGGGAGGTTCATAAGTAAGATCGAGGGGAAGTGGGGGAAGGGGGAGGTCGCGAAGGTCCAAAGGGTTGTTGAGGAGGTCGGTACTTTGTTTGTGCGATTGGAGAGGCGCTGATGGGGATAGTACCGGGATAATGGAGGGAGGGTTTCTGCTTAGAAGGGTTAAAGACATGGATAGATCGATAAGTTGATCATAAGAGCATTTTGAAGCCATCATGCGTCGTTGATCCTTCTCGCTGGGGTAGACTTTGGATCGTTTCCACCAGACGCTTGCAGCTGCAAATTTATTTCGTGTTTCGAAAATGGAGGTACTCTCCATGGTGCAGACCATCTCAAATACATGACTTGGCTTTGCGGCCTGAATATCAGGATTGTTCCGTGAATGGAGTGGTATCTTGTGGACTACAGATCACTCAGGGATGGCTGTCCAGAAGAGGACAGCCAGCCGCTCCTCAAAGACAACAGTCAGACTCCACTCCTTCCGTTGCTGTCTCTTGACCTCCTCATCTGTCATGAACAATGAGTGTGGGCCAAAATTGAGGACACAATGTTAAGAACAATGCATAATGCTAGCACAGGGTGGTCACCCGCAGACGCTCCATATCCGAGGTATCACATACCGGACTCAAGGCCGCAAGCTTTCATTTACGTATACAGCACCAAGTCAAGGCTCACTGATAAATACCCCACTGACGATCCAGCAGCATTTCTAGGCCCAGGTGCACCAGAGAGAGGGGTAGCTGGGGTGGACGATAGATATGGTGACAGACAGAGGTCTAGTGGGATGTGACGTGGACCTACTGGACAAAGGGTCGTACCCTAGAGACGTATAGCCTTGTGGTGATGGTCAACCTATGAGACAGTGTTGATGGACGAGTACGATGAGGTGTCAACGTGCGAACAGATGGAAGAAGTGACGTATAGGATGTACAATGAGGAGGTACGACGAGGACATACAACGAGGATACATGTTGGGCGTACATTGGGGCACATGTGGTTATGCGTAGCAAGGTATAGGCGTACTTTTACGTATTGATCTAGTTCTTTTCTCCAGCTCCGGTTCATAGGTCGATCAAGATCCTCCAGTCGCCCAAACCATTCTTGTCAATGAAACAGCACCTCACTATTTAGTCTCTATCAAAGGAAGAGGGTACAAGCTGGATGGAAGTTTACAAGCTTAGATTATGAAGGAAGAGTGTAGCCTGTGCACTTTAAACTGGTTTGTGGTAACTAGCCTGGATGGATCCTGTCATGATCCCAATTCGCGCCTGACTTTATGAAACCGCCACCGTTGGAAGTAACATCAGCATTATTAATATTACCAATCGATTCATCTCGTACCAACTGTCATGAAAGGTTATAATGGGATTCCGCCAGTTCCACTGGGCTGGATATTGTATTTGTTCAGTGGTATCACGTCACCCGTTAAGCGTGTTTATTACACCAACCTCAAGTTGAGTCTACCATTGTCAGGGTGCTACGCCGACCAGTGATAAGGCCCGACGTCCAACTCCTACGACTGGCGATCGTGGCCGAAGGTGGCGATTGATAGGCAAAGAGGGTCCAGCGTCAAAGGTACTGTCGGGGACGTAT
>JAABUP010005155.1_pt1 | contig 20342 bp, 29 predicted proteins | sample 5559201 | NCBI WGS metagenome assembly JAABUP01 (sample SAMN10711887, study PRJNA513373) | rock metagenome | isolation source: Antarctica rocks | place: Antarctica
ACGGGGGCCGCGTGCAGGGTCACCTTCGGCTCATGAGTCGTCGTCATACCCACCATGTGTGCGGCCACCCGCGATCACCCGCGTCGGGGATTCGTCGCGCCGAAGAGTCGAGCTACCGCGCCCGGGCGGGCGAGGGTGGGGTGGCGAAGCCGGCCTGCTCGCGCAGTACGGCGGCCACATCCACACCGGGACCGGTGCGCAGCCAGTGCGGCACCCCCAACAGGTTCGCTGTGGTCCGCAGCACCGCGGTCGAGGCGTCAGGGTCACGCGGATCGAATGTGTGCTCGATCGGGTCCAGCAGGGACACCGGGTTCCAGCGTTCACCGTGAGCTCCGCTGGGCACCTCCGCAGCCAACACGCGGAAACCCCGCGTCGCCGCCAGCGGTGCCGGGAACCAGTCGCACCACCGCGCGACCGCCATCCGCTCCGGCACCCGACGGCGCATCGAACCGGGAATCGAGTACGCGGCGTTCGCCACCGCAGTACGAAGGGTGTTCCACCCACGAGTGGGCGTGGCCCGGTCCGGGTTCGCTGCCTCCACGAACACCACCGTCAAACCGTTGTCATCGGGGTCGGTGTCCATCAACAGCTGCGCCCACCTCTGCACCTTGCGGGTGAAGTTGGGGCCCGTCGACGCGGTGAGCTCCACGGCGATGCGCATGCCGTCGGTGCGCACACAAGTCAGGTCGGCGTCGGCGTGCTGGCCGGTGCCGACAACCCCACCCGGGGCCCCCGGGTGGGCGGAGAGCAGGTCGAAACCGGACAGGGTTTCCCCGAACACCGTGCCCACCTCCGCGAACTCCGCCACCCGCAGACCCAGCTCGGCGGCCAACAGGTTGTGCCGGTCGAGGTCGCTTCCCGACCTCCATGGGCGTCCCGCGGTCACCGAGCACCACTCGTTGTACGGCAACGCATCGGCGAAGCGGGCGAACGCCGGGGAGTTCACCGGGCGGTACACCGTGCTCCGACCTTTCCGCCAGCGTCCGCCCTTCACCGCCAAGGCGAATCCGTCCCCCATCGGCAAGGCGAACCTGCCTTCCTCCACCAACCCCGCCGACCACGCGGTGCGCAGGTCGGCGGGGGATTTGGCCAACGCGGGGGCACCAACGATGGCCGCGATCTGTTCGGCGGTCAGCGTCCGCCACAACCCGATCGCCGCCAGCACTGCGCACCGGCGGGCCCGCAGCTTCGGCACGCACATCGCGACCATCGCCTGCTCCGGGCTCACCCGGGCATCGGACCGACGCAACTGGTTCACCCCGGCGGCGTCGAGGCGGGCCGCCAGGGCACGCGAGGTCCACGACACCTGCGTGCCGCCGGTCCACAACCCGAACCAGTAGGGGTCCAGGCGGTGGGCGGCGTCCACCGATGTGGTGGGACACGCCGAGCCCATCTCGGCGAACGGGATGGGCTCGGCGGCGGCGCGGTCCGGGGCCGGGACGGGGACAGAGCTCATCGGGGTTCCTCCATGCTGGGTTGGGAATGTGCTGGGTTGCTCATGGCCGCAGCGCCGCCGCGGGCCAGCCCTGGGCGTCGGAGAAACCGGTCATGTCCGCCTCCCAGTTGGTGACCCGCACCGGGACGGCGGGTTGGCGTTTGCGCCCGACGTGGGTGCGGACCACCGCGGTGTAGGGGTCCAACCCCACGATGTCGGCGACCGTCCACTCACCGCCGTCCGCGGCCATGTCGGCCGCGGCCTGAGCGGCGACACTCGGGTTGGACTGGGCGAAGCACAGGAAGGTGCCGAAGTCCTGCAACGAGGTGCGCAGCGCATCGGAAAGCTGCTCGGGTCGTTGGGTGGCGAAGAACGGGCGCACCCCGTAGGCGCGACCCTGATCGTGGGTCCAGGCGATCACCTCCGGTGAGGACCCGGCCAGCAAGGAGAGCTCGTCGGAGAAGATGGACACCGACCGGCCGGCTTTCTGCCACCCCGAGCAGGTGCGCATGATCGCATCGCGCAGCGAGTACATCAGCAGCGAAGACATGTAGCCGGTGATCCGCTCATCCATCACCGCCCCAGCGGTGACCCCGGTGTTCAAGATCACCGAGTGGTGCCCCTGGAGAATGTCCCGCCAGCTCACCTTGCGCCGCGCCGGTGACCACCACGACTCCGCGGCCAGCAGGTCCCCGATCTTGTTGCGCGCCGCCTCCGTCAAAGTGCGCCGCTGCCCTTCGGTGATCTTCCCGCCGAACAGCACCGACAGCTTCTCCTGCGCCACCATGAGATCCGACGCCGCGCTCGGGGCACCGGGTGAGTGCTTACCCATGTCCACCGACCCGGCCCGGTGGGCGGCCTCGAAGATCGCCCCCGCCAACGCCACCGCCCGCGCGTCACCGACACCACCCAACAAGACGTGGGTGTAGTAGATCGGGGAACGCCCGGTGGGGGCACCCACCGAGGTGGCGATGGTGTCGGTGACGGTGAGCGCACCGCTGATCGCCGCGTCCAACGACTCGAAGGAACGGCCCTGGATGGCGCCGGGCTCGAAAGCGTAGATCATCATGTTGCCGATGAACCGGGCCCGTTCCGCCACGGTCCCACCGATCGCGAACACGTCGATGGCGTAGGACGTCGGGTCGACCAGGTCGATCCTCAACGACTCGTCCCCGATCACCTGCGCCCACTGCCGGTACACATCAGCACCCTCATCGCCCTTGGACTCGAACACCACCAGCGCGTTGCGCGCTCCCGGGTACCCGGCCCGCCCGGAGGGGCGGACCCGTTCCAGGCAGTGCCAGGCGTACAGCGAACGGGTGATCTGCGAGTTGTGGGTCGGCACGAACCCGTCCGTCAAGTACAGGTGCTCGGGGTGGTCGACGCTGATGCAGCGCACCGCCACGGTGCCCACCTCGCTCACCGCGGTGACGAACAGATGGGTGTTCTTCTCGGTGAGGTCTTCGGGAAGCCGGGCCGCTCGCCACGCCACATCCGACACGGCCGTGTTCGTCACGAACCGAACATGCCAGCGTGGGTTCGGTACTGCGATCACGGTGTACACCACCTTGATGCCCAACGACCGGACCAACTCCACGACCGAGGCGGCGGTGTCCTCGCGGCAGAACACCAACGCGCACCGACCGTTCGTCCCGATGCCACCCTCGGTGTCCATCAACCCCGCCAGCACCGCCAGGCGTTGGCGGGGGGAGGCACGCAGAACTTCCGGGGCCACGGTGGCATCAGCCCCGGCCCGACAGCAATGCACCCCGGCACCGATCTGGGACCCCGGGTACGCCAACACCGTGTCCGGCCCGGCGATCGGTGCGCACAACTCGATCGCGTACCCGGGTGGGCGCCGGCGGCTCATCGCCGCGGCCATCTCCTCGGTGCGCAGAATCACCGGCGGATTCCCGTCCGCCCGCGACGCCGAGGTGGACACCGACCACAGATGCCCGGCATCGCAGATCACCTTCTGCCCGTCATCGAGGGACACCTCGTAGCACTGGCCGTCGAACACCTCGGAGAACCCCACCACCTCGGTGGGCTCACCGTCACCGGCGAACACCCGGTCGGAGACCTGCAGCTCCTCGTTGCGCGCCCACCCGGAGGGAAACCGCACCGAGGCGGGCACAGGGAACCAGGTGTCCAACGGTTGGGCTTTGCCGCTGCCCTGCTTCCCGACGATCGCCACCCCCGCCGGGAAATCACCCGCCGGCAAATGCACCATCGCCGGGTCGTCACCGGCCTGACCCAACGCCGGGCCGATCCGCGGATCCAGCAGCATCTCCGGCGCCGCGCGGCGCTCCGTCGTCGCCGCCCCCGACGCCCCACCGGCATGCGGGGCGACCAACCCCACCACCACCGACGGGCTCAGCAGAAACGTGGTCGACGCCAACGGGTAGGACCCATCGGCCGCGGCGGTTCCCTTGCGCCCGTTGTCCCGGGCCGCTTTCTCCTCCCGCGGCCGGCGCGGAGGCAACCGACGTTTCGGTGGCGCGCCGAACACGCCGGCGCCCACCTGCTTCGCCAAGCGTCCCGCCCGGGTCGGAACCAGACCGTAGGCGAAAGCGGCAGCCAACGCGGCAGGCACCGACCCCACCAACGACGCCACCATCCACAGGTGCAACCCGATGCCCACCCCCAACCAGGAACCGACACCGGCAGTGGACAAGGCGGCCACATCACGCCACTTGGTTCCGGTGCCCACCTTGGTGTCCACATCGAAACCGGGCAACGCCGCGGCGAGCTGACGCAACAACGACCGCACCTCGTCATCGTCGGCGCCGCCCGCCACAATCGAAGCCACCACCGCCTGCTCGTCGGTGATGTGATGCACCGGGTTCGCCGTACCCAGACGGTGCGCATACCACCGCAGCACCCGCTTGCGTTCGCTGCGCGACGCCGGGCGCACCACGATCGCCACCCACTGACCCGGGCGCATCGCCACCGCCAACCGGCGCGACACCTCCGAGGGATCCGCACCGGCCTGCACATCGCGGGACGCCACCGACGTCGGATGAGCCCGCAACCATCCCACCGACCCCACCCCATCCAACCCGGGCAGCGCCGCGACCGGCTCCGCCCGGGCGGCCACCGTCTGCGCCAAATGCAACGCAGCCTGATCCGCCGAGGAACCATCGGAGGTCACCAGATACCCGGCCATCCCCCGCTCATCCTTCACACACACCAAGGTGACCGTGCCCGATTCGGACGCGGCGACCGCGAAAGACTGGGCCCGGCGCACCACGTTCGCCGGGTCCGGGGAGGCTCCGCCGGCCCGGACGAACCGCCACACGCGGGTGGAAACAGGTGTTCTCATACATGAGAACATGCGCAGAAACCCACCAGCCGTCCCGGCCCGCACAGATGCCCAGAAACACAAATGAAAACCGGCCTGCGCAGACACACCCAGATCGGACAAAACACCCCGTAGAACCGCTCCACCCGCCCCGCCACTTTCTAGGAAACCCTCCGCTGTGCGTCGGGACGGGGTTGGTCGACGTCGAAACGTCCTCGGGATGGTGGTTCGCCGTGGCAACGGCAGTGGGAAACAGGTGGTATCTGTTCCGGTATCACCCTTGGTGTGTTCGGGGACCTCGGATTGTCCTTCGGGTGGTGTGTGCGGCAGCAGTGTTGTGTCCTTGCGGGGTGTGCACCTTCGGTGCTGGTGCTTGCTCAGCAATGATGTGTGCGGCACCGCAAAAATGTCCTTCGAGTGATGTGCCTGCGGCAGCAATGAAGCTCCCACCTGCGGTGAAGGTGTCCGCCCACGACAGTTCTGCGTGCCGAAGGCAACCGAGCCCCCGGTTGAGCGGGACCGCAGCCACGGAAGACCCACGGTGGGCGAACCCTCATCCACCGGGGGGGACACCACCGCGCCACGGAAAGAGCTCACCCCTGCACACGCAGTGACCCGCTGTGGCTCCGCCCCAGCCCCGGCTTCGCGATGATCCCCACCTGCGGTGAACGCTCCCCGACCCCGAAACGGTGCGCCCAGCCGGCGCACCGGCACGCTCCGCGCAGAGCAACGACACGCTGCGCGCCACCACGAACCGCAACGCTCCGCGCCAAGCACACGAGAAGACCCCGAAAAGAACCCGAACGCACCGCGCACTGCCCCAGAAACGAAACGACCCCGAACCGAACCGGACCGGACACCGCAGGTGCACGACACGAAAAGAAACACCGCCGCCGCAGGCAAGGAACGACCACGGGAAGAACCCGGAAAGACCCGAACCGCCGCGGCGACGCGCCAGCGGCGGAGCCTCATCTTTTACCCGGTTTTTCGGCCCCGGTTTCCCAGTTCGGCTAGCGCCGGACCTTCGTCGCTGACGCGCCGTGACCCAGACGAGCTGGGGCGGGGTTGGTGGGTGGTTGCCCTCGGGGATGATTCGGCTTCACCGAACTCGTCGCCGATCGGTTGGGCAAGCCAGGAACGTCTACCTTCCTGCGGGTGCCCGATCAGCGGTCGCCTCTTTTATCGCGGCGTCGATGATGAGTCGCGGCTCATTGACGCGCAGGCATTCCTCCCGCGCGGTTCGGAACATCACGTCGAACACCTCCACCGGATCGGAGCCCGTGTTGATCGCGTTGAGGGTCTCGTAGTGCAGTGCCTGTTCTCGGTCCGCTGGGTGCGCGTCCAGGACACGCTGGACGCAGGACGCCAGAGCCGCGGGCGCCGTGATCTTGGCTCTGATGGCGTCGAGCTCGGACCCGGTGATGGCGAACGTCTCCAACGCGGCGGCCAGGTCGAGGACACCGGCGACACCGGCCGCGGACTCGCATGCAGCCACGTCGCTGCGCAACTTCATATCGCCGGGGAACACGTCCAGCGACCGCCGGAGCACGTCAAGCACAGCCCGGGTGGGGGCACCGGGATCGTCGTTCGTCCACCAGGACCCGTCCCAGCTCAGCCACCCGTTGCCGGTGCCGTCCCGGTAGCTGTACATCAGCTCGCCCCTGTACTGCGCGGCGAGGCGGTAGGCCATCCGAACTTGGCCGCTATGCATCTCGCCCACGGTGGTGGGGTCGAATGCGCTTCCGTCCGTGTTCGTGCGATCACGGTTCATGGTGTGACTCCTTCGGTGGGGGTATGCCCGAGCTCTGGACTCGTTCCGTTCATATCCACCATGTGTGCGGCCGAACCGGCGTGTACCGCGAACGCGGCTTCGGCGTTTCCCAGTTCGGCTAGCGCCGGACCTTCGTCACTGACGCGCCGTGCCCAGACGAGCTGGGGCCGGGGTTGGTGGGTGGTACCCCGGCGGATCGGGTGGACGGGCGGCTAGCGCCGGGACGGGCCGGGGTGACATGGACTCACCCCCGCTTACGCGGGGGACACTCGCCGCGCAATACAGGGGCGAGCTGATGTACGGATTCACCCCCGCTTGCGCGGGGAACACCTGATCAGCGAAGTCTAATCGGCTGCGCCCATCTCAGTGGCTAGCGCCGGACCTTCGTGGTGAACCCGGCCCGCCGGGCCGAACGGCGAACGGTTCCAACTGGGAGGCCAGGGCGAGTACCGCGGCGACACCTTCCTCGGAGGAGCACACGGTCACGTCGGCGCGCAGCCACTCGTCGTCCGGGGACTCGGCCACCGCGCGGCGGAGCACGTCGAGCACAGCCTTGGTGGGGGCACCCGGATCGTCGAGGGTGTGGGCGGTGCCGTTCCAACTGATCCACCCGAAGGCCGTACCGCGGCTGTGGATGTACCGAAACTTGTCCCCGTATTGCCAGGCGAACCGGTAGGCCATCCGGGATTGGGCGGTGTGTACCTCGCCCACGAAGCCGGGTGCACCGGTGTGGGTGGTCGTGCGATCACGGTTCATGGTGTGAAGCTCCTTCGGGTGTGGGGTTCCCGGCGGGCCGTGCTCTGGACTCGTTTCGTTCATGCCCACCATGTGTGCGGCCGAACCGATATGCACCGCGAGCGCGGGTGACGACGGCGACCTGAACGAAACGGTGAGCGGGCACCGTGGATGACACGGGCTCGGCCGCGCACATAGGCACCACCACCCACCGAAGGAGACCACCATGACGACACGACAGATCAACACCATCGCCGTATTCACCCAGTGCGCGAGCTGCCACCTGTTCGTGGAGCCCAACCACGGGGCCGACCCCGACGAAGCGCAGTGGATTCACCTCTCGCGCGGGGATGACGCCGACGAGAAGATCGAGGGCACGCACGACGCCGAGCCGAGCGAAGAGTCCCACCCGCTCGAGTGGTGGCGCACCAACGGACCCGCAGCCATGCGCGCCCGGTTCACCGACACCTGAGCACCGACCATCGAAGGAAGCCACCATGATCACCCGTAACGAAACCCTCGACCTCGCCATGACGAACGGCATCGCGCCCCAACGCTGCCCCCAGTGCCGCCAGCGGCCCGAGACTGGGCTGAGTTGGCAGTACGGCTACGACGACGGGTCGAGCCCGGTGAGCATCGGTTACCAGTGCCAGTCGTGCGGTTTCATCCACTCCCTGAGCCGGGCGCAGATCCTCCGGCGCATCCGCAACGACCGTGAACGCCAGGAGTGACCGTGGGGGACGCGAGCTCGGCCGCGCACATGGTGGGCATCACCCACCGAAGGAGACCACCACCATGAGCACCGACCGCACCCTCGCCGCCGTCACCGACGGATGGACACCCACAGCCGTCGCACCCACACTGACCGTCGAAACCACCTCGCGCATCGCCCAAGGATCAGGATTGGAGATCACCTGCCAAATGCCCGGCGGATTTCCGGCCTCCGTCCTGCTGACCGCTGAGAACGTCCACACGCTGATCGACGGGCTCCAAGGTTGGTACTCGGGCACCGACGAGCCCTGCCCGCGCGAAGACTTCTGGGTCAGCATCGAACAGCGCGAGAAGCTGTCGTGAGCCTCACCACCCGCGAGCTCGCCGAAACCATCAGCGGACACAACGGCAGGAGCATCGAGGAGAACTGCGGAGCCATCGAAGTGGCCGCCAAAACCTACGGTCTGGTGCTCGAACCGATTTCGGTAGGCCCCAACGGTGAGGGCATCTGGAGCGACCACGACGAGGCGACGTTGAAATTGAGCGTCGTGCTGAGTTCGGTGCTGGTCGTAGTGCGCGACGCCGAGCAGCGAGCTGCTCACCACCAGAACCGGAACCAAGGAGACCTGCCACCGCTATGAGCAGCCAGCGCAGCACAGATGTTCTCGGCGTGACCATCGAACCCACCGACCGCGTCACCGTCACCTCCTACGGCAGCGGGGCGCGACTCGTCGACTGCGGTACCCAAAGCATCATCCGCAGCTTCGGGCGGGTTCGGCTCGTGATCAACGACTGCGACGGAAACCCTCGGTCCGTGCACCCCAGAAACCTCGCGGTCCTGCGCAGAGACGGGGCTGCCGGCCTGGAAGGGAACCGGAACCGATGAGCGCTCTGCTCACCACCCAGGAGGTGGCGGACCTCGCCGGCATCGCCGCCCCCTCGGTGGGCTCCAAGATGCGCCGGGGCGGTGTGATCCCCGCTGCCCGGGCACCGGGGCGGGGCGGGTCGTCGATGTGGGAGGCGCGCCAGGTGGCCGCAGTGCTGGCCGCGGCGCGGGGACGGTGGCCGAAGAAGGTCAGCGGCGACCGGTAGCCCGGCTCACTCCAGCACCTCGGTCAGCGGACCGACTTGTTCCATGAGCTGTTCCCACGGCACTAAACTCCCGAAACGCTGCCAACGGCTTTCGTTCTCGGCCAGGAACCACTCGCCTCCCCAACAGGTGTCCCGCACCTTCCGCACACCTTCGGGTTCGGGATCACCGCTGTGCCACGTGCGGGGCCGGGGGCTCCTGCAGCGTGCCCAGGCGGCCTCGGCTTCGACGTGGGTGGAGCAGCGACGGGCGAGCTCGGCGCGAGCTTGATCGCGTTGGGCGCGGGCGGCAATCATCGACTGCTTGTACGCATTTTTCTCGCCACCCTCCTTGGACAACTCGGCGACCAAGGAATCGCGATCCGCACCTAGTGCCGCGTTCTTGTCCTGCTCGCGCGTCAGCTGGCGCGCGAGCAGGGAGATCACTGTGTCCTGCCCTCGACTCGGATCGGTGCCTTCGTGCTCTGGTGTGGTTCCGTTCATGATTTTCATGTGCGCGGCCCGCGGTGCATCGTCCTTGTCGGTTCGTGCACACCAGGTCGGTGCGGGATTCACGACCCCCACGTGTCCTCGACGAACGCCTGTGCGGCACCGCGCACCGTGTCGGCATCGAAGCTGCGGATGCGCTCGGCCGGCGACAGGCCACTCAACCTCGCATTCATCCCGATGAACCAGCTGCGCACAACAGCCTCATCCTCATGCTCCAGCAGAAGCACGAGCACGTCGTGCGCCAGCAGCAACCGTTGGGCCGCGGCGGCACGCGGCACACATTCCCCGGTCTCCCACTTCGTGGGCATTTGCCGTGAGCGGACATCGGCCATGAACGCCACCAAGGTCGGGCCGAAGTTCTGATTGAGCTCGCGGACACTCTCGGCGATCGTGCGCTCACTCACGGCTGGCGCCGCTCAGTACGGCGGCCATGCTCGAGGCCTGAGCTACTGACAGGTTCACCCTCATGACCAATTCATCGCCGTCGAACGCGTCGATGAAGGGCAGGCCGCTACACGGGTCGGTGTCCACCTCCAGGTGGTGGTAGCCGGCGGCGATGACCAGCGGGGCCACCGTGTCGTTCTTCCGGATCGGCTCGGTGACCCTGCGTTCCCGCGTTGTTTCGCTCATGCTCACCATGTGTCCGGCCCGCACTGCATCGGTCGTGTCGAACCGGTCCACTAGACGCCGAAGTCCTCGGCGGGGTCGAACCAGCCGCCGCCATCGTCGTCGCGACGCCAACGGCCGCGGGCCACGTCGCGCAAGGTGGCGGGATCAATGATGCCGTCGTTCACGGCCGCCACCAACGCCCGGGACCTGTCGCCGGCATTCTCGGGGTCCTTGAGGTTGGCCCACCGGGCAGCGGCCTCGGCGGTGCCGTTGCGCAGTCCCAGAGCTTCCCACTCGCCGGCGTTCTTGTCGGCGGGGGCGATGGTGGGCTGGGATGCGTCGTGATGCTCGCACAGCGCGTCGAGGTGTTCGGTGAGCTGATTCTCGGCGCGGGAACGGCTGATGGCGACCGGCGGGTGCCCGGTGGCGGAAACACTGACAGCAGCGGCGAGACCCCCGGTGTCAGCACTGTCGTAACCATCCCGGGTGGCGTCGATGATGAGCGTGGTGGCGGTAGCCTCCTCGTCGGGCCCCTCGGTGAGGAAGCTGGCGGCGGCACGGGCGTCGGCGCGGGCCATCCCGGCGTAGTACGCGGCCTGCCCCGGTGAGGTGTCATCACGTGCCGTGATGGAGGTCGCGGTCATGACGAGGGCAGAATAAACGAGCCGATCGGCGTGCCGGGTGGCGTCAGCCACGGTGAGCGCCGGCGCCTCGGTGGCAACACTGATTCCACTGTCGGGGTGGGCTTGGGCGGCGAACTGACCTCCCTGCGGGGTGCCGGAGGCGGTGCGGGAAGGGCCGGCCGAGTTGGTCATACCCGTGATGTGTGCGGCACCGCGCACCGTTCCCCGCTCAACGAGGGCGGGGAAGTAAAGGGCACCGGTTGGCGCTCACCGCTTGCCCAACTTGGTATCACCTGGGTGCAACGGACCTACCACCGAACGCCACGGGCGGGTCAGAGTGTCGTAGTGCTCCTGCGTGAACTTGTACTGCCCGATGAGGTGGCGGGACTCGACGGCGTCCACGGTGTTTCTGACAGCGGGCCACGCACTTCTGACAGCTTTGAGCGTGATGAGGTGGGCAGCCGAGGGTGTGTATTCGGAGACGGCTGGCCACCTATTCGCGATAGCAGACCAGGTGGCCTCTCGGGCAGCTTTCCTGGCGGCGAGCCCGTGCCGATGCGCGTAGAGGACGGACTCGTTGGCGGGGGCCATCAATTTTGCACCAGCAGATGACAATACAGTGCACTGCCCAGAGGTGAGGGTCGCCGCCCGATGCACCAAAGACACCACCGTCTGCCAGGACGGACCGAACGTCAGCTCCAGGTCGGTGTCGGTGATCTCCGTCGAGCGCAACATGGCCGTCACCTCGTCCTGGGTGCGCTTCCTCTTGGTGCTCCACTTCTCACCACAGCGTTTCTGACTGAGCACTTCGCAGGCAATGGGCCAGTCACCGGGGTGCTGATCGCAGAACCGCAACGCGACAATGAGGTCCACACGCTGCTCATCGTCATTCCCTGGCTTCCGTACCCACCCGAACCGGTCAATGACATCGGCGGCACGGGCAGGCAGGAACCTCAAACTCTTCGCGGTGCCGGATGTGGGGGCGGTAACACGGTCTGGCCTCGTTGCGCTCATGCCCCACGATGTGTGCGGCCACCGCCGCGTCACCCGTGCTGTGCTGATCGCGGATGCCCGCCGGTAAGCCGCAGTGCGGTACCGCGGCCCAGTAAGGACCACACTGCGGCGCCGCACACACCAGCGGCATGACTGACGCCGACACCGTGAAACTGCCATCCACCTCCCCGCGCCGACCGCTGCAAGGGCCGCTCACCCGCCGACACATCCTGCAACTCGGTGCCGCCGCCGCGGCCGTGGCGTTCGTCCCCTGGTCGAAGCTGACCCCCACCGCGGAAGCAGCCGGCGGGGGTTACACCCCCACCCTGCAACGGTTCGTGTTCTCCGGTGACGCCGGCGCGGCAGGCACGCAACGGTGGCGCTGGCAGTGCATCCAAGACGGCCAGACCCGACCCACCGCCGCGCAGGTGCCAGAGCAGTTCGTCTATGCCACCGCTGTGCGCCGCAACGGCGACGGGCTAGGCCTGACGCAATGTTTGGCACCAGGGCAGGTGGCGGCGGAGTGGTTGCTGCGAGACGGTGCCGGCAACCTCATCACCCGCAACGGAGGAGGCGACATCGCCCTGGACGTGGGCAACCCCAACTTCCAGAACGACGCCGCCAATTTCCTCGTCGTCAAGTGCCGCAACGGCGGCTGGAGCGGCGTGTGGCTGGACGAGGTCAACTTCGACTTTTCCTTCGGCGGCTGGTCCGGCAACCCTGTGAAATACCCGGACAACGCCTCGTGGCAGAGGGCTCTGACAGCTTTCACCAAGTATTTGGCGGCCCAACTGAAGGCTGCCGGTTTCAAGTTCGGCGGCAATTTGGGCTCCTACTCGGCGTACAACTCCGCCACCTTCGCCCGCGACGTAGTCACCGGCGGGATGATCCCCGGGGTGGAGTTCTTCGTCGCCGGGAACCAGAACGCCGGCCAGGCACCGCAGTCCACCGACGGCGACCAGGACAACAACTGGCCGGTGCAAATGGGCTGGTTGGACTGGTGCATGGCCAACGCCGATGAGTCGGTGTTCCACGACGACGCCACCGACACGAACCGCATCACCTACAGCTTCTGCTCGTTCCTGCTCGCCGACAACGGCACCGGCCGCTACGGGGCCGACACCAACCAGGACACGAACACCCCTTACCCGCAGTGCTACACCGACGCAGGCAAACTGGGTGCACCGATCGGTGCGCGGTACCAACCACAAGGCGGCGTGTGGCGCCGGGACTTCACCACCGGCACGGTGGTGGTGAACACCAACCGTGGCTCGGTCACCTACAACGGGCGCGCCTACGCCGGGGTGAGTGCCGTCATCACCGCGAGTGCGGCACCCGCGACCGAGATGCACGGCGCCATCGCCGCCCACTACAACAACACCCCCGGTTTGGCGGCCCTGTTCGGACCGACCACCACCACCGAGCGCATCACGCCGGACACCATCGGCCGCTACAACCACTTCGACGGCGGCGGCGGCGGATCCATCTACTGGACCCCCAACACGGGGGCCTGGTCGGTGCACGGTGCCATCCGCGGGCACTGGCAGTCCTTGGGCTGGGAGGCAGGCCCGACCGGGTATCCCACCACCGATGAGAACACCACCCCCGACGGTGTCGGCCGCTACAACCACTTCACCGGTGGGGACGGGGCCTCCATCTACTGGACCCCGGCCACCGGCGCCCAACTGGTGCACGGCGCCATCCGCGACCGGTGGTCAGCCATGGGTTGGGAGCTCAGCTCACTGGGATACCCCACCAGTGACGAGTTTGCGGTCCCCGGCGGGCGGCGCAGCAACTTCGCGCACGGCTCCCTCACCTACCGGTTCTCCGACGGGGCCATCCTGATCGGCTGAGCGAGTTGGCCTGCACCTCTGGGATCTAACTGGGACCTGGGAAGAAGGCATCACACTCGCAGTGACCGTCGATGTCGTCGAAATGCAGACACGGGCAGGCGAACCGATCAAACCTATGTTTCTCGAAATCGTGCCCGCAGTGGCACATACTCGGGGGCGGGTTCGCGGGGTTACAGCCGAACAGGGTGCACCACGCCAGGAAATCCGAACGAGCTGTCTTGCCTTCCATCACAAAACTCCGATCTTCTCTGGGTGAGCTTCGTCGTCGTCTCGGCTAAGCGAACAGCGCCTCCACCATGTCCGCCACCGTGGCAAACTCCTGCTCCACGATGTAGCCGGGTCGGTCGCAGCGGCAATAGATGTACGCGCCGAAGGTGACGGCACCGATGCCCGTACAGCCGGACCAGCCGCCGCCGGAATGTTCCACATCGGCGTCGGGCCAGTAGCGCAGCACCTCCTCGGCGATGCCGCACACCTCAATGTGGTCCTGCCACTCGCGGTGCTGGTCGTGGCCCGGGCCACGAATGTGTGAGGGGGAAACCGTGGGGGTGCCATGGGCGATGAGCCACCGGTACGCGGCTGTTCGCCCCTTCACGGTGTCCTGGTCTGGCTTCGTTGTGGTCATACCCGTCATGTGTGCGGCCGGGCCGGCGTGTGCCGTGTTCGCGGGCCACCCCGGTCACGAAGGTGCTTGCGGCCAGAAGGCCGAACATTCACAACCGTCGATGTTGTCGATGTTCACGCACGGACAGACGAACAACCACTCCGACCTATGGTCCTCAAAACTGTGCCCGCAGATGCACGTCCTCTGAGCGTCCGTAAAACCACCACTCTGTCCCCCGTGATACACCCACCAACATTCGAACCGATCTGTGCCAGAAGCTCTTGGGGTGTCAGCGGTCGTCGGGTCGTTCGCCATCAGAAACTCCGATCGGCTTCGGTGGCGATGGTCATAATGCACCGTCCGGTCGAGGGTCGGCGAGAATATCGTCTTGCATAGGCCTCCAGGAGCAGACGAAGTTACCGCGCAGATTCACCCATGCACCTTCGTCCACCACCAGCACCACCGGCATCAGGCCCCGCGTCCCCGGCTCGGGGTGCTCGCCCACCGGGGTCAGGGTGGGGGTGGCATAGGCGGCGAGGACAGCATTGACGATGCGCTCAATCTGATCTTTCACGAATGGGTCGTCCGTGAGCCGCTTCTGGCCCTCCGCGTCCGCCGCCTCACGCACCGTCTGCCCCGGCGTCGGACCGTCCTGCTCCACCACGATGGTCGGGTACAGGCCCGGCACATCGAACTGGTCGTATCCGCGCTCGACGAGCTCCAGACGGTCGGCTCGGTCGCGTAACTCGCAGCGTGCGTGGGCGTCGCCTTCGGTGTCGCCCACCCATGCGTCCGCTGCTCGACGGAACAGGTCGGGGGTTGTCTCGGTGCTCATCTCAGTTGTCCTCATCTCCGCTGGTGCCGGTTTCGGTATCTTCACTTCCCATGTGTGCGGCCGGCCCGGTGTGTGCCGTGTTCGTGGTCCCACCCGATCACGAGGGCGCCCCACCAGCAACGTGTTGGCCTTCGTCGTCGGCGTTGGGGTTCCACGGATCGCGGCACACCCCCTCGCCTTTCGGCCCCCACACGGTGAGCTCGATAGGGGAGCCGCAGGTGACGCACAAGCCGCCGAACAACCCGTAGGTCGCGAGCTGCTCCGCGGTGAGGGCTGTGTGCCGCTCGTTGCGAGGCGACTCCCACACCCGGTCGCACCGATCGAGCTCGACTACGGAACTCCGATCGTGCTTGAACACCCAGCCGGTCCGGACATCAGTGAGTGCGACATCGGGAACACGATGTCCCCGATACCACACACCACCGTCAGGTTTGTCCTGCTCCACCACGATGTCCGGGACACCACTCACGGTGGCGAGGGTGAGGGCGATCGGAGTTCTCACAACGGAGCTCCCAGCTCGGTGGTGATCTCCTCATGAACGAACGCGCGGAAATCCTTACGGGTCATCGCCTCAGCCCACTCGGCTCGCGCCCGGGTGAGCGCCTCGCGACGCCAGCCGCGCCGGAACGGGCGCTCCCCCCGCTCGCCGCCAGACCACGTGTCGCCGCACCCGAGGCAGGTGAAGATGTCGTCGTAGTAAAGGCCGGCGTGCGACTGCACAAACCGACGCCGACGCTGACAGCTCGGGCAGCGCAACACCCGCCGGCACGCTGCCACAGTTCCACCGCAGATAATCACGTCATTCATGCCCACCATGTGTGCGGCGCAGTAGGTGTGCACCGTGACCGGATGGGCAAGGCCAAAATCCGTCGGTGACCTCACCCAGTCGGGTTGGTCACCGTGTTCCACGCCCCGGTCAACACGTTGTGATGGGCCTGGGCGTAGCCGTACCGTCCGACCAGGTCACCGACCGTTGCGGCTGCCATCGCGTCCCGCACCCGAATCGGAATCGCGATCAGGTCACTCCCATCCCGTATCGCCGGGGACGAGGTGAACATCGAGTCGGACACGGCTCGATGCACCGCTTCGTGGGCCGCATCATCCCCCACATTCAACGCCCGACCGATCGTGGTGTCGCGCCCCGACTGGTGTGCTGCGAGCACCGCCACCCGGTGCGCACTATCACTACGGAACTTGTTTCGAGATTTCACGATGAGGGTGAGCAACTGGTTGGTGGTGAAGGACTGAGCGGTGCGCACGACCGTCATCACCGCCTCCCACCGCGGGCCGAACACGTCCGCAAGCACAGCTTCCGTGATGTCGGTGGACCGGAGTGCCGCGAGGACCTGCTTCTTCGTTCGATCTCGCTCGTCGTTCCACCACTCGTGCTGACCGCGTGCGGTAAACACCGTTTGAGCGATCATGTGGTCTCCCGGTTGGGTGGCCGCAAGCCGCAAGCCGCCCGTCAAACCAAGCTCCCAACTGCCCGTCGAAATCAGACGCCCGTCTGGGGCTTGGTCGCTGTGCTGAGTCCAGCCGTGCTCCTCAATCAGATCGGCGGCACGGCGGGAGAGCCGGCGCAGTTCGTCGGTGATCAGGGGCGAAAAACTCGTTGTGGTTGTCATACCCGGCATGTGTGCGGTCCGGGATGTGTGCACCGTGACCGGGTGGGCGGTGCTCAGTCCCGGAACAACTCCCCGAAGCCGGTATAGGCCAGGCGGCGGTCGATGTGCGGGTGCACCTCGTCGTGAAGGACCCTCAGCAAAGTTGCCGGGTCAACCACCCCAGCAGTGATCGCCGTGATGATCTCCTCGGCGCGGGGGCCGGGGTCATCGGATCCAGGGTTGCCCCACTGCGCGGCGCACACACCATGGGCGTGCAGCAACCCGCGGGAGATCACCGCAACACGTCCGGTGCGCTCCGAGGACGCCGAAGCCGACCAGCGAACAGCGCTGCGCAGGTGCCGTCGGGTGCGTTGGGTGGCGGTGGCGGTGGTGACGTCAGCGGGGGACCGAAGATCGCCGACCAGACCCAGGATCGCGGTGGGTGTCCGCTCGGACCGGTAGGCCAGCAGGGAGGTGAACCGCGCCGACAGGGTCATGAACGCGATCCGGTTGGTGGGGGCCAGGAACCTGGCCGCGGCATCGAAATAGACGGTCGAGCACGCGGTGGTGTAGTCGTCCATCGGATGCGCCCCCGACGTGAACACCACCCGGTGGCGTAACGCCAACTCGAGGAAACGCTCGGCGAGCTCATCCACGCGGGCCCGGGAGATCGGTGCTGGTCCTGTTCTGTTCATGCCCGCTATGTGCGCGGCCGCGCTGCGTCCACCGTGTCGCTTGCTGAATCCTCATCATCATCGGGGGCCACCATCCCGAGACCGTCGAGGAGCTCGACGAGCACAACAGCCTGATGCCAGACCAGGTTGCGTTCGTCGCACGGCTCACCGCAGTCGCAGCGCTTCGCCTCGTCCCCGGGTTCGGGGTGGCACAGCTGGTGGCTTTCGATGGTGTCGGCGATGACCTCGGACAGATCATCGCGGCACGGTGGAATGCTCACGGCCGCGCTCACCGGGCTGCCCGGTCGCGCCCGGCGGCGGCGCGGCGAGACGCCGGCCTAGGTGGGGTGGAGTAGCGCTCGGTGTTTCTCATGCCCGTGGTGTGTGCGGGGGCCGACCAGTCCACCCCGCCAAGCTGAACGGGACCGACGTGCGCTCAGTCTTTCAGGCGGGCGATCGCCCACCCTTCCGGTTCCGGGTCGTCATCGTCGCCATCCGGTTCGGCGTTCGCCACGAGACTGACGTACACGCCGGGTTCGGCCAAGATGTCTTCGGCCAGCCTCCCGCCGATCTGTTCGGAGGCGTGCATGATCGGACCGTTGTAGCCGTACTGCTGGGTGTACCCGCCGGTGACCAACTCCCACTCGTCGGAGTCCAAGTCCTCGCTGTCCAACGATGGGGCGTACGTGCCGGGCGCATCGGAGATGGTGCCGTCGGCGTTCACCCGAATCGGGTGGTCGAAATCCATCGCCGCCGAAAGCTGCTCGGGGGTGGACGGAGGTGCTGCGGTCCCGGTACTGAGCGAGACGTCGGTTTCGGAGTGCTGTCCAGGGGCGAACCGGCCTCCTTCGGGGGTGCCTGCCGGGGCCCTGCTGGGCGCGCTCATCGCGGGCACCGGCCGTTCGGAACCGGGGTGCGGTCAGCGGTAAGGGCGCGGTTCGGGTTCATCATGACCCTGGTATGTGCGGGGAGTCCGCCTGATCCTCACTGGCGGCACCGTGGCGCCAGTCCTCTCGAGGGGGCCTGGTTGATTTACGAGCAGGCCACCGGTGGGTCCTGCCGGCATCGGCGGCCGGGACGGTGCACCCAATGCCCGTGCCGATCGCGGCACAGGGTTCCCTCGGCGATGGCGCACAACACCCCCAGGTTCGTGGTGCCGTCGCCGACCGCGAACATCAGCTGCGCTCCCGCGGCCCGCGCGAGCATCACATCGGTGTGCGCGGTGTGCGCTGCGGCGAAGACGAACCCGTCGCGGCGGCCGAGGAACGTCGAACGCTGCTCACTCGGTTCCCGATAGTTCATCGCCACCTCGGCGTGCGCGTTGAGCGCGTTCCGCAAGGCCGAGGTGACCGCGGCAGCGACGGAAAGGCCCGTCGCCGTGTCGGCATGTTCGCCTGCGGCGGCGGAGGACGCGGTGAAGTAGGCGCGTCTATACGGGTCGTGGCGGTGCTCCACGGCGGGCGCGTCCATCTGGAGCTCGGGTACCCCCTCGAAGACGGGGACACCTGCGCTCCACGGGAGGTTCGGCTTGGGTGCGGTGGGCGTCAGTAGTTTCATACCCACGATGTGTGCGGCGGTGCTCACATCACCCGCGTTCAAGGCGACGGAAGCCGTGTGTCTTGGGATCAGCGGGAATCATCTCGACGGTGACCGCCGTGAGCGACACTGCGGAGTGTGCGCAGGTCTGTTACCCCGATGTCCAGCGCAGAGCACAGATCCCCAGGCAGGTTGCCGGTGAGCTGCGACTCCGGACACGCCCACCGGGTTGCGGCGAACAACACCCCATTGCGACGCCCGAGCGTGAGCCACTGTGCAGCCGATTTCTCCGACAACGGAACCGTCGGCGCGGACAACAAGGTGAGGTAAACCGCGGCACGAAGATTTCGGTCCAACTGCGCCTGCGCTGCGGTGTGCGTAACCCCGCCGAGGCGACGGAGATGCTGCACCGACTCCAGCATCTCCGTGCGGGTGTCGGGGTTGTTGGCGGGATGCTGGAGAAGGCACTGGTGCAGAGCATCGGTGATGATCTCGGTCGCGTTGTCGCCCACATCGGGGGCGAGGAAGGTGGCTACGGCGTACAGCGAGGTCTGCGCCAACCCGGTGAAATACGCCTTCTGAGTGCTGTCAGAGCCGATCGAATCAGCAGTGGCCCGGTAGCTGATCGCAGTTCCGAGCAGTTGCGCGGCGTGCCGGGTGGCCAGTTCCCGAGGCAGGTCGGTGGAAGCAGTGTCCATGGCCGAGATGTGTGCGGCTGCCGCGGCATCACCCGTGCCAGTTCCCGGCAATCGCCCGACGCCGACCTTCACACCGGCGGGTACTCCCGGTCAATCGGACTTACCAGGGACCGCCGTCGAGGGCTTCCCAATCGACCGGACCTCGCCTCTCGGCGTCCGCCTTGCGCCGGCGTGCGGACAAAGACCAGTCGACCGCCGTCCCGGTCATGTCCGCACCCTCTGCTGTGGTCCTGCGTGGCGTGAAGAAAGCCGCTGAGGCCTCAAGCACCAGCCGTCCGTCGTCGTCGCGCTCCTGCACCGTCACTTCAAGCATTGCGGCAGTCTAGGTGCCACGAGGAACACCGCCCTTCGAAGGGTGTCGACGTGGGTTACTCACCGGCGACCGAAGCGTAATGGTGCACCGCTGGCGGCCAGTTCCACCTCCGGTACTCGCATCCGGAGGCGAAGTCCACGTCGACGTAGGGCAGCGGCAGCTCCGCGAACGCTGTTCCCCAACGACCGTGCAGGTACAGCCGAGGTGGGCAGTGGAACTGGGTTCGGCATTCGTCGCCAGGCAGAACACCGCACAGGTGCACTCGCATCTGCCCGATCATTCCCCACGGCTTGGCTTTCCCTCGGGCTGCACGGTGCCCGGCGCAGCAACTTCCAACACGGCTCCCTCACCTACCGGTTCTCCGACGGGGCCATCCTGGTCGGCTGATCGAACGGTCAGGACTCTAGGCGGCGTCGATCGCCGACCACAGCCCGTCCCGCACCCAGATGCGACCGTTCGCGTCGTCCAT
>JAABUP010005158.1_pt1 | contig 20336 bp, 25 predicted proteins | sample 5559201 | NCBI WGS metagenome assembly JAABUP01 (sample SAMN10711887, study PRJNA513373) | rock metagenome | isolation source: Antarctica rocks | place: Antarctica
CGATGTACAAGCAGCTAACGAGACTGTCTTATCCACTCGTCCCTCGAATATGGATGAACCGAAAAGGAGGTTGATCAGGCAAAGAGGCTCTTGGAGTCCACAAAGAGTGATAATTGATTCTTGGAAATGGTCATCTATGTTCTGTTGTAGGCCTAGGTAGTCGTTAACAATGTAGCGAATCTACTTATTACAAAAGAATAATGTGTTCAACGGAGGTCTACAGAAGAGATGGCATCCCGCGTCCTCGTCGCTACCTAGCAAGTGAAGACTACAGGAAGACTACTTGTCCATCTAGATGGTGAAGGTAATAAGCAGATATCCAAGCTTCAATAGAGTGTAGAGTCGACTGAATTTGCCACACCTTTTCCGCTCAGCTCGGACCCTAAATTTACGTCTTCGGTACAGCTAGGTACCTTGATGATCCTTCACGATTATATCATTCGCCATGCCCAACCTGTTCCCTAGCATTGCGGCCATATCGACTCAATCAGACCTCCATACAAGATGGCCTTTTCACGTATTGCCGCCGTGACTGGGGCCAACAAGGGCATCGGTAAGGGTTTTGGGCAATATTTTCTCCCCTCCGTCACGCATTTGTAATCCAAACCATCCATCATATCCAATGCCTTTCCTGCATTTCCCGTGTCTTCCAGTGTTGAATCCCATTTCCCCTTGTCACTTCGAAAGCGTCTAATCGCAGTCCCTTCCTAGGTCTTGCCATTGTCCGCAATCTAGCTCTCCAGTACCCATCCTCAGCTTTCAACAACGGTCCCCTTCTCATCTACCTTACCGCTCGCGACCAAGGCAGAGGCGAAGAAGCGGTCAAAGTCTTGCAAAATGATGAGCGACTGAAGAAAGCGAAGGCATTGGCCAGTGATGGCGGGTTGGCTACGATCAAGTATCATGGCTTGGATATCTCGAAACCACAAAGCATCACCGATTTTGCCTCTTTCCTCAAGACGGAACATCCGGATGGTATTGACATGGTGGTCAACAATGCTGGGATTGCGATGGACGGCTTCGGTACACTAATCACTTCACCTTTCCTGCTCTACAACAATCGCTTACACCACGAACACAGACATCAACGTCGTAGAACAAACCCTCCAATGCAACTACTACGGCACCCTAACCGCCACGCGCTCCCTCCTCCCCCTCATCCGCCCCCACGGCCGACTCGTAAACCTCTCCAGCATGGTCGGCCGCCTCAACGACAGATACTCCCCCGCCCTCCGCACCGCCTTCTCCACCTCCCAATCCGTCTCCGACATCACCACCCTCATGGAAGCCTTCACCTCCGCCGTCAAAGACGGCAAAGAAAAGGAGAAAGGCTGGCCTAGCGCTGCGTATGCGGTGAGTAAGAGCGGGGTTACGGGCATGACGAGGGCGATTGCGAGGGAGCATGTGAGGGAGGGGGGGGAGGTGTTGGTCAATAGTTGTTGTCCGGGGTTTGTGGTGACGGATATGACGAGGGGGAGGGGGGCGAAGACGGTGGATGAGGGGGCGAGGACGCCGGTTTTGTTGGCGGTGGGGGATATTGGGGGGACGAAGGGGGAGTTTTGGCAGAGTGAGAAGGTTATTGAGTGGTAGAGGTGAATTCGCGGGTGGAGGGAAGTCAACGGCCGTTGGCTCGAGAGGCAGACGCGGGGGAGTCTCAGCAGAACCCTGAGGGCTGTTTTGTGTGGTGGTGATGGATGAGCGATTTGAGACGAAAGCATGCTCGAACCAATTTCATCCCGCAAAACATTAGAAATTATCACGAACACTTGCTCCAGGAATGACATTCATGATTTCGCTTCGACCGAATCTCCTTCAAATCAAGATTATCATCATGTTGTGCTTTGCCATTCATCCAAACCCCTGCGCTCTCAACTCTATAACCCTAACCCTGGACCCAATCCTACAATTTTTACCCCTTTCAACCTCCCTCTCCACGACCGTCTGAAACAATCACAACGCTTAATCATACATCACAATATCTGCAAATATGGAAACGATTTCTCACTTATGATTATTAAAATCATGACGTAGTTTGCATGATGGTGGTTGAAGGATCAGAAATTCATAACATTTCCGACGGTTTTGCTTGACAAAAGACTCAACTACCACTCCAAATACCGAAAAAACCATAATCCACAATTGCCTTCACAATTTCCTCTCCAAACATCCCATGACCAGTTCCTACACAATACCATTTCCATCTGCAGCACTTTGTGAACCTCGTAGCGCATAGCGAAAGGTCTCAAGCCCTCAATATCAAAATCGTGAATTCTCCATACCCACTATTGGCTAACCTGAACCATGCACACACCGCCACGTCTACAACCACACACACAAAACCACTTTCTCAGCTGCGCATCTAATCATTACTGATCTAAACAGATTTGAATTTGGGGTTTGAGTATATCGTATTTCGTATTCCCATGTGTGTGGCTTGGCTTATTCGTGTGGGAAATGTGTGGCGGCTGGCTGGCTGGATACGGGGTCATAATTCATTAGACTCTGGCATGTCGTTTCGCTACTGCATTGTGGATGGATGTGAGGAGCGGAGTTTGATGGGAGGGGAAGGGAGGCTGTGTTGTATGTTTGGATGCGCGGGCCTCAGGTGCAGGGGTAGGGAGATATGGTGGAGCTTATGAGCGGGTGAGATGGAAGCGGCGAGAAGCGAGAAGGGACGTAAACAATGGGTCAAACGCGTCACGAGAACAAATCATAAGTGCTCAAAATTCGAAGACAGAATTATGGTATCATCGATTCCGTGCCAGCCAGCCTGCACAACTCCCCTCGGCTCTCTATGGCCGGCCTATGATACAAAATTCAGACCCCCGTTAAAAAAAAGACGCAACCACATGCATGAACATTGCCAGGCTCCCATCCGTGAAGTCATCGCCACCAAGTGATCCACCGATGCTTCTCATGATGATGTGTGGCATGTTCGTAGTTTTCGCGAGCCATGAAGAAAAGTCGTGAAGAGCAGCGGGACGCGTCTACCCGCCAAACCCGTAAAGAGTGCGGCCTTGTCGCTTGAGTGCGTAGACGACGTCGAGGGATGTGACGGTCTTGCGCTTGGCGTGTTCGGTGTAGGTGACTGCGTCGCGGATGACGCCTTCGAGGAAGGTCTTGAGGACGCCGCGGGTTTCTTCGTAGATCACTGGAGGGGTGACGCGTTAGTTTGTTGTTGTTGGCAAGTGGTGGGGATGGGGAAGCAAAAGGGACATACTGGCTGAGATACGCTTGACACCGCCACGACGCGCAAGACGACGGATAGCGGGCTTGGTTATGCCTTGGATGTTGTCACGAAGAATCTTTCGGTGACGCTTGGCTCCGCCTTTGCCGAGACCCTTTCCACCTTTTCCGCCTGGAGGGACGCGTCAGTATGGATGTTTGGATTGATAGCACAGCCATGATGGTGATGGATGGCGATGATGAGGGTGGGGTAAGACTTACGTCCAGTCATGTTGATGGTATTGATCAGATGAAGTAAGCTCTAGAAGCTGTGTGGTTGGGTAGAGATGAGTTGGGTGTTGGTTGACTCGGGTGTGGATGCTTTGAGTTGATAGCGGTGGATGGAGGAGCGTAAGAGATATGGTGTGGGGAGTTATTTGAGGCAGTCGCACGTTAGAGCGGATCACTGCGACGTTGCGCTAAGCCTCGTTGGATACAAACAAAGTGGAAAAGTCGCTTAATGATGATTGGTGGGTGAGGGGAGCTAGTGATATGGATTTTGAGAATGGGAGGAACAAGGCAAGAAACGCAACGAATATTCTCCCACTTCACCTCTGCATAGATTTAATTCGTAGACAATAGGTGAAGTGTGCGATGTGACTCATAATCATGGCTGTGATGACCACTATGAATTACCGTGAGATCGATTGATGATAAATGGTTGTTGCACTGAGCAATGCAACGTAAAATTGTGATTGGTCAGGTGAGAAAATCCCGCTTAGTAATTTGAATTTGGCTGCACCAAAAATGCACAGCGATTTCAGGTGCTGGATTTGAGCAGGTCAAACGTGAATTACGCTAGCGCTCTCCCGCGCCTGCCTGAATCACCCAATTCTTCGATAAACTACTTATGCCCACTTTCTTCCCTCTTTCTTAAACCCACCATCCACATCCATAATCGTCATCAACACACACGATTTCCATCCACCAAAACATCAACTCCATCTCTACACATCCAATACATCATCAAAGTCACTAGCAATGGCTCGTACCAAGCAAACAGCTCGTAAGTCTCTCATGTCATCGTCGCAATGTTGTTGCCTTTGCACCTCGCTGTCGCTCAACCCCACCGCACCCCAACTTCGCCACAACAAAACATCAACGCGTCTGCTTTCCACCAAGACACCAACTAACATACCATCATAGGTAAATCCACTGGTGGCAAGGCCCCACGTAAGCAGCTCGCCTCCAAGGCCGCTCGTAAAGCTGCCCCCTCAACCGGTGGTGTCAAGAAGCCTCATCGTTACAAGCCTGGTAAGCCTTCCAAACAACCTCTCACCCTCCCTCAGTATACTAACGCGTCGCAGGTACCGTCGCTCTCCGTGAAATCCGTCGCTACCAGAAATCCACCGAGCTCCTGATCCGCAAGCTCCCCTTCCAGCGTCTCGTGCGTGAGATCGCCCAAGACTTCAAATCCGACCTGCGCTTCCAGTCCTCCGCCATCGGTGCCCTCCAGGAGTCCGTCGAAGCATACCTCGTCTCCCTCTTTGAAGATACCAACCTCTGCGCCATCCACGCCAAGCGTGTCACCATCCAATCCAAAGACATCCAGCTCGCTCGTCGTCTCCGTGGCGAGCGCTCTTAGATTGCTCTCTTCAATGATGTTCAGTGGGCATCTGGCATGACATGGCAATCATTCTCGACAACCGCTCGAACATCATGTCGGCTTTGGTCGGATTAAGATGGAGGAAAGGCATGCTTGCAGTGCTTTGAGCGAGACTTTTGTTATGTAGCTAGGTGTTTTCATGATGGCATTTTGCAAATGGTCCGACACACTTTCATGAGCATAGGGCGATGGCAATGGTGGTCTATCATGGTGTTGATGGAAGCTCGGGATGAGCTTGGGTTGCGTTTGTAAATTAATCAGTTGACGATGGCGGAAAGGTCGCTGAATGAATCTCATGAGCTGAACATCATTGCCTTCTACCATTATGCCTTGTGACTCGAGTGTTCCTCTCCCACTGCTCCTACTCTTACCTGCAAGTTTGTTTATACGGTGTTTCAGACGCGTCCTTCAGTCATCTCATCCATGTTCAATCCTCAAGTTCTAAAATGTAACATCCTCGCCCGACGAACGCAACAACAGACCAAGCAGACATTGCCACTCCCCTCCAAGACAATCTCCAACTGCATGCCCTCAAACCCATTGACCTCAAACCGCCCAACCCTCATCCCTCGCTCCAAAGCTCCAGCCCAACCACCTCCGCAGCACTCATCCTCTCCGTACTCTGATACCTCACCAGCCTCCCAACCAAATCCCTCCCCTCAGCATCCCCACCCGGCAAAATCTCCTCCCACTCCTTCGCCGGAAAAGCCACAAAAGCCATCTTATTCCAATCCGGCAGCGTCTTCGCTTCAGGCCAGCTCTCGTCTGTAGGGGTGCCCAGGGTCTCGAAAACGCTTTTCACGAGCGCGAGTTCGCTGCCCAGAGCGCCGGCGTTGAAGAGCGTCCATTCTTTGTTTTGGGGATGGGAATTGACGTGATCATTGCTCATGGAGAGGGCGTGGACGATTTCAGCAACGACGCAACCGGCGGCCCAGAGGTCGATGGCGTGGGTGTAGGCTTTGTGGCCGAAGAGCAACTCGGGTGGGCGGTAGCATGTTGTGCCCACGTCTGTGATTTTCTGGTCTGCGGGCTCGGAGGCCGGGTCCGTGGGTGACCAGGCGATGCCGAAGTCGGCGAGGTAGACGGGACCGGTTGGGGAGGAGAGGAGGATGTTGGCGGGTTTGATGTCGCGGTGGATGAGGTTGTTGGCGTGCAGGTGGGTGAGGGCGGAGAAGAGGGAGTGGATGGTTTTTTTTGCGAGGGGGGTGGTGAGGGGGGGGGTTTGATGGAGGAGGAGGGAGGAGAGGTCGTGGGGTTGGAAGGGGAAGGTGAGGAGGTAGGTGGGGGGGTGGGTGTGGGTGGAGAGGAGGGGGATTATGTTTTGGTGGGGGGTGGAGAGGAGGATGCGGGCTTCGCGGTTGGGGTCGTGGGGGGGGAGGGCTTGGGAGGGGGTGGTGAGTTTTATGGCGAGGGTTTGGGGAGTGGGCGTTGTGAGGTGGGTTTTGTAGATTGTGGAGAAGAGGCCGGTGGCGTGGTGGGTGCAGTTTTTGAAGGGGCCGATGGTTTGGCCTGGTTCTTCATTGTTTTGTGCTGATGCGTTTTCTTCCGAAGGTAAGCCTTCCTCATGAGGTGCAGCTAGACGATTGAAATTCTCGATCTGGTCATTGCAGCGCTGGTAATAGTCCTCCTGGGTGATACTGTGTTAGCCCTAGGGTTAGGGTTGGCAGAATTGATATTGCAGACTTTTGCCAGAGCATCTTTGTAGATGGTGGATTCGATCGTACGGGCTTCAGCTTGGGATTCCGATACTGCTCGTTCTGGGAAGGCGGATCTGTAGGAAGTGGCGCTGGGAAATGGTCAATAAATTTGAGACAAAGCCAAAGAGAGAAAATGGAAGAATTGAGCTTGCATTTTGGTGATAATTGCCAAACGCTCAGCAAAACCCAGTGATGGGTGCCATGATACAGCGGGACCCATACTTTTCAATTGGCCTCTCAAACGGGAGTGCTTTGGAGGTACGATGGCCAAGTACTACGTTCAGATATCAGAAATCTACTTTTTGGTATTGAAATTATGAAAAAAATAAACGAACTCATAAATAAAAGAACATGTGCTTCTTGATGATGATAATCCTTCAAACTTCGTGAGCAGATATATAGATACTTCTTAATATTATTCAGATAGACCATGAGTCCCACAAACCTATATTTATTACTCCTTCAAGGGATAATCATCCATTTTACGACCTAACATCCAGATAACAGGGTTACATAGCTCAATCACTGCGACTCATGCTTTAGGTAAACTTCTAACTGGGGTTATAGCTACATCGTTAAATGCTTCTTAAATAGTAATATATGATTTCTGGGGATTATAATTTTATTATTGTAAATTATAAATTTAATTCAATCTCATCTCGGTTCGTCGAATGTATACTTAATCGACACGATATCTTCTCCCCGCCTCAAGTGAAGTTCTGTCGGAGTACATGTAGCGCCAAGGTAGAATTCCATTTCTGTATCATAGCTTAAGCCTTCCGCGTTAATCGCTTGCGAGTTAACGTTTCTGGTCTCGGTGCCTTGGAGCCATTTGACTCGTACCAAACAGCGACTACTAGGATTAGAGACTATGTCTGGATTGGGGGACGCAGTGGTGTCACTTGACAAGTGCAGATTGAGGCGGGTGGTGCTGACGTTGATAGATATGTTTGGGTATGAGATTGGGCGCCGGATGGGTTCGCCTTCGGTTAATCCGTGATGCGGTTTTGGTGATGCTGTAGAAGAAGGGCTCGGGGGTGGGAGAGGAGATGCGGTAGGGGTGTTTGTAGATGCGTCTCGTGATGGGAGTTCTCTCGCGGTCATAGGTGCTTGGGCTGGTGGATGAAGGGTTGAAGTGCTTGGTAAAATGGACGATGTTGCACCAGTTAGGAGTTCGCCTTGTCGAGGTACTTCGGATAATAATGGGTCTGGGCTCGTCAAGCCTAAAGAAGCAGAACCTTCCGAGTAGATCGGAAAATTGGGTATAACTCTATCAGGTAACTGCTCCCGGGTTAGTGCCAAGCGAAGACCAGTTGATAATTAGGAAACTGGGGGCAGTACCTGGTTGATACGGGATAAAGACCTGGCCAGGGTACTCTCATTTGGGTGATCAGCCCGTACTGGCCCCCTATCTAAGGCTACTCTGACCTTGACTTTTAGAATGTCACTGAAATTTCTCAGAAGAACGTCAAAGTCGCGCCGACGCATCTCTGGTAGTAATATGTGCCACTCTGGCAGAGTCCATCTATGGTAAAGACGGCCATGAGTCCTAGGAACGTGGTATTGACCGTGAAGCCTGAAGAAAAGATCACAAAGATAGCATGCGCTCTTACTGGAACTGATTGTCCTTGGTCGTATCCTTTCCGAATTCAGCTCGTAGAAGAAGAGAAGCTGAATCTCTGCATGCACTTTGGCAGATTTATAATAATCTGCGATGGTCACACGGAACTCGTCAAGTATGACTTGGATAGGCTTCCCTAAACATCTCTCTAGCGAGGGCTTGAGTGATCTTGATTGCACAGCACTTCTAGGTCGAAGTATGTTTTGGAGTGCTGTGAGAGGATGAACATTCTTATCTACGTTTGAAGGTTGAGAGGGACGCAGGGTTAGAGAAGTCTCAATTGTAATGCTGTTGAATATAGAGTACTCCTCGCTTCGAGCGACGTAAATAAGCTCGTAGCTGATTGAATAGTATCGACCAAGCTTCCCCACAGCTTCAGGGAGGAATGTTTTGAGCTCAGGGTTTAGCCTTTTCGAGGAATTGAGAGCCAATTTAAGCTTCGTTTGTGAAGCCAAATCATGCATCTGAGTTATTAACTCCATGGCCACATCTTGTACATCGGAAGATGCTGCAGAATGCTCTTGAATGTCTTCTAATTTCATGAACAAAGCTTTGAGAGTCTTTATCTTTGTTAGGATGTCCGCCAATTGCATAACTGTGATATTCGGACTGGGCTCTATAGGTTGGTCTCGTAGGGTAGTATCCAGCAACGTGATTAGCGCAGACTTGTCCTTGTTTCTCGAAGTTTTCTTAGCATGCCTTGATCGTAGCCGAGATAGGATACGGTAATAATCTAAAGTAACTATGCATCGGAAAAGAGCCTTTGTATCATCATCTTTGCTATTCGCTAGAACATCATCAGTTTACTATAACCATGTTTAATCGAATGTAGGGTGCACACCTCTTGACGCTGCTTGTTCCAAGATCTTTGCCATAAGCTTGAACCCAAGCACTACCTCATCAATGTCACCATTATTCGAAGTCAATCGAATTGTACAGCTGCGACGATCACGAGCTTCCTCAAGGCAGACCGCCGTGACCCTAGCCGAGTCATGTGTAGTAGCTGACAAGAACGCCAAATTCTCCACAATCTGTTTTTCACACTGGAAGGGTAGTTGGTATATGCTCGAGAGAACTGAAAGTGCTTTTGACGGCTGATTGTCTTTTGGACTTTCGGGACATTCGTTCAGCATGTATAGAAGAGTGACCGCCTCCATCAGACTCTTGTGAGATGTGTCTCTGGACATTACATTGTTCATGATGGCATTGTATTCCTGCGTATTCGAGATTTCGTTTACGAAAGCCCGCAAAAGTCGGAGATTAGGATTCTTCGAAAACAGGGTCTGGCTCGGTAGAGCTATGGTGTTTGGATTGTCTGGAGCATTCTTTGTCAGCTCCTACCAAGGTATGAAAATCTGGTGTGGCTTTACCTATAGTTGGTTGCTTCGGCGGTGAACTCAACCCCAAAATGACTGCGAACTCTGGTTGCACTTGTAGCTGTTGCCATCCACGTCCGGTACGCTTCTGCGGTGCATATTATGTCGCAAGCAGATCTTGCCTGTATCGCTGCCCAATCGACGTGGGAACTTTTGCCAAGAATTCCACAGCTTTCTGCATAGAAGGGGTCACCCCCCAACCGAACACACCCTCCAACCGAACACCCCCCCTATATCCTTACAACCGCGCGAGATACTGAAAAGTGCCTCATATAAAATCTTCCCAAAATCAAAATTCATATAAGTTTCATATACAAAGTTTTCTCATACAGTGACGTTGCAAAAATGATGTTCTAAGCCACAGTTCAGCCCTATGAGCCGTTCGGTTGGAGGGTGTGTGGGTGTGTTCGGTTGGGGGGTGACCCCTTCTAAGCTAAAAACTGTGGGGAGGGGCTATAGGTGTTAGTTCACCTCGGCCTGGGTGCGTGCAGCAATGTGAAAGCAAGTATGAAGACTTGATAATAGTCCCTATTTAGATAATAATAGAACTTTTCTTCCTGTTGATAGTAGAATCTGGAAGAGTGAGAGGCTGATATTGGATGTCATATCCGGAAGATTAGACTACTTCGGCACCCCGGTTAGAGCATTATGACAACGAAAAAGCACATGGCCTGTCACGCTTAGGCTTTGAATAGCCAGTATGGAATTGTCACGCCAAGAGTACCCGGCGCTCCTTGTAAGTGAGAAATGAAGTCCCGCGACTGGTGGTCAGTATGTCGGAATCCGCTAACAATCCGGGCAGCGTTCACTTTCGCCCAATCAAGCGGTCTCTGTCCTGGACGACCGCGTCAAGTTGATCGGTAAGATCAATACAGACATAGCCGAATGGCTCGCAGTAAGCAATTCCAGGATGTGATGGGGTGGCTACATCTGATGTGTTTTGATAGGAGCGCCGGCGAGTTGAAGAAGCTTATGTCCAAGGCTTAAGGAAGCTTGCCAGTCGGCGACCCCATGATACTTCCGCCGAGCTTGGGTATGTCACCCATAGGTTTCACTCGATCTCGCAAATTCTGACATGGAGTAGGATCTTCCGAACCCCGTGGCAGAGTATTGTCAGTTCCATGCAGTCTCTTGCCGAGTCTCACGCGGTCCTCGCGTCGAAGATGGAGTCAGATGTCGAGCGACCCCTAAAGGAATATCAAATTAAGAACAGGGAGATGCAGAATATGAGTACAATACAGGGCAACCTCGCATCCTGTGCGAAAGAAGTCGACAATGCACACAAGAAAGCATCCAAGCTATCCGGTAGCAAATCCTCTACGAACAAAGTCGCCAACGCTACATCGGACGTTGAAGCTGCGAATCAGCAATGGGAATCCCAGGCACCATATGTTTTTGAACAGCTTCAATCCCTGGACGAGACTAGAATCAACCACTTGCGCGACGTACTCACCCAGCTTGAGACACATGAGGTGGATTTAGTTGAGAGGAATCGCGTTACTGCCGAAAGCTGCTTGAACGCACTACTCAACGTGGACACATCAGACGAAATATCGACATTCGTTGCTAGGATATCTGGAGGAGACACTCCTAATAACTCTAATCCTCCAAGACTACCTAGTCGAAGTGGTGCCACTGCTCCTAAGCCCATCGCAGCTCCCACTCCGCCAGTCCCGCGGTTACCCTCTTCTTCCACTACGCCATCTCGTACTCGTGAAGACAGTGCCGAAGTGCCCAGTCCATACTCAATCGCTTCAAGGGCTACAACAGGTAAGCCTATCTCATATGTACTCTGATAGCTATCACATCATATGACAGCCCTGCAAATACTCCGCCGACGTCATCTACGTTGTTGGTCGGAAGGAAAAGAACGGTACTATTTCAATTGGTCAAAGTTGTCGGAAAAGCTGGAAATTGCCCCAAATCTGCGTTTTGGTGGGAATTGAAATTAATCGGAGGCTCGTACATGCTCTGACTGCCATCTTCTTCAGAAATGCGACTGTTGATTTGTGAATGGAGTCTGATTGATAACAGGTCCCCCTCCCAAGAGTGGATTTGGAGGTCTTCGGCGACTAGGCACAGTGTTGGGAGGTCGTTCTGGGAAAGGATCGAGAGGCATGGAACGGCCGCCTTCCCCGGAGAAGCGATCACGACCTACACGCAACCCATTACGGAGAGGACCCAGCTCAAGACAGGATATGCATACGATTCCCTCACCTCCTATGTCTTCTACGCATCTACCATCGTCCCCTCCTCGGCAAGAGCCACCATTGAGCAAGATCTCTTCACAATCGAATGATCGCGCTCCGCCAGAAGAGGGACGGCGACGCAGGAATGATCAGTCAAATGATGATTCAATCCAACAAGCGCCAACGAGGATATCCAGCTTGCCTATGACAAATGGGATATCCACAAATCGGGATCAGGATACAGTGCAGGAGAATGAATTCGCCCCTCCGCCAGGACCTCCGCCCGGAAAGATATCAGCAGAGGAGGTAAATCACTATGAATGAAACGGCTCAGTATGCTTGCTAATGTCCTTAGACGCAGCGAGACGCTGAGGGCTATAGCGTCCCATCCTCTGCTGTAGATGACATTACTCGAGCGCAGCAAGAAGCAGCAGCAGCAGGGTACGTACATTACCTGTTAAGAGTTTTGCTTACTTGCTAACCATCCTAGTGACTCTGACCAACCTCAATTCAAGCTTGCGATACGAAACGAGCCAATCAGAGAGGATCCTGACGCGCAGAATGCTTTTTCGAGTGTTGCGAACACGTTACGAGCGGTATGATCTAGCATCCAAACTATGTTCTTAATCGTCTGCTCATTTGATATTAGCAAGCTTCACAGGTGGCCCAACCCAGGAGACCTGGCACTGTGCGTGGGCGTCGAGATGTCAGAAATACAGTTTTTGTACCTTCCACCCAGTCCCTCGAGAGTGCTGGCCTCGGAGGTCCGGCCATGCCATCAGCACCGTCGCTTGGCCTGGCAAGCCCTCCTGTACCAGGAGCACACCAAGGATCTGATGCGCAATCTATTCGGTCAGCACATTCAGTAACCAGTCTGGCCAGTCCAGCGACCGCATTGCATCCACAGATGCACCAGCCAGGTCTTAATGCATCCATCATCGAGACAGTCAGCGCAACGTTCGAGACGACACAGGTCATCAAAGCAGCCGTTATCGGCGAATTGGCGTTACAGCATCTCCCTAGCGAGACAGCATCTCCCTCGGGAACGGATAACATCAGACTGGAAAACTTCCCAGTCCTTGAAAAGGTGGCCCCGAACCCTGTCTTCATCAAGCAAATGCCTTCAAAATCCGGCGAGTATTCTGTCAGTTTGTCACAGGTCACACGTCCGTCTGTAGCATTCAAGTACCAGGTCCATCTCGAGGACACTAATCTTGCCGCTCATGCTCCTATATCCATCACGCCCAGCTGGAAGATAGAGCCATCGCAGGCTTCGGTGATACTGACCTACGCCTTCAACCCAGCCTTCGTCTCCCCGGCGAGGAGAAGTGTGTCTCTCAAGAATGTTGTGGTCGTCATCCCGCTGGAAAACGCCAAAGCTCTGAGCTGTCAGTCAAAGCCGTTGGGCATTTTCGCGAAAGAGCGATCGCTGGTGTACTGGAAGCTGGGGGACATGACTCTGGATGGATACGCCGAAGCACCGCAAAAGCTGCTTGCACGATTCAGCACCGACTCAGAAGCCAAGCCTGGCAATGTGGAGGTCCGATGGGAAATCAGCGGCGAGGCAGCAGCAGGATTGGGTAGTGGTTTGAGCCTGAGTCAAATGGCGGGCGCGCGAGAGGAAGGCGGAAGCGATCCATTCGCCGATGAAGGGACGTCAGCGAGTAGTCCGGGGAGCTGGAAAGAGGTGCCGGTCACGAGGAAGATCATGAGTGGAAGATATATAACGAATTGAGGGGAGCATGGAGAGACGTTCAGATGGGTGACGCTTTTGGTAATTGATCGTGTGTATACTGTACTGCTACTGAATATTCCTCGCCGAGTGCACAATTCCTTGAACGTCAGCATCGATAAGGCACTTTGACCGAAACCAGTCCAGGCGGGAGAGGCCTTCGACCGCCACTTGATAGCGCAATAAGAATGATAACAACGGCACGTCGGTGACATGTGTGGGAAATTGTCCAAGAGGCTTGGCAGGCACGCCGATGTTTGAGCCAGGGGCACATTTTCAATCAACCATGGAAATACATCTACATCGTGAGACTTGCTGGAGATTGCAGTTCACCTTTGGTTCGCGATGATAGATGTACGTACCAGAGCTCTATGCGCACATCACTTCCACAATCAGAAAGAGTCTGGCTTCCGACTATCGATGATTCTGTGCAGCACTAACGCGGTTTCCTCGCGTGCCCCTGAAAAAGAAACCACTAGTCAGGTACAGCCGACGAATGAGGAGCCTCGTAAAGCGAAAGCGTCAGTTCGTGCTAATTTAGGTAATTTACCGTTAGCCTCACTCCGGAGATTGCCTTTGTCTTTCTTTCCTCTGCCCCAACAACGCTTCATCTTGCACGCCCACGCTGTCGCTCCCTTCTGCCTTCACCTTCATCATCACAATCTTTACATCCGTTTCGCTGGTCGTCGCCCTTCTTTTATCGACGGTCAGCATTCGGTCTCACTCCTTCAGTCGTTCATTCCACCCTTCAGCACACTCATATCGCCCTTGTTTGCATTCCTCGCACAGTGAAACACCGGTCAAACCTGCCCCCCAGAAGGGATTTCGTCCACGACAGGAGGCCTTGCGCAGGAACATTCAGGGATAACTTCAACCTTTTGAGTACTATCACAACCTGATACAGAGCATTGCGCAAGCAGCTCGCCCATAATGCCTCATCAACACCACGGAGGTCACGAGCACCATCGTGTGGAAAAGAGACAAGATCAGGGAACGGTGGTGCAGTATGTCTACCAGACTGCTGCGAAGACATTCGATGGCCCTATTGCCGGATACAGCACTGTCAATGCGCATCAATCCGAGAGCACACCCCAATCGAATGCGGACAATTCGAATTCCAATTCCAATTCCAACTCGCAAAAACAAGAGCAACAGCAACAAGCAGCGCAGCAGCAAGCGGCGGCAGAATCGTCGTCTTCAGCAGTCGCAGCGCAACTAGCAGAGGCCTCATCTTCAGCGGTAGCTGCTGCAGGGGCATCGATGGAGTCTGCAGCTCAACCCACGCCAACACCGGCTGCAAAAACCCAACTGCAAACCAAGGCGCAAACCCAGGAGCAGGTTCAGAGTACGCCTTCGTCCACACCAGAGAAAACGAAGGCATCCGTCAATGAGACCCCAACGAGTTCTCCAATCAAGAAGGAAGCCACGTCTGCTGCAGCTGCGACGACGCCAAACTCCCAAGCCGCCGCGTCATCACCAACTTCGTCTTTCATTGAATCGACCAGCTCGTCCGCGCCTAGCAATACTGCTGCGGCCAGCACGGGATCCTCATCAGGTTCATCAGGGGGCATGAGTGGTGGAGCAAAAGCTGGCCTGGCAATCGGCATACTGTTGGCTATTGGTTTGTTGGCTGCCGGCATATTCCTCTGTTACCGTCGGAGAAAGAAGCAGACAAATGAGGCCTACGGCAAAGCCGATGATGAGAAATCTGCTTACGCTGGGGGACTGGCACGAGCTCAAAGCACAACGTCGACGAGGACCACTGCGACTGCACCAAGATTGAGTCTGCGACCTGTGACTCAATTCCTTCCGGATCTTGCAGCACGTGGAAAAGCTGCGAATGCCGCCGGCGCAGCGGCTGGTGGCCCCGCAGGTGGAGCAGCAATCGCAAGCAGAGACCACAACGATCCGGCCAATCCATTTGGCAATCACGCCGAAGTAGCACAACCCCCTCAGAGCTCGTCGGAGAATGAGAAGGCTGCCCTTCCAATCCAAGCCAACACTCCAGAGAATCCATTCGCGGACAATACGAGGACCCTACCAATAACCAACGCCGGCGCACTTCCTCCAACAGCTGACGTCCCAGCTCCCCTTCGTGTCAGGACGCCCACCCCTGAGGCTGCCGCCGCCGCCGGAGTCGGTGCCGCAGCTGCCGATGTAGGTGCTGTAGCAGGGGCCAAGATGGCCGAGCGACAAAATGCCCCCAAGCCACTAAATCTTTCGCCAAGGCGTGCTGTATCTCCTGCAGCATCCAGCCCCGCTGGTTCCGAGTTCAGTCAAACACCAGTCTCGCCTGCAGCCTTCGCCAATGGGCCTCCTCCCAGCAATGTGCACCGTATTCAGCTTGACTTCAAGCCGTCTATGGATGATGAATTGTCTCTTCGTGCTGGTCAACTCGTTAGACTCCTACACGAGTATGATGATGGTTGGGTAAGAATTCACGCAAATCGAAGGCGAATTTTAATTTGCTAATGCTCTACATAGGCTCTTTGCATTCGTCTTGATCGTTCCCAGCAAGGTGTAGCCCCCCGTACTTGCCTTTCCGCTCGCCCTGTCAAGCCTCGCCCACCACCAGGTGCCCGTGGACCCGGCCCTCGTGGTCCTCCGCCAGGAATGATGGGTCCTGGCCAGCAACGCCCAGCTTCTCCCGCATCTGGCCGTGGTTCGCCGTCTCCCTATACCCGCTCTCCTCGTCTACCAGGCCCCGGACCCAATGGTAGCCAGCAACGTTCAATGTCTCCTGGGCCTTATGGAGGGGGTTCTCAGCGTCCCGCCAACATTCCTCCCCCAGGAAGTAAGCGCAGAAGTAACTCTGCGAGTGACCTGCGCGATCGTCGACAAAGTCCACCAGGACCAAGCCCAATGAATCCTAACGTTCAACGGGTGCCGATGCAGTTGCAAGCAGTCACTTCTCCGGATCAAGCGTTAAGTCAGTCACCTCCTCAGACCATGGCTAGGAAGCCTGTTCCTGGCCAAGCCATGTGAGAGATGTTCCACGGCGTTCAAAGTACATAACGAAACACAACTCTTCTGTTCCAACTGGACAGGGGCGTTTAGATACTCCTCGGCGACGCAGCGCTATCACACCCCCACTGCTGTCTTTCTAATGCGTTTCCTTTGACAAATTTCCATGATGCTGTCCTCTAATCTTCCGAATTTGTCGTCGGGCACCTGGTGCACCCGGACATTTTATTCGCTTCTTCGAACCCCGATCTCACATTTCGTGGGAACTTGACTTCATATAGATACCAGGCTTTGGCGTGCTTTGATGAGCGAGAGGCGCTAAGACATCGAGGGCAGAGGAGACGAAGTGTCGATGTGTATATTAGTGAAGTCAATGGATGGCACTGGTGCCGATACATAACACATTTCCTCTCGCAAATTTTGCACGATTTACATGTCATTGCTTGTACTCACGGCATAGATTTTCCAGCGATAAATTTAGTCGTAATTGTAGGATTATACGGACCGTGTTTACATTCTCCCTGTAAGTAGCATACTATATTTGCCGATTTGTCTGTTTCCGGCAACAACCATTTTCCCGGAATCAACCCCAGAGCACCAACCGATGCTGGTTACATCCAAAGCGCGTCAAACGTCGCTCCAACGCACAGGATGAGTTCCCCACCCATGCGACAAGCTCGACGGAGCACCCAGACTCCGGAGGTCCCTTCGACCCGCATCAGAAGACCCAGTATCAGCGGACAACAGTCCGCAATCCCCATGGCGGGTTCTAGGGTGATTATTGCCCCTACCATGTCAAATCCTAGGATAAAGAATCTGGTACGAGCGTGTGCTGATAATAATAACAGTTGGCGGCGAGTCGTATTGCGAATACCCAACCTACGTACGATTTTATCACAGGGAATGCAGCACCTACGCCTACGCATGCGCGGCCATTGGGCCAGACTCGGAGGCAGAGCGCGGTGGTCAAGGCTGGTCAGTGGGGCTGTAGCCGCCTTCTGGTGAAGCGGACTGGCTGATGGATTGGTAGATATTGGGAATGAAGATTTGAGAGCTCAGATAAAAACGCTGCAATATGAGCTCGAGGCTTTCAAGCAGGAGCGCGAGTTGGCGACTCTGAGACACGACAAGGAACTCAGGGACACGCAATTGAGAGCTGAGGAGATGTTTCGAAAGGCTCAGGTTTGCATGATCCCCTCGCCGTATTGGTCTACGACCTGTTGATAGAGGACTCTCTAGGCGGAAGAAAGTAGCAGACATGTTCCTACTTACAAGTACGAAACCTTGAGGCGTGAGCTGAAGGATTCTCAAGACCAAGCGATCAATCAGCAGAATTCACTCGAGAAGAAGCTGCGGACTGCACAGGAAGAGTGTCGAGCGGCGAAGGAGGAGGCAGAGGAGGTACAGACGGTCTCTGAATCGGTTGCGAGGCAGAATCAGTACCAGTTGAAAGAAGTGGAGACGAAACGTAATACTTTGCAGCAGACATTGAGTGATCTACGAGATGACCTGGCTGCGAAATCTTCGGCTTTACAGACTACGCAGGACCGGCTTTCACATCGGGAGACGGAGAGGGGAGAGCTGGAAAGTGAAATTTTGAGACTGAAAGCTCAGACGGGTGATGCTGACACGCTTGGTGTCATCAAGAGGGAGCTATCGGAGCAAGTTTCCCACATCAGGAAACTGGAGTCTACGAACCGGGAGCAGAACGCTGAATTGAAGCAATTTCGCCGCGTGCATAAGGCTGTGGAGGTTGTGGAGGAGGAGAAAAACGCGCTGAAGAGTAGACTGCACGCTATGGAAGATGTAGCAAAGCAGCTCCGAGAAGCCCAACTACAAAGGCAAATACTGGAAGATGAGAAGAAGTCGTGGACGTCGTATCTAGAGGATGTGGGTGGAACTGGGCAGGTCGAATTCGAGAGTCCTGAAGATATGGCAAGGGCGCTTGTGAAACAGAGACTGGAAAATGCAAGCCTGCTGCAAAGGATGGGCGCCGTGCAGCCTGAATTAGTCGAGAAGGACGAGATCATCAAGAGCCTTGAGGAAGAACGGAGCAAGATTAATTCAGAGATGGAGAAACTGCGAGCTAGTGGCAGTGGTGGAGGAGACAGTCGAGCAAAGACTCGGCTTGAACGTCAACGTGCCCTTGCTGTCAAAGAGGTGGAGTACCTGCGAGAGCAGCTACGCACCTTTGACAGCGAAGAGCAGACCTACCATTCCGAGAACCAATTCGACGAGCAAAAATCGAAGAGAATCGCTGATCTGGAGGTGCTGGTCGACGAGCATAGGAAAGAATTACAGACCTTGAATTCCGAGTTCGAGAAGCTGGAGAAGTCGACGCCAGCACCGCCGCAGACTCCGTTGAAGAGGCCACGGGAAGATGACCCCGAGGATCATCAATTGGGCCAGCTATCTCGGAAGAATCGCAAGCTCCGAGATACACTATCAAGCACCCAGTCCAACTACGCCGTGCTCCAATGCGAAAACACCGCCCTCCAAACACAACTCACCTCCCTCCAACAAAGCGCCAAAACGCGCATCCTCACCCTCCGATCCAATCCGACCGCCAACGCCGAAGCCATCAAACAAAGCACCCTCACCACCCTCCGCGCCGAAAACGCCGACCTCCTCGCAACCCTCGACTCACGCTCTGCAAGCACGAAACTCGTCCCCTGGAGCGTCCTCGAAGCCAAAGACCTCGAGATGACTGAGCTCCATCAGACGGTCGCCGACAAGGAGAAACGAATGCTGCGCCTCAAACAAATCTGGGGCAACAAATCGCTTGAGCTCCGCGAAGCCATTTTCTCGCTCTTAGGATGGAAGATGGAATTCCGGCCGAATGGTAAATTTGCGCTGAGTTTGAATACGGGGGTGGATGAGGATGGGGGAGGGGAGCAAATAGAGGAGGCGCTGGTATTTGATGGGGAGAACAGCACCATGAAGGTTGCGGGGGGGATGGAGAGTGCCTTTGCGGGACAGGTGAGGCCGTTGATTAGGGAGTGGGTGGAGGGGAGGAAATATATCCCGGGGCTGATGGCGAGTATTCTGCTGAGCAAGATCGATGATGGGACTGTTGTTATGTGAAGGGGGGAATGGGAATGTTTTGCCGTTGCGTGATGCTATATACCCTTCCCTTTCATCTGGTGAATCACTGCAAGATACTTCGCTTGAATATGGGGATATCGAAGTCATGATATTGAAGCTTTTGCTCTAATCCATTTGCATACACAGCTACAAAAAGTCGAAATGCTTTGGAAAGAAAGCTGGCGGATCTCTTGAGCGGTGCCCGTTTAGAGAAAGGCAGATATCCGAAAGAAGATGATTAAGACCTATGTCCCTACTGGCATCACAGGAGTTTGGGGTGAACCTCCGGCACAACGCCCTATGATAAGGGCTAAGGATTAGGGTACTCCCGCCCGGAAGACCGCTAAATCGCCACCACTGTGGCTGCCGCAGTGGCGGCCTGCAACGCTAAGTGAATACACTAGAGCTCCATATCGACGTCCAGACGAAACCACTCCCCACAAACCCCCCTTCATTTTCCCGTTTACGTCGTCCAGACAATTGGCTTCTCCCATCCCTCTACTTCTCCCTATCGCCCACTCTCTCCAATATACCATGCCAGGCAGGACGCGGCCGATCGAGAAATTCGCAGAAGCCGTGTCGAAGTGCTCCGCTGAAGTAAATACCCAAGTCTAAATATCTGATCTGTGTAACGAACGACTCTACTAATATTATTCCTCTCTAATAGGCCTCCGTCTACGGCAAATGCATCGCCGCGGACTACAACGGCGTGTACAAAGACAAGTGCCTCACCGAATTCATGAAGTTGAAGGATTGTTATACCGTATGTGATTTACGCATTATGGAGAAGGGGGGGATGGCTGATAATGCTGGCAGGCGGCTGCGAAACGGAAATGATGCCT
>JAABUP010005159.1_pt1 | contig 20326 bp, 32 predicted proteins | sample 5559201 | NCBI WGS metagenome assembly JAABUP01 (sample SAMN10711887, study PRJNA513373) | rock metagenome | isolation source: Antarctica rocks | place: Antarctica
ATTTCGCAAAGTGCTGCGAACAGACGCTTTCAAAGTGGTTTGTCGCACTGTGAGAACCTAAATGTAACATTGATTGAGTACTTTAGATACATGTGTTTAGGTCGTTGCGCTACATGGTTTGTTGCTATTAATAATGGACTGAATGAACACCCCATGCCCTATTCCGACTGGAAGGTGTTAACCAGAACATTTATCAAGTTGTCACATATCTCACACACTCTTTGATGGTATGTTGGTATATACTAGCCCGCCTTGCCCAGTCTACTCCCACATTCATAAAGTTCATGCCATACCTTTGGGCGCTGCACTCCATGCAGACGTTTCTGTCACTCGTGCTGCTTCCCATCCTGTCGGGGCTTACGCAAACCATGACGGACGGCAAGGGAAACGGCAAAGATGTTGGATTCTGCGGCGCACTTGTCGGTAGCAAGGCCTTCCCAGGTGCCGTCAGCGCCAGAGTCCAGGACGTGGACGATATTGGTGCCTTCTGGCTTTGATCTCGCTCAAGCAGTTTGCAGCTATGGATTCTTCACGCAGGCACCCAACTCTTGGGAAACGCAGGTGAGTCAGAGTTGTCAAAAGTCCGAATCATCCCCTGTCGATGTACTTGTGCGCAGGAGCGCGTGCCTAGTTGTTTTGTCAAACTGCTCACTCCTGTTATCGTCTGACCAGGCATGATGCAAAGCTGTTGGTCTTTGCAGTGTGACGATATGGCCGCAAGCAGAGGGCCAGGATTGCGTAGGCCCCTACTCACATCTGCAGACGACATGTTTCACACGGTCATCCAGCAAACGGGAGAAGCCCCCTGCGCGGAGAGCTGTCTGCGCGTGGAGATCCACAAGATTGCTCATGAGCACGAGATGCAACAGCTCAAAGCGCAGGTGAGCAGGCCACAAGCCTGCCCCAGGATACTTTCTGTGGCTTATAAGCTTTTTTCAACCATTTCTTCTTGCCGCATAGGTACACAGAATGCTACGACTCAGCACTGCAGAGCAGGCCCAGGTGCACAGCTTTCACCAGATGCATGCAGCAGCCAGAGAGGAAGGGTTTGGTCGGTTGTTCAGGTCTCCAACAGTTTGGGAAGACCTCATCAAGAGCATTCTTCTTTGCAATTGCGGGTAAGGTCAACCACAAATTGCTCAAAGCCTGCCTTGCTATGTGCCAGACAGACTGCACATTCACAAGTGGCTCTCTGCATACACCTTGCTTCTCACCACAGCAACAACCAGTGATAGCATAACATGTGCCTGTAACTTCAAGCCAGACATAGATGCATCACATCAGAATGGTCCTTTCGACAGGTGGAGCCGCACATTGACAATGAACAAGGCTCTTTGCTCCAAAGCAGGGAAGGGGGCTTTCCCAAGCCCCACCATGCTCATACAAGCAGGCAATGCCAAGCTGCAGTCAGAGTGTGGATTAGGCTACAGGGCAAAGACCTTGATACGAGTGGCAGAACAAGTAATGCCAAAACCTGTGCGTGTTGTTGTCACAAGACGGCAAACATTGGCTGCTGCATCAAACGGCAAAGATTTGCATAGCGCTTGCAACACACAAGCAGTGTTCCATGATTTGCCGCACTCGTCGAGGCATGTTCTGCACTGGTCAGCATGTGCATTGCTTGCGAGGCATGTACAAGCTGAAAGCGGGCATCAAGGCATACTAACATTATGCTTGCAGTCAAATGACCATAGAAGATCTGTGGCAGAGCAAGGATTTTGACTAGCTTCATGAGGATGCAGGTACTCACTGGAGAGGCTGACATAGATGGGCTGGAAGCTCCAGGCCTTTCCTCTGAAGAGGTCTATCAAAGGCTGCTACCGCTACCAGGTCTCAATCCAGACCCTTTGAGTGCATACTTTGTGTTATGATGTATACCAGCTATGCGCAGGGCAACAGCCAGGACGTCATGGCAAACATAAACACATGCAATCATAGGTGCAGACACAATTACACACAGTTACACACAGTCAGACACAGTTCACTGCTGTTGGTCTGCTCCTGATGCTCATCGTTGATTGGGCGGCCCTCAGAGCTTATGCAATGCATGACACACACCACAACAAGCGGCGCAAAGTAGCCCTGGGCAGCCCGGTATAATACTTGGTTTCTCATTAAGTTTACGCCAAAGTCATAGTTTTCTCTTGTCTCTTCTTTTTTCTGCAAAGTAGCATGTTTTGCATGGCTGCACAGGTGTTGGTCCTTTCACAGCAGCCAACATGCTGCAGCTGCTGGGCCATTACAGTCGCATTCCCTGTGACTCAGAGACGGTGCGCCACCTGCACAAGGTGCACAATCTGCAGTCTTGTACCCTGGCCAATGTCCAGCATCATGCTCAGCAGGTAGGCTGGAGCCCAGCACCCTCGTGTGCAACATTTGGTGTGGCATTGTGCGCAGAACTCTCCTTCATCCTTGTGGTTCCCTTTTTCAAACTTGATGAAAACGTTTGTGAATGATGTCAATGTAATGCTGTGAAAAGCTGGACATGAGTTCGCTACATCTGTGTTCTGTATTTACCAGAAGTCTGCTACTATCTTTCAGTTTTACCAATATGCATGTTTGCAGCTTACATGTATGGACATCTTATTGGAACATTTTTGATGCCTGAATGTCTATGTGTGTGCTTTAGGTGTATGCCAAGTATGCCCCATACCAGTTTCTGGCGTACTGGCATGAGCTATGGCGAGAGTATGAGTCTTTGGTCGGCCCTTTTGCTCATGTGGACCCCGAGTGCTACCACCTGCTAACAGGCAAGTTGACAGCTGCATTTGAAACATCATGCCTTGAAGATGCACAAGATGTACAAGGTGCACCTCTTAGCAACATGCTCTTTGCATGAATGTTCCTATGTGCTGATCTTGTGTCAGACAACACAATCATTGCACATTGAGTGCCGCAGATGCATTGGCAGATCATTGAGGACAGCAACAAATGCTAGAGGTCTGAATGATCCAGATCATGCTTGACATAACTACCTAGTTGGCCTGATTGAATTGGCCAAACGCCTTGTCCCTTTTACCGCAGTCCAGCAGGCATTGCTGCTTAGTCATTATGGTGTGTGACTGTTTCCCAAGCTTGCAATGCATCTGTTTTGCACAGCAGTATCACTTGGCATCCTTGGGACTGAAAGCTCAATCATGTTTTTATCAGGACACAACATGCGAAGAGCAGCTAAGGAGGGTGCCAGGCCACCTCTGTTAGGTGGCAGAAACTCGGCACCGCCTGCACCATCATCACCTGTGCAACTGCAGCAGCCACAGCTGCAGGCACAGCCACAGTCGCAGGCACAACCACAGCTGCAGGCACACCCACAGCTGCAGGCACAACCACAGCTGCAGGCACAACCACAGTCGCAGGCACAACCACAGCTGCAGGCACACGCACAGCTGCAGGCAGAGCCACAGCTGCAGGCGCAGCCACAGCTGCAGGAACAACCACAGCTGCAGACAGGGGCCAAACGTCACAGCAGTGAAGCTGATGGCACAGACGATGCGGCTTCCACCATGAAGCTCAGTGCAGAAACATGCTCTGGCAGCAGCCCAAACGAAGTTGCAGATACACATATTAGCCAGCCTGCCACTCCGCCAGCTTGTTCTGCTGCACAATCAAACCATGAGGAAGCTTCTGGCCTAGATGATGTAGGCAGCCAGAATGATTCACAGCCACATTCACAAGAAACATGCACTCATGAGGAGTGTCTCATGCATGTCAGTTCTGCCAGTTGTGCCCTTCAATCAGAAGGCTCTGCCCTTCAATCAGAAGGCAGTGTCCTGAACAGAAAGGAGAGGCAGCCCTTGAGAGGCAGTTCAGCAAAAGGCTCAAGCCTGCGTAAGAGGCACGCAGATGGCCTTCAGGAGTCAGTCAGGAGAAGTCAGAGGGTCAAGATGAGGATCCCATCATGACAGGAAGGACAAGCCAATACCCAAGTAGCTGTTGAAGATGTCCATCTGCTGAGAGGCATCATGCAACACATGCTTCTGCCAATGGAGGTTTATTTGCAGCTCCCCATGAAATCTGCACAACAGCTGACAGGGTACAGGCCTTCTGCAGGGGCCTCAAAAGGGGTCGAAACTGTGGCTATAGCAGCATCTTTAGATGCAGATCACACTGTGTGGGCATTGTTGTTTCTACATCTTGTGTCTCAATTTGTTCTGTAACTAAACAGGCACACAATGTGAACATGTTACTTATAGCTGTAGTTCATGATTCATGCTAGTTGTACATGCTGTGGTCCAGGGCGCTGTTGCTCGAGCAAGTTTAGCATGGTCACTTGCAATGATTGTAAGTGTAAGTACCGTAATTGATCAAGTAGTTTGTGTCCATCTTGTGCACCATCTGGTTCAAGGGAAAGGTTTGGATATTATTCAGGGATGTGTGTTCGTCCGATGTATGCAAGCTTTGTTGCAGATATTGCTTGTGCTCACAGCGTCACTTTGTGCAGGGAAGACAACTGAGTGATTGTATGTGACAGCAGTTTCTTGCATTTAGAAGCAGACACTGATTTGTAAGGATGTAGGACATTTGCTGCCGGGTATCTGACTCTGCAAACAGCACAGTATGCCGGGGTGGTGGTCATCCACACTGCTGCCATGGCTATATGCAGATTCTGTTACAGTAGCGGATCCTGCTACAGTAGCGGAGTTTGGTTTGCTGCAGCAGTCCAGGAAGCTGGAAACGCATATCATGTAATACAGCCATAGCAACATTGTTCATGCTCATAGCACTCGATCACTAGTGGCGTCACGTTCTACAGCTGTATTGAAATGGCAGGCCTACATGGTTGCATCTTGTTGCTGGCTGGTAAGCTGGTGGGTTTGAGGCAGCTGTATGTACCTTTTCATCTGACGGCAGTACGACAGAAGCCTCAACGTATGCTACATGCACTGCAGCTGTTTCTTGCATGCATCAGTCAGAGAAACCAGAGCTGTTGAATATGTTGCAAACTTTGCAAGCTGGGCACACAATACTGTATGTTCATGAAGAACTTTGTGTTTTCACTATGACATGACTGATGCAGCATTAGGTGGCATTTCCAAGCAAATAATGTAAGTGTTGCAGTGTAAGGTGAGCGTTCTAAAGCATTGCCATCACAGCCAGCGTCATCACAGCTATCTAAGCTACACTCAATAAATCAAATATACATTGCTTATTTCTACTTAGTAATATGTCTGACAAATCATCTGCTCTGTCAGCACCTTGACAAACCTCTGTCTGCAGTACATCAAGCTACAAACTTCAGAACGAATGTTGAAACACACTCAGCTAACAGTCATGCTATGACTCCTATGTTACAGTGATCCCGACTCCCTACTTGGCTCTGCAAGTGAGTGCACCCTTGCAAAACACGGTACTAGAAGTCAACAGTCAATGTAAACTTGAGGCTATGCATCCACATTGCATCCATTTCCGGACAGTCAAGGGTCTGTTCAGCACTGGCAAGGCACCCTGCACATGCTGAATATCAGTAGCATCATGTGCTCTTCACTCCTGCTCTGCATTGGATGTCATCGTGGCGTTTGATGTCAATGTCGCATTGGATACACTCCTGTCTGTTGAGCGTGTGACCATCGATCGCAGCCTATCACTCTTGACCAGTGTCTTGATCTGAGCAAGCCCTCTGGTGGCAGTCACTGTTGTCGACTTCAACAAAGCTACCAGCACTTCCTTCCTCCTGAAGATGATGGACAAGAACCAGAGACACGTGCCAGCTATGAGGGTTAGCAGGATGAAGCCCAGCACCCACTGCATCCTGGAGGACAGGCCTTGCTCCACATCCAAGAAGTAGAGGCTCAGATACATCACCAGCGTGATACTGCCTGCATTTGCAGAGTCCCAAGCTGTGAAGAGAGTCCCAAGCTGTAAAGAGAGTCCCAAGCTGTAAGGGGATCAAGTCATGTAAGCCTCCATGCAGCCATTACATCAACTACAACTGGCTGCAAGTACAACCATGGGACGCCTCTTATGTACAGCACAATATCACACCAGCCCACAAGAGCAACTGACAGTGGTTCAGCAATTTCTGAAAAGGTTTCTCGTGGACAAAACAGACAACAATGTCATCAATGTTACCTATGGAAACAAACTCCATGTTGTCAATGATGCGCTCCTTGAAGGGCCTGGTGTATGCATGCAGCACCAGTGACACAATCATGATGAGGAGCACAATGTGTGCCTGGATGTAGACCCCCAAAGCTGGCCCCAGATACACCACTGCTACCAGCAATAGGTTGCGCAGCAGCAGACTACTCTCCCACCAGTAGTACTTGTGCCTGCAGGAACAGACAAACTCAGTTGCCAAATTCTTAGCTTACGTAGAAGCAAAATTATGCCGCTGCAGTTTGTCTTGCTGAGCTACATGCTGCATGTGATGCAAATGCTTGCCTGTGTGACACATCAAATGAGGCAAGGCACACAGCCGGAGTTGTATATGCTGGCAGATGACATGTAAGCATGCATGCCTTAGAATTTGTAGCAGGACAAAACAGCAATGCTTTGTTGATGCAGCAGCGAAGGCGGAGCATGTCGAACAGAGAAGGCAGCATGCAGCCATGTGTTTACTAATGTTGGGCAGCGCCCTGAGCCTTTAGGTTTATGCACCAGCTGCATGGTGTGTTCATCAGGCACATTTCTGACATTCCAACTTTGACTTCCAACTCTTGGAAATCGGTGATTGAAAACACTCTGCAGGCTTAGAGCACAGACCTGCAGAACCTTTGATGTCATTATGATGTCGTGCACAAAACTTGCAAGCAGCATTGCAGTCCTGACCGATACTTACTTGTACCCTTGGTACAGGAAGCCATATGTTCTTTGCAGGGACAGATTGTCCAAGTCATGTCGGCCTCTGTACAGAACTCCAGCAAACCATGCTGGGATGCCAAGGCACACTATCAGAACTCCTGGTGCCCCCAGCAGCAGTGCCGTCCAGAAATGGTTGTTTGAAAAGCAAACCTCTCTGGTGTCTTGGGTCCAGTAATATTGAGTCTCCTGCAGGTCACGTGCATTCTGGATTTGGATCAGTCTCTGCTGGTTCTGAAAGTTGTTGGGGAGCTGTAGGCACCATACAAAACTAGCAAGCAGTGCCAAAAACTCGTGATCAAGCAGGCATGCACAAGCCAAATTTTCTTTGGATTACACCATTGCTGCGATCTCGCAGGACACATTGAGCACAGGCACTCACCGAGCCTGTATATCCATCTGAATATGTGCCAAACTGCACCGGGTAGCAGGAGAAGATGTTGGCGATGTTCTCTGATAGATCAGGATACATAAAGTACGCCAACACGACGGCCGTGGTGATGAAACGCCGCTTGCAATATGCCCAAAATTCGATGGACTGATCCGTGGCCACTGTCCATCGCAAAGAGTGCTGTGAGCCAAACTGACTTAAACGGCTGGGTATGCTCCTGAAGCTTTTGAAGCTCGCTGACAGAGTACTGTGATCTGAACTCATGCTGTCTTGAGAGCTGACGGCAATGATATGGTGCTGCGGTTCAAGGCTGAACCGCAAGGACGAGAACCTGGCGCTACTGAGGCCAGACCTTCTCTTCGACGAACCGGCGGTTTTTAGGCTGCTTTTGCTCGGCATCAGCCTGCCGCCTTGTGGTCGATCACGCGGATACGGCCAGGCATCCGCGCCATCTGTTGCTGCTTCCTGAATCTCTAAGCTCACCTGAGCCGGCTCGAGATCATCATTTGGTGTAGCCAGCATGACGCGCTTCGGGCCCTTGACTGATGGCGACATGGTGTTGACTCTCTTCAGGGCGCTTTGACCTAGTCTGGATTTGGTGCTGCCAGCTGTGCTTGCCTTAGCACTCCCCACATCTGAAGCATCCAGCGCAAAGCGCGTGCTCCCAGGCTTCCGATCACGCCTTTGAACAGCCATTTGCCCGCCCGCAGACAAAGGTTCAGGCTGCAGAGGGTGGCTACTGCTGGTATGGATGTCTGCCAAAACTGGAGGACTTGGCAAGCTGTGTGCGGCTTCATCATATGGCTCACTCGCTCCTTCCAAGCTTGCCATCTGGTCAGTGTGCACAGCCAGAGCTGCTGCCGTCAGTGAGCCCCCAAGCTCCTCAACAAGCTGGCTTCTTGACAGCGAGGTGCTCTCCATCAACCGTGCTAGCAGAGGTGAGTTTGAGTCAACTGAGTCCATGCTGTGAGCAATGCCGATCTCGCCTGATGGTTCAGCTTGCAATCCATTCTGAACTGCTGCAGCTGCAAGCTGCTTGTTTGGCGAGTTCTGCCTGCTGTTGCGCTGCCATCCAAGCTCACCTATTATCTCAGCAGGCGGGACGTAGGCTGGCACAGCAGTCCTATCGCTGCTGGACAAGGTTCCCTGCATTTCCTGATCTGCACAGCAATAGACATTTGCATCCTTAGCATGACTACCCGCTGGAAAGATTGTCCTCATGTGCAGTGTCTTCGGAAACCAGAGACTTGCATGGCACCAGCACATGCTACCAATGCACTGCTTATAATTCTCTGGTCAGAGGCTACATACAGCAGCAGAGTCACAGCCATATGCACCATCGGACACTCAGAACATACCTCAACAGGGTCAAATGCTGCTCGTGATTGTTGACAGATCACAATTCCCCTTGAGACTCACCTGTAACAGCTGCTTCACTGTCTTCAACATCCTCCAGCGTCGTCCTGGGTGACCCATCTTCAGACCTTGACTGCCCAGCTCCAAGGAAGCCCTGTTCCTGGCCATCCTGAGTGATGCTGTCACGGGATTTGGACCTCGAAAGGGAACTCCAACTAGCCCTCTTCTTCACTTGTCTGCTGTCTATACGACCCAACTTGGACCCCCCTTTTGGCTTGAAAGACCCCAGCACTGCATGCGGCTGACCCTTCTGTGCTGGCAGCCTTTGCTCCAGGGTTTGTCCCAGAGCACTGGGAGCCATTGAATGAGCGTCTGGCATGGTCCCTGCTGATGCCTCCTCTGATCTCAACTGCCCAGCAGGTATGAAGTCTCTTGCCTGCTGATCAGCTTCCTCACGCAGCTCATCTGATTCTGAGCTGCCAGAGTCCGAGAGGTCTGAGTCGCGAGTCAGGCTGCGTTCAATCTGCTTTGGGCGGTCTTGGAAGGCATGTGCACTGCGTGCGCTGCTAGCACTGCTGGCTCTGCTGATTGGCTGCCCAGTGATGTCTGTCAGCTGCCCATACTTCCTCAAATATGCCCACCTACAGACAAATGTCAATCAGTTTTGTCGGCACAGGGTTAGAGAAGCAGCAGCCCTTCTGCGGCACATGCAGCATGACATGGGTCCATGTTGCTGTCATGATGTTTGCCAGCTGTGCATGCTGCATCAGGCAACAGTATTCGCAAACTAAGAACAGATTGGTCAAACTGTCATAAGGCAACAGCATTGCATGCTAACGTGGCACAGGTCAGCACACATGACTCATGACAGTCTCAACCATGTAGAAATCGTGCACAAGCATCAAGGATGCAGCTCACAAAGCTTGTGATGTTGAGCAACTGGCACCACAAAACATGGCGCAAACTTGCAAATTGTGAAGCATGCAGAGAGCAAGCAATGTCACTGCTGACAGCTGGTACCTGGGCAGCCCATTATAATACTCGGCTTGTCATCAAACTGACGTCAAATGGCGTAGTCTTTTCTGTTCTTTTCTGACAGCTGGTGAAGTGAGCAGATAGCAAGCATTGGGGCCTCACCTACAGGTCCACATCAGCAGGAAGATTCCCAGCATGCCAATAGGAACTAGCATGGCAATGACTGCCTCTATCTGGGCCTGTGCCATGATGGGCGAGTCCCAGTACTGAAGGCTGCAGTCCATGGACACTGTGTTCACCATGCTGGACTGCACCACGTTGAAGATATTCTGGATGCTGCGTAGGCTGCTGGGCCAGTTGATGTTCAGCCCAGCAATGATACCGTTGGTCTGCAGATTTGTGGTCAGCACCTGCACATCAACAGCACAAAGCTTGCGTCAGCTGTGATACACATCAGTGAGTGTTGTGGTGATATACTGCTTAGAATTCCAGTGAGGTATTACATGACATATGGAATGCCACTGTGCATGTGCATCATGCTGTGTGCTCTTCTTGTCAGCTGCGCTCAACCTGCACATCAGTGAGCAAACGCTACTCCATAGTGTCCTCTCCACAAAGATACCAGATGTCGGGCGCCAAATGCTGTGACAGCACATGTTGCAAAGGATCTTCAGATGAGATATTCACAGCTGTTGACCATGCAAGAAGCCTCTGATTGTGTGTTGAGCTTAGGCTTGTGCTGTCAACAGGGCTTGCATCACTGACAACCAATAACTGTTACTGCATCACTGACAACCAACAACTATTAATGGCTTACACTTCTCACTGCAAATCTATGATGCACTCCATTCACTTACAACATGACTGCAAATTGCTAAACCTGATACAGCAATCCCCCTTCTTTGCAACAGCAGCAATGCATCATTGTGACTCAAGCTGTGCTAGCATGACATGGGAATGAAGGCTGCAGTCCGCACCTTCATCATGTCTGAGAACTGCTCAAAGTGGTCCGCCTCTGCCTTGCCCACTTGAGCTGCACTAGCCAGCGAACCCCTGACCAGCCACGCCACGTAACAGAAGGAAGCCAGATGGCCCAAGAAGATCAAGAAGGTGTTTGTGGGCACCGAGCTCATGCACTGGTTGCAATGGAAGGTCCTACTGTTGCCCCAGCCGTTGTCACAGTTGGTGCACAGCAGCCCATTGTAGCCGGTCTGACACTGGGCATTCTGGTATGAGACATTGCCAGATGATGTCACGCACATGATGTCTTCGAAGCTACCATCTGGGTTCAGCTCAGGCGTGCTGCTGGTGGTCCCATTGTACCAGGCAGTCTGGCACGCCTCCAGCAGATCTGAGCGCTGTGTGCTGCTAGTGGTCGTCACCAAGCTGCTGGTATCAGCAGACAAACTGCACAAAACAATACCCCTATGATCCAGGCACTTTAGCAAGCTCTGCAATGCAATGTAGCCTTGGGAACGTGTATCTGAGATCCAGTCTATCAAGAAAACCAATGCCAAACATGGTGATGTTACACAACTCCATGTGACACCAGAATCAACTGTTACACCTGAACCATGCAATGCCCATCTGATAATGCTACACACAGGCATGTCGTGGGTGTTTGTCTGGTGCAAACAGGCTTGCGTCACTGTGTAGCAAGATATGTTGTTTGCTAAAGTGACAGACTGAGCAGTAAAAGGCTTGATAACATTCATGCTCAGGAGGGGGAAGATCACTTTGCAGGGATGGCACGTGCAAATGACAATTCAGGCAGGCTGCAGCTATGCTAGCAACCCAACAGGCATTCTCAGTGAGCATTGTAGCTCATGAGGCTTTCCTGCAGGTTTGCAAAGGCAGTACGCAGTTTGTGTTAGCCAGCACAAGTGATGCACAGCAGCCCTGTGCGCCTTGTCGCATATAAGGTCACAAATGCTGACAAGGTGGCTTTCTTTCATCTGCTCAACTCAGTTAGTGTTGAAGGCAATGGTGTGACAGCTGACACTGACCTGCATGCAAAGGTGTTTGGACAGCGCTGAGCCGTGTCTGAGTCAAAGGCAGAATGCCAGTAGTAGTCGTCTGGCACAAAGATGGGACCACCAGGGCAGTGGGCAGTGTCAGGGCATGTCTGGCACTGCCCTCCATTGTCACCTGGGTGGAAGCTGTATGTCTGCTCTTGACACTCGCGACACACATTGTTGTCATACTGTTCTCCTGGCTCACAGCCTCTGCACAACATCAATGCACCAGCAGTTGGCAGTAGGAAAGAGGCAGTAGGAAAGAGGCAGTAGGAGCCAGTAGGCAGGATGCAGTAGACAGCAGGAGGCAGCAGGCACTGATTTCTTGATGCAACGTCCCATGATGGTTGCATGATGCAATGACAGTAGTCAGCAGCAGTTACGCCACTTGCAGTGAGTACATTGAAAGCTGATACAAAGCTGTCATGACGCATGCAGCTGCAACCCAGGTCATGCATTCAAGATAGGTACATATTGGGGACTGTCACACCTGATGTTGATAGCAACATCCCAGGAGCTGATCCCTGAAATGGATGCGGCAGCGAAGGTGACGGTGTAGTTGAGGCCATAAGCACTGGTGGTGTTCATAGTGGAGTTAGCTGAGATGATCAACCCATCAAATGTGACTACGCCCTGCATTCATGCCAACCATTGCTTGTCTAGTGTGCGCTGCAAGTACATGCAGCATTGCCACTCCATGCACAGTCCAGGTACAAGCAAGGTTTGCTATAGCAAGCTGCAAAGACCGGATGCCATGTACAACCCGATTGGATTGTACATGTCCAACAGTCATCTGATTGCTGGAAATCTGATAGCGTAAGCACTCTAATGTGGCACAATAAGGCGATAAGGGTTGTATGCAGACAGAGCATGAACCAACAGACTGGGATCACGCACGCATGCACCTACAGAGTGTGATCGCGCACGCATGCACCTACAGACTGGGATCATGCATACCATCAAGCGTCACGAGAACCCCCTAGCAGCAGTTCCAGACAAGCATGCATGCACAGACAGAATCCCAAAGTGGGGTACAATCATTCAGACATGCAATCAGTGAATGAGCATCAGGTGCAAAGTGGCAACACGCTCATGAAGTGTGGTGTCATTGTCAGGATGACTGCAACACAAAGGGCACAGGTTTTACCCACATCTACAGCTTGTGCAAGCTGCTGACCGCCCAGAATGGCATTGGAGGATGTGGCACTGACCAGCATGGAGGCAGCGCTCACTCCACCTGCAAAATAATTCCCCACAAGTTGGTTTGGTTGCCTTCGCGCACCTAGGATTCTAAATTCGGTTTGTGCATATCTTGTTGGCAGATCCCATCTGGCGACAGCATTTGCAAGTGATCACATGCAACAGACCTATTTGTCTCATACTCCCTGTGCATTCCATGATCCAAGTGTGATGTTGTGCTCACAGCTGTGTTGACGCTGTGGCGTTGCTGCTGCACAGCGTATTCCTGCAACAATTTCTGTCCTTCAATGTGTGCCTGCGTCTGTGTCTGCTGGACTTTGTTCTCATGGGTGTATGTTGAACTTGGTATGCTTTGTACACTGGATTTCCTAATGAACTTCCTAACTTTCGAATCTTCTGCTTCATTATCCCAAGTTCAGCTCTCTGCTTGTAGACAGTCAGCTGAAGAGTGCGCACTGATCAAGCATGCTGCATGGTGAAATGCAACAGCTCTACGATTGGGGTTATTACACAGGCACCATTGCAGTGCATCTACGTTGTTTCATATCCTTACTGCACCATAAGTCAGCTATCCAGCAGCAGGCTCAGTGTCAGACCATCACAGAATTTTGATGATAGCAAGCCAGAGGGCCAATGTCAGCTGACAGACCGATTCACTTGCTTTCAGTGTCAACACCCAACACCAGTGTCAGCATACACGTGACACAACGCAGCTGGCATGTGATCAGAGGCATCCATACCGATGTCACACCCTTTGAACGTTCAAATCTGGCTGTATGTAGGTTTCCCATTGCTGCCTATTCTCTCCTGTGTTGAGTCCTGAAGACAGACTGTAAACTGACTGATTGATGGAATCGAGAAGAAGATCTGGACCATATACCTGAGACAGGGTTGCAAACTGATTGATTGATGGAATGATGGAATTGAGGTGAAGGTGTGGAGCATGTACCTGAGACAGAGCTGCCAACTGATTGATTGATGGAGTTGAGATGAAGGTGCTGCATGCACCTGAGACAGAGCTGTCAACTGATTGCTTGATGGAATTGAGATGAAGGTGTGGACGATGTACCTGAGACAGAGCTGCCAACTGATTGGTCGATGGAAGTGAGATCAAGGTGTGGAGCATGTACCTGAGACAGAGCTGCCAACCGATTGAGATCAAGGTGTGGAGCATGTACCTGAGACAGGGCTGCCAACTGGTGGAATTGAGGTGAAGGTGTGGAGCATGTACCTGAGACAAGGTTGCCAAAGTGGTCGATGACATCAAACATGAGGGAGGGCAGGACTCCACCGCTGGCGAATGCAGTGATGGGCGCCTGCTCGCTCCCAGACGCATTGATGGCAGCTGCTTCACTGGCCAGATCACCACCAAAGCCCAGAGTGGAATTGTTACCCTCCCAGTCTGGGCAAGTGCCAGGCAGTGTGCTGGAGTTCGTGGTCGCCTCTACATCTGCATCACTCAGCATGTGTCAGTCTTGGGGATTATGAGACAGTTGTATGCGTGCGGGTCATGTGGATTGTGAGACAGTTGTATGAGTGTGAGTCATGTGGATTACGTGACAGTTGTATGAGTGTCAGTTGTATGGGTGTGAGTCATGTGGATTACGAGACAACTGTGTGAGTGTCCGTCATGTAGATGATGTGACAGTTGTATGAGTGTCGGCCATGTGAATGATGAGACAGTTGTATGTGAATCGCCATTTGCTTGATCACTTGTGCCTCTTGATTTGCTGCATTCTTGGGAAGCTTTGCTTGGTTGCGTGTCAGGGCATGCTTGTGTTCATTGAGTTGACCAATGGTGTTTTTTTGTTGTGATCACTTGCCTCAAAACGTGCTGACACATGGTTTTGTGCTGGCTCTGTGGGTAATGTAACGTCACACAATCACAGATACATTTGGGGCAGGTGACAATTTTGGCCTGCATCCAAAGAATCACAATCCCAGCATCACGACAAGTATTGTCTCACGCAGAGGTCTAGTCAGCTTTTGATCATGCTACATGGCCCAGCTAGGACTGCACAGCCGCAACAAGCTGCTGCCACTGTGTGATTGATTGATTGATTGACTGCTTGATTGTCATAGCTTACCAAAGGCATCTTCCATGTCTGAACAGCTGATCACCAAATCAGCCACTGGCCCATCCCAGAAGATAGCCCCACCCCCGCCCCCAATGGCCTTGTTCCCAAAGAACTCTGTCTGTGAGAGCCTGATGGCAGAGCAGTTGGGGGTGGTGTCCAGAATGTATGCGTAACGTAGGGCGGCCGCCACCGCCACGCTGGGGCTGCTGGGCTCTTCAGGTGCTGCTGCCACAGCTGTGGCAGCTGTGGAGTCCAACAGTGAACAGTAGCCGCTAGTATAGCTGTCAGCCTGCAGCCAGGGCAACCATGGCTCAGAAAATCAATACCACCATTTACTCTGCTGCTACTTCAACAAGGGCCCATTCCCATATAATCTATGCATTCTATATAGTAACCTGAAATATACAATCAGTTAGTCATGATGCTCCATGCACACCAAGATAGACTATCTCACTTGTGGGCACAGTCTGTGCATAAAAAGCACAGCATAGCAGTGCCCAGTCCTTGTATGGTGCTGTCTATGCCTGTGCATATTGACATTGACCCACATGCTTCAGGTGTAGAGACATAGGGCGACGTTGCACATCGACGAGCGTGCAGATGAAGACAGCCCCAAGCAGCTTCTTCACAGACAGAGCATTGCACAGAAGCACTGCAACAGTACTGGGATCAATGCTGCTCACTCAGCATGATCAAGAAGACAATGACATGCAGACATGCATGCACGACCTGTTCAGGCTCCTGCAACGCTGTCATTCCATAGGTCAGACAGTAAGAAAGGAGTGGTGTGGTGTAAACTGACCTGCCCACAACCCTGAACAGCATACACAGCTGCACCATTGGTGGCTGTGTTGTCATCAAAGCTATCATCAATGAGGTACAAGTTCCCTGCAGCCATGCAAACCTCATCTCAAGCAGCACAGCACAGCACAGCACAGCATAGCACAGCACAGCACAGCACAGCACAGCACAGCACAGCACAGCACAGCACAGCACAGCACAGCACAGCACAGCATGGCTCAGCACAGGATAGCCTGCTGGCCGTCACACTCCTGATGCAGAACAGCACATCTTAATTTTAGCCGCATGGCCTGCATCATCACCTAACGACTACTAACCACGCCGCAGCAACAGCAGCAGCAATTACCAGTGCATGATATGGCACACCATTGGCTCAAGATGACAACAAAAAGAGGACATCACAGACATCTCAGCATGCAACAGACCGGCAGTGTAAGCTCATCACAGCAGCAGCAAAAGCAGCGACAGTAGCAACAGCTGCCTGGCAAACACCTGTGGCCCAGGCAAGGGAACGCTCCCAGACATAATTGATTGAGCTGCAAGCAGATCAGGCTTGTACACTCAAGCTTTCTGTCAAGTCAAGTTCTGCTTGTTGTGAGGTATGCCTACCGCCCAAGCATCGAATGCCCCCACCATTGCCTGCCAGAACAGTGGTCAAATTGGAGTCGCCATCATCGTCTGTGACCACTCTTGCAGAGTTGTAGGTGAACTGACTGCCCACAATGATGACAGGGTTGGGCAGGGTGGCGTTGATGTCAAGGCCTCCACCATGTATGGCTGAGTTGTTCAGGAACTGTACCTGCTCCAAGATGACAGCTAGACACCCCTCACACCTGCCACAGCATAGGCAATGTCATGACAGCATATGCATGCAGAAGCGCCGGTATGCAAGGCTGCAAGTGATGATGACAGAGTGTGTTTTTCATGCATTGGGTCGTCTTGATATTCAATGTTGGTGGTGGTACATGGAGTGCATGTCTAAGCAATGTAGAACAGTTCGTCTGTTTTGGTGTAGCACACACGCATGCCGACTTAATTGTGACAGATCCATCTCATCTCTTTGATCCTGCAGGCATTCTGATCATGCTGCAAGCTGTTAATCACAACATCAGCTGCAAGCTGTTAGTAACACATCAGCTGCAAGCCGTGAATCACAACATCAGCTGCAAGCCGTGCATCACAACTTCAGCAGCATGTAGGGTGAGTTTGCACAGACATGTGACAAAGCACGCCAAATGCATTGTGTCGATATCAGGAAGAAGAGGAGTCAACCTGAAGCCGCCAGCGCTAGCTTGGGCTTGGTTGCCTGCGAATATGACCTGGGTCATGTACACCTGGGGGCAGTTCTCACACATGAGGCCTCCTCCAACATCACCTGCTATGCAACTGCACAGCACACATGGACACAATGTTATACCACCCTCTGCACATCAAACATTTAGCCTGCCAACCCCTGCCATGAGGATCTGCTGTGACTACAAGGGCAAATGAATTTGATGACCTCCCTGCCAGGTTGCATGACACATGCATTGAGCATCAGACTGCGTTGGGAATTAATGACATCTACACAGGCAGCACTGGTCAAATTGCAGCATGCTGTTGTACCACCTGCGCAGGTATCTACTGATGACACAAGAGAGCATCTGTTGTAGCAGTGCCTGCGTGGACCTCAGAGCAGGATGCTCCTGCCCCATCACTAACTGAGCACTGGGCAAGGAAGACGCTGGTTTGTGTTGCTCTAGATACAGTGCTGAGCATCGTGCAGAGTGCATAGAGCATGCACAGATGCCAATACGGGTCTGTGATTTCTGGCTGTGCAACCTCCTTGTACTTCACTTTGTATTCCTCTTTTGTACCTTGACCGACCCCAAAGAGCACATACCTGTCAAAGTTGGAGTTGACAGCAGTCACGTTGGCTCCATTGCCTGTGACATACATGCAGCCACCCTGGTTGGCTGTGTTGAGTGACATGTTGACAGTGTTGAGCAGCAAATCTCCAATGGTGAACACATCATCTGCAACATTGAGGGCTGCTCGGTCCTGAATGCTGATACTAGGCTGGATGGAGTAGATGGCGCCGCCAAGCTCGCTAGCACTGTTGGACTGCAGAGGCAGAAGATGAATGGTCATGTGCCGGGGCAGCGTGCAGCATGTCCTTCAGTTGTTCCAATGACACCTTTCTAAGCACATGATGACTCAGTTTCACGTGAGGTTTGGTGTAGTAAGAGAGCTGATCTGCCCATGATGATGGAGAGATACCATTGAACATCCAGCTTGCCAGCATTGCAGGCCACTTGTAGGCCTACGCACTGTCAACTGCTCAGAAGGTGTTGTAGGCAGTTTGAGTTATCAAAAGCAATGTATAGAGCTGTTTTGGCCTGAAAGCAGATGGCTAGAGCAGAGCATGATGTCAGGCCCAGGTACACGCCCAGGTACACGAGACTGACAAAATGCAAGGATCAGTGTTGGCGCGATCCTGACACAAGGCTCCTACCATGATCGACAGGTTGTTCATGCTCATGGTTGTGACTTGCTGGATCGCAAATCCAGCTCCATTCATGGCCGTGTTGCTGCTGAAATTGGAAGCAACCACCTGAAAATGTATCGGCACATTTGCAGTCAGCCTATTCACCAGATTGGCAAACACAAGTGGTGGCTTTGCTTTGTCTACTAGCAGAGGGGCACAAGACCGACGGACATTGACAATGCAACATGCAACATGCATTACCACTGGAGTGAATGAGACACAGCTAACAGCAGCAAAGCTGCCAGCAGCTAGTCACACTTGCTTCTGCAGATGCAAAGCAGATTCTATGCAGCTGTACGACAAGACCTGTGGCTGCTTCAGAAGGTTGCAGCTGCAAAGATGTTGTATGCGCTGCATGCATTTTGTATGCACTTACGGCATGCATTGTAAATGGTGTGTTGAGGAGTGGCATGATGGGGACTTGGATAAGCTTGGAGATCATCTTCAGCGAATAGCGCACATGGGTTTACAATGCAAACACATGATGCAAGGGCAGAATATTTCACTAAGAAAAGGCTTGACGAGGATGTTGGAAGGAATAGCTTTGTGATGGGTCACCAGGATGGAAGCAGCTCTGTCCACAAACATGCCTCCTCCACAGCCGGCACTGTTGCCAACAGCAGTGATGCCAGAGAAGGTTGCATTAGTCGTGCTCTGCATCGCCATGGCTCCTCCATTGGTCCCACTGTTGCCCGTGAAGTTGGTGCTACTCACCTGCAACATGTGGCATGACCCACCTGTTGTACTTGATGGAATACACAATGATTTGTGACAACAACAAATGGTGCACTCCACACAAAGACAGTGAGTAATGACATGTGGCTGAAAGTCTGCGCACGTGAAAGCTGACGCACTGGCTTAGCACATTACTACTAGGATATGGCGGCGGGACTTTGTATTTGTGGGAATTGCCATGCAGCTGGCATATATACATTATGTGTATATATGCCAGCTGATGACCTGCAAGACTCTACTTCCCCTGTTGAAGAGCAAGGCAATTTCAGGCAAATTGGAGGCAGCACTGACACGCTGTACAATAGCCGTCAATGAGACTTTGTGGGCGAGAATGAAGCCCATGGGTTTGGCAAGGAAATGGCCTTAACAGCAACCTGATCCTCATAAGAGGACATACAAGGTCATTACCACAGTGAGCAGCATCTAAGAAATGGCTACAACAGAGCCTGATGCTCATGAGACCTGTCATGCAAGATGATTGCAGCATCAGGGAACTGGCTGCAACAGCGCCTGATCCTCGTGACAAAGGTCATGCAAGGTGATTGCCGCCGTGAGCAACATAAGGGAAATGGCTACATCAGAGCCTGATCCTTGTGAGACCTGTCATGCAGGGTGGTTGCAGCAGTGGGCAGCCTCAAGCGTACCATGAAACAGGGCGTCGTGCCCGCAAAGAAAGCCCCTCCATTGACAGCATAGTTTCCTGCCAACAGGCTTCCATCCAGCAGCGTCCTGCACTCCCCCTGCATGGAAAAGAGCCTATCAGACAATGCCTTGTCGGCACATGCCAATGAACTTCCATAAACTTGCTTCAATAAGATTCGAACTGCCTTTTTATGCACAACCTTGGCTGCAGCTGCGTGCATCAAAATCCACTAACCAGCATGCAACAGGAAAGTCGTTGCATGAACAAGCTGTCTCGAATACTTGTTGCATGAGGTTCAGGCTGAGCCTCAGGCTCAGGTGAGGGTCTTTCACATGCACTTTCCCAGCAAGGTGAAGGTATGTGTGTGTGAAGCAAAACATGCATGTGCACAGGTACCTAAGACATGGTACTAAGCACAGCATGCTGATGTCAGCCACGAGAGCCTACCGATGGAGTTGACACCACATAGACAGCGCCACCAGAAAGCTCTGCTTGGTTGTCCCTGAAGGTAGCATTTGCAAGGGCGCTGACCACCCCACACGGCAGCCTCTGTATGCTAGCTGCCCCTCCAGCAGACACAGCCGAGAGTATGTAGCGTCCACTGTCCAGAGCTGGGTTCAGGATGGCTACTGCACCGCCCTGCTGCGCAGAGTTGCTTGAGAAGGTGTCGCTTGCTGACAGCTGCTGACAGGTGTTACTCAGGTACAGGGCCCCTCCTGCAGTAGCACGTATAGCAGTCGTTTGTGGTTCATGTGCAGAAGATGCACACCAGGGGCCCTCTTGTATAGGCCAGGCAAAGAATCGGTG
>JAABUP010005160.1_pt1 | contig 20324 bp, 17 predicted proteins | sample 5559201 | NCBI WGS metagenome assembly JAABUP01 (sample SAMN10711887, study PRJNA513373) | rock metagenome | isolation source: Antarctica rocks | place: Antarctica
ATTTGATGTTGTCAGAATGTCTGAACCTATTCAGACTGTGTCATTTCAAATTATCTATGTTGTCAATATTGAAAAGAAGTCAATTCCTGTTCAGAAAGACTTCTCAGTGCCTCAACAATGTTCTGTCAAAGCTGAGCAGCAGTGTATGATGAGTTTCACTGTCACCCACTTTCTCAACAAAAGTGCAGTCATACTTTGATGAAATGACAATTGAACAGAGCATACCCACACCCTTGAGAAGACTGATTGCTTAAAGAGAAACTTGAAACTCTGTGAAATTGGACATTAGGGACGGGGTTATACGGCTATGGATACAGGGTTTGGCTGGATTTATGTCTAGAATGAGTAGCAAGGGTGTGAAGAATCTGATAAAGGAATACAAGACACTAGGGGTCTCAAAGTTGACGACAGTGAGGTAGATTAGCATAGGAAATATATAAAACATCATAGTCTGTATGGAATTTACGATTTCCCACTGAAACGCGATTCTATGACGCGGCCGTGTTTATTTAGTATGTAATCTACACTAAAACTGGATACAACTAATTACTAGGTGCAGATGTTAGTGTTGCCCGATTAATCGAGGCCGCGACAGTGGCCCGAAGGGCGAAGGAGAGACAAGCAGCGAGCATAGCAACATCTTGCTCATCCACCTTGGTTGAAGCTACGCGCTAGGCTGCAGCGATCAGTTGAGAAACTCTGTCTCTGGTTTCCTTCAGCGGGCTGCTGCACGGCGGTAGCCAGATGCTTCTTCACATTTGCTTTCGCTTCAATCTTCTGCCAAAATCGTGCGTTGGATATGGGAGGCCCGGGAGGCCTTCGTCTCTGTCTTGTTCTCCCTCTCTCATCCCCTTCTCTCATGTTGACAAATTCTTTCTGTCCAGTATCCTCGTCCGTATCACCCGCATCATAATGTCTTCGGTGTGATGGCCGAAAGCCAATCCACCATGCTCTCACGGATCCTCTGGAGTCCGAGCGCCTGTTTGAGTCACGCGATCGACTTCTTGATTCGGCGTGCTGACCGCGGATGTACCTCCTAACCACACTTGCTATCGAACTCGATCGACTCCTAATGCTGCTTGCTATTGAACTTGACCTGGCTCTCAGACTACGTCCAGGCCTTGTCCCACTTTCCCCTCCCTCATCCTCGTCGTCTGTTTGTGCCCAGTAATTTGCACTTCGATGTGAGCTTGTGATGGACCTCCGCTTCTGCGCAGGAAACGATGCCATTGTCCGATCGGGATAGAGAAGGCCAGGTTGCAGACTCAATGGTGGAGTGGGACAAGCGGTCACCGAGTGCGGCCAGCCCGGCGACCATGCTTCGGCCGTCGGCACTTTTGCGCGCAGGAAAAGAGGCTCTGGTTCGGCCACTGTCCAAGACGTATTGCAGGAGGGCGAGATCGACTCTTGCCTTGAATAGGTGGCATCAATGGACACGGTGGGGGCCGGCAGCCTACCCATTGACCTTGGTGTTGCTGTTGCCTCAAAGCCAGACGCGACGTGTTGAGGAACATAGTCACGGTACCATGAGAGAGCCTCTTCCGCGTCCTTGTCGACATTGCATCTGTGAGGGCTGTAGTCGTCTCTTGATGACAGCCGACCGGGGGCTGAACTTTCGTGCATTCGACTGAAGAGGTCGTCGATGTGTGCTGCTCGGCGGAGCTTAGATTCACGAGGTCGAGCTTCGTTCTTGCGTTGTGGGTCCGGCGAATTCGTTCCAGCAACGTCGACGAGGACCGCGGGAACGCGCTGTAACCTGACAGAGTTTACGGCCCTGAGCGAGCCGTGGCGATGGTCGACGGGCCTGGGGGAATTTGTGGAGGCCTTGTTGGGCACAAGTCTTACGTGCGTGGGACCAGCATTCAGTGCCTGGGGCATCATCATGGCCACGGTCAGGGATGAGTCCTTCTGGATATCAGAAGCTGTGATCTCCACCTGTGGAGGAACGATTTAAGTCAATTGCGGGCGGAGATTGAGAGAGGAGCGGAATGTATGAACATGAGTTTATGCAGTTTGCTTCTCAATATGAAGTCTGCATATGACTTGGGTCCGAGTCTTCACATCCAGTTTTCGAAAAGTAAGGATCTACGGGTTTTAAGGCCGCCCGGGAGGGACTCCGCAGTGGTGACCTGGGGAAGATCGTTGAGGGGCAAACTATTTTAAGGCATCGACAAATATTGCAAATCGAGCCGGGAGAAAAGTATAATTGGCTAGATGGATATTGTGGTGGGTGCTCTCAGCTGGGTAAGGTAGGCTTGTGCCCGGTACTCATGGCGCCTGGAACCGACACAAGTATGAGTGAGTGGATCTGTGCATCCCGCATTGACCGAAACCCTATCCTAGAGGGGGCCCCGTCAAGCCGGCACTGATAACCAATTGTTGGGACTTCCCCAGAAATGGAGGCCCGAGAATGGCATCTGAGGTACGTGCTACTCCGCCACAGTGACGCAGAAAGACTGCTTTTGATGTTACTGTTTACGATATTGGTTCTGTTTGCGGTTTACTCATGTGACGGCTTCCCAATATGGCGCACACTAAGTGGAAAGAAAGCTCCCATAGTTCATCAGCTGCGTTCCTCTCAACGTAACGCTGCCTTGGCAACCTGTACATAATCTAAACCCTGGGGGTCAATGTTTCTATGCGCCTCCGTCCCGTCCCAGAGCATGACACCGCCGAAATTTGACCCGCCCAACGCCTTCACATCCTTAAGCACTGAAACCAGCTCTGCAGGTTGTACATACCCGCTCCCTCCGTCCGCAAATGCCAACACACCAAGAAACAGTTTGGGTCTTGTGGAGGTTTGCGCGAGGTCCATGCTCCAGGCCTCAAAGCTGTCGTTGAAGCCAGGGGACCCGACGTTGCAGGCCAAGTTGTTGTAGAACTGCACCCAGACGAAATCGGCTTGGCGAATCACACTCAGAGGGATAGATGCTTCAGGTCGCTGACATTGTGGTGCGACTGAGAGATAGTAGGCTTTGGTATTGTCTTTCGCATATTGAGCTCTGAGTGCCGTAGCGAAAGTCGTGTAGAAGGATGCATCGTTGTTTTCGTTGTCTGGACACGTCTGAGTAATTATTGTTTCATCGGGAGTGATAAGTGCGGGAAAAGGACTCACCGATATCGAAGCCGTCCACTTGCACCTGGCCAAACGGTCGTAATCCCGGATCCTCTCCGGTGCCCGAGCCGAAGAGGTTCCAGAGCGTTGACGCAAACTCGGCCGCTTGGTGTTCATGGTCGAATTTTGCATCGGCAACAGCACCTCCAAGGCTCAATAATACCGGTTTGCCCAATGCCTGGCATTGAGAGATCTGTAGGGCTAGAGCTGGACAATACAGGAGTCCAGGTGCTTTCGCAACCTGCTCCGGCGTTTGTCCGCCACAAGCGGCACCAAAGTTGATGACAGGATATCCTCCAGGTCCGAAGAATGTAACGAGAAATGCAAGTATGACAATATCAACATTCGGATCCTGACATTGCGCAAGTAGAGTAGTGGAGCCGGTATTGCGCGTCTGACCGAAGTAAACGGCAACGTTGTTGGAAGCTTGAGGGTTGAAAGTCCGGCGGACCGTTGGGCTGAGCGTGGGATTCTCATATGAAGCGTGAGTGATTGATGTTTCAAGGGCACTAGCTTCGGAGGTTGACGGCGTGAGAGTATCCCGGAAGGGTATGCCAGAGCTGTCGCGCACAGGCGCGACACGTGATGTAGTCGGTTCATACTTGATGAAATCGGTGCTCAAAGACGGCGAACTGGTGATGTTAGAGGATGAAGCGTTCAGATGAGGACCCAAGATAGGGCTCAGAGACGAGCTCGCGCTGATCGTAGGTAAAATCAGGTAAGTTGAGCGGGAAATAGCGGGACTGGATGGGATCCATAAGCCAGTCCTGTTAGAGGCCGCCAACGACGGTTCCGGAGTGGCGTGTAAGGCGTCCAAGGGAAGAGTCCCAGTGGGTCCAGTGAAGGATGAAGTATTAGTGGAAGTAAAGCAACGCAAGGTAGTGGACGTGCCCCGTCTTTCGTTAACATTAACTCTGGCACTGACGGGGCCAGTGGTTGTCGCGGGAGCTCTTATGGTTGTGAGGTTGCACGCAGAATCCAGGATTGTCCGAAGTTGGTAGTCAAAGGCAGATAACTCCTGTTGAAGCTGCAGAACGTCATGGATGGGAATGGGTACTGTACCATCGTAACTACCTTCAATGTCCCGTCCGCGACGCCCTCCAACCACGCGCAAAAGTGTCTTGATCTCCTCCACCAAGTAATGTTGAAGGTCAATCACTCCGATCACATTCTCTGAAGCTGACATCATCAGAGTAGATGGTCGTTCTCGCGACCGCTTGAAGAAGGATGGTATACTCAAGCCAGCTACAAGGCTGCTGCCAGCGACAAGGTAAAAGAAGAAGCGTGTGAATAGCCTGCAAAGTTGCATGTTTGCGAGATGATGATTTGAACGTTATCGATGTGAGCAACCCATAACTGTTGGCAGTGTCGCAACCTCTTTATACCCAGCGGCTCGAGGGATTGCAAGACACCCTGAATCGAGGATGATCAGTTGTCATGACAATCGCTCACTGTAAACACAAGCTTGGATAATGGGACGTATTGGAAGGAAAGAAAAGCAATTTTGAAATGAAGTGAACGGATCATTCTTTCTCATGGCAACAGACTTGGATACGGCCACCTGCCTTCGGTGTGAAGCAGCCAGGCCCAAACAAACATGCGCTCCAACATCGAAAACATACATGGATGCGGATGCTATTTGTCAGGGCATGGTCGATGAGGTTGGTGGCTTTGAGATGTGAAGTAGCATCAAAGAATGGAATTGGGATCCTCTAGCTCGGTACAAGTGCGGCAAATACTGAGACTCCTCGTACGAGAGGACAAAGATGTCTGTAAAGTTCAGGTACAGCTGTGCTAAGGTAAAGGCTGGGAGGCTAAACTGAGCTTTGACCTCTTGTTCGAGCGTGTGTGTGCGGACAATAGGAACGCCAACGCCAAGACTAACGGTTCGCATTCCGGTGATGAGCCAGATCTCCGGCCTGAACTTACCTGGAGCCATAGCTTAGCACCTAGGCCTGATATAGATGATCGGCAGTGGTGGAATAGTGCGGATGAAGGACACTAAGGCACGCAAGACACTGTTAGCGCAGGAATATACCAAAGGCGAACCGGCCCGGTACATCACACTCCAAAATCTGGGAACCAACAACGCACATCATACTACCTACTCAAGATGACCCAGATCGGCCGATCTGCTTGCGCCATGCGACGCGCTAGCCCCATCCGCATTATCTTTCTTCTTCAGGCCATCTCAACTATCCCACTTCCGCGCTCAAAGCTGTGCACCTTCCCTTTCAGAAGCCTGATGATCTGGACTGGAAGCGCCGGACATCCCCGAACTCACGCTATTCTTGGCCAAGTATCGAAACGAGGTTGGCGTAGCTCCAACGACGCCGAGTCTTCCTTGTCCTCAACCATCATTTGACTAATTCTCCACCTAACTTCAGCCTCAGCTTGGTTTTCTGTGACGTTCTTTGCGCGGCGTCGGCGACAACAGTGACAGCTGAGAGGCCCGACTTCAAAGACTGGATTCACAGCAGGGCATTGTGATGTACAAGAAGCATATCTGTTGATCTACTTCTCTCAACCCTACTCTGTCTACAGCTCAAGTCGAGCGATTAGCGTCTCTGTGGACCTCAAAAATTTGAAGAGGCGCGTGCGTTCACTAGCCCAACATGTGGGCCATGCCGTTGTTTAAGTTTTCTTACTGGAACTTTAGCGGGTATTTCTTTTTGTCCGTGGCAGCTCCTCAGTGAGCTAGCCCTAATCTGGAACTATGTTGTGGCATCTCAACTGATGACTGTCGCGTTGATGGGACATCGCTCAATTGGCATAAATATCTGTCAAGTTGCCTCTGTGTTGGATAGATATCTCTGATCTGTCTTCAACTGGCACACATATCTCCCCAAAGTCTTCCCCGTCGAAATCAACGCAGAAAGAAACAGCTACGCTTGTCGCGCCATCTCTAGATAACCTTCCTTTACCCACACAAGTTACGCGATTGACCAAGCCGATCTCGATTTCTTCAAACACGTGGCCCTCTTTCATCTCGTTCCAATATCAATTCCCCTGATATCTGCTCACCCCTCTAGATGGCGTCCATCTCGTGGTGCCGAATCTCAAAGAGTGTTCTCCTGCTGACTGCTATACAGATCGGTATAACACAAGCCCGTCCGCGACCACCATGGCCAGCCCAGTGGCCTAATAACTCCATGCCAATAGTCAATAACAGTCTCCTGACTGACGCGTCAACCAAACTGTCCAGTGAGTATTTTATGACGAGAATGCTAACTGATTACACGACCGTTCCGTGCAGTACCTTGGTTCCGTCGTCTACGGCAAATGAGACAATACCTGCCACTACCGGGGTGAGTTTGTTTGAGAGTTTATAAGACAATAATCCACTATCCTTTGACTGCGCCTCAAGGGTCAGAACACACATAGCTGACCTTGCATTCTCAGTCGATACCTATTACCCTCGAAACCTCAGGCGAGCCACACCTACAGCCGTTCCCGACCAGCCATATCAGTTCACCAACAACACTTCTCCAACCTACAACTACCACTGTCCTAGTCAGCTCTGCAATTTATACCCCAGGAAGCACTGCAGGCGTTCCAGCGGCTGGTGTCACAGCTGGGACCAGCGTCTCCGTGATCAGCTCTGCTCCACGTAGCTCGGCCACTGCGTCATCGGATACCAATAACGCGACTCCCACGGATATATTTCGTCCTGTGGTTGCTGGCGGCCTGCCCCCTCAAATTGGTTCGAGAGGTGATCATCCGGTACCAAGGCTCGGCATTGTAAGTACTGGCTGAGCTATCCTTCTGCTTCACGCACTAATGACAATTCAAGTCAAACGGAAATAAGCCTATCTCGACCAACAAGTTCTACGCCAACTTCTTCCTCGGCTCGCAAGATCAGCCGACTTGGACTCATCCATACTCTCTTTCATGGAGTAAAGGAGGCGGAGACACTTCAAGTTGGGGCATGAGCATCTCACAAATAAATTCCGACCAGAGGGTTTATGGACCCCCAAACCCGGCTATTCCTGGAAAGCCAGTAGAGTACTTTGTCAACCCCCTCGGTATTCAGTCCATCGTTCTGTCCGCAGTGGAACTGGGAAGCTCAACTGCTCTGACCACGGATACATTGCAGGCATTCTCTGTCAATGTCAACCTCAAACCCCAGGCCGGTGCATCGGGGAGTATCGTTTTCCCTCTTTTGCAAGGGATGGGATTCGTTACGGCTGTGTATAAAGATCTCCAGCCCCTCATACAGACGGGGGTTCTTTTCGATACTGTCACCGCCGCAGGATCCCCTCAGGCTGGGGTCTACAAATACCAAATTACATTGAAAGACGGGAAAAACTGGCTGCTCTACGCCGTGCCTGCAGATGGGGCGGATCCAGGTTTTCAACTTCTGTCCAGTAGCATGCTTCGAGGTCCAATCGCTTTCACAGGGTTCATACAGATCGCAAAGAATCCTGATGGTACTGTTGGCGAGACTATCTATGACGCCTCCGCGGGAGTCTACGCCACAGCGGCGGATATCGCTGGTTCCGTCGATAACGCTGTTGGAACTTACAGCCTGACATGGGCCAAAGCGGGCCACACCGCGAATCCCCTCTTGATGTTCGCCTTGCCACATCACATGGAGTCGTTCGACAGCACGACGCGCACACAAAGCACCAATATCCAGCTTCAAACAACGACAAAAGGCATCGCTACAGCGATAATGGCGGATTCGTGGCTCTTAGTAGAGTCAAACCTGCCGACAGACATGGGCTTTGCGCCATGGAGCCCCGCAACACGAAGCGCAAAATCTCTGTCAACGACCGCGCAACTGGTGATTCAACCTGTAGCTTCCAGCGAGGTCTCACAGAACATGGCTGAACAGACCGATCTCGACAGCATGTACTTCAGCGGCAAAGCCCTGAGCAAGTTCGCCATAATCGTCTATACTATATCTAAGTTGACGCATGATCCGGACCTCGCAACTGCTGGTCTTTTGAACTTGAAGGACGCTTTTGCCCGCTTCGCGAACAATAGTCAGATATATCCTCTTGTCTACGACACTGCATGGAAAGGCGTGGTCAGCACAGGAAGCTTTGTTACAGGAGACCCTAATCAGGATTTTGGGAATACCTATTATAATGATCACCACTTTCACTACGGATACTTCATCCATACAGCCGCTATCATAGGCTCCCTGGATCCGGATTGGTTGGCCGCGAACACAAACTGGGTCAACATGCTTGTGCGTGACGCCGGGAACCCAAGTGATCAAGATGCTCTCTTTCCTTTCTCAAGAATGTTTGATTGGTACCATGGTCACTCATTCGCCAAGGGCCTCTTTGAGTCGGCTGACGGAAAGGATGAGGAGTCATCCTCCGAGGACGCGTTCTTCGCATATGCAATAAAGATGTGGGGCCGGACAACAGGCGACGCCAGTATGGAAGCTCGAGGCAATCTGATGCTGTCTATCCTAGCAAGGAGTCTGCAAAATTACTTTCTCCTAAATAGTACGAACGTCAATCAACCGGCAAACTTCATCGAGAACAAAGCAACGGGAATTGTAAGTAGTCAAAGAAGAAGACATCCTCTCCTTTGCACTATAAGGTACTTCGATTAACACGTCAATAGCTCTTCGAGAATAAGATAGACCACACAACATACTTCGGGACCAAGTTGGAGTACATCGAGGGAATCCATATGATTCCGATCAATCCCAGCTCCGCACTCACACGAACGAAGGACTTTGTCACAGAAGAATGGAACACATACTTTAGAGACGGCGCCGTGGATCCAGCAGCGAACGTCCAAGGTGGGTGGAAAGGTATACTCTATGCCAATCTAGCTATCATCGACCCGGCCGCCTCATGGAGGTTTTTCTCCCAGAGTGATTTCGATTCAAGTTGGCTTGATGGAGGCGCGAGCAGGACGTGGTATTTAGCCTATGCTGCCGGTGAGTATGATCGTTTCCATGGAAGACGTCTCAAATACATGTGCTGAAAATTCGTTAGGTCTTGGTGGCGCTCCGCAGTAGGTCGGCCGACGGAACGCACAAGCGGCAGATTTCGGATAAGCAGGATGGGGTACGATACCGGCGTTAACAACGAAATCGTTAAGCACCGAGATACTAACATGTAATGCCGGTTGCGGTAATGGCTGATGATGGGGGTATGGTTACCAGCTTTAAGGGTTAAAGGTGTACATTGAGAGGAGGCTTCCATGCTCTAAACCAATGGGCAGGCTATGGGAGTCATGGATGGATAAAGTAATAACTATTGTTAGGGTAAGAGTCAATCATGTGACTTACCGAGATTATAAACATAAGCATCGCTCTGATGATACAGGGAAATATATATTGTACCAACGTGTGAGGTCACTGGCTAGCGGCGACTCTGGCTATGGGCAGGGAACGTTGGCCAGCAGTTCGACGCAGTTTGACTGTATTCACTAGACGATGGCACAACAACACGACGAACCTCTGCCTCCCTTGAAAAGGCCTGCCGTATAGAACTAGAACTGACCCTGGATCCCCAGAAACTCCTACTTGGAAGAACAAAGTGCCGAACTCCCGAGTGAACTCTACCGCGCGATCCTCCTTTTTGCGTCAGTTTATCCATGTCGGTATTACGATCTAAGGTGCCGGAGCCGAGTTAGGGCAAGGATTTGGACTGTTATAACAAAATAGTTCCAGTACAGTTGATAATATCTATTGGATGATAATTGAGACTGAACACATCAAATTTTCAGAAGGAATTTGACTCACTATATACTGATTGCTCTTACCACACTCATATGTTCATTATCAAGCTCTCTGAGCTTCTTAAATCTCAAGCATCTTCATCATTTCATGTCTGTGTCTTCACCTTCTTGACACATTCTTTAACACAGTTATAACAAGAATGATATCAGAATGTGTTTTCATCTTTAAAATTAAACTTACAATGTATGAATTCATACCTTAATGCAACACAGAGTCAAATTAAAGTTATGTTAAGTAAAGAACTATTAAAGCTGAAAGAGTTTATTATGTTTTAAAAACAGTCTTAAGAACAGTAACAATGCAAGATAAAATAACTAGTAAAGAGTTTTTCAGATATAAACAAATGCTGTAAGCTGTTAATATATTGTTTTAAGTAGGTCTGTGTATGTGTAAGATATGCTTAAGTAAAAAGAGTATAAAATTCTTTGTAAAAAAAGCATTGAGAAGACCCGTTTTAGGCGCTCCCATCGCAATGACCAACTTTGGCCAGATAAGCAGGGGTTGACCATCGATCACCGTCACGTTGCCTACGAGCCAGGTCAGCATACTGAAGTGTCTGAAGAGCAGTGTACGTCTACCTGTAGAGGCGTCAAGACCCGTCGGGATGTCCACTGCAAGGACGGTCCCCTTGATTTCGTTCGCCCATGCGATGAGTTCGTACGTAACGGCCTGGTCATCAACCCTGAGATCCTCGAAGGCAGCATGCATGCCTAGCAAAGCATCTACAACAAGCTCCGCTGACGCATCCATCGCCTTTAGAGTGCTTGTGAGTTCTTCGAATCGTACCAAGCGACCAGCGCTCTTCCGGAAGATGTCTAGCTGTCTGCGGACGCTCTCGAGCAACTCTTCTTCTTGCTCAACACCAAGCATGCAAACAACGACCCGAACGCCATGGTTGCAGAGATGTCGGCCTCCAGCTATAGCTCTTGCACCACTTTTGTGATTGCCTGCAAGGATAACAACAGTAGGACGCGGATTATGATTTTCCTTATGCAGCTGCTTACCATCATGAGCTATAGCTGACAGCGCAACCTCGGCAATCGCTCTTGCAGCATTCTCGGTCATCATGTCATCGGTCAGACCTAGCTTAGAGGCAGCCACTCCTTCGACCTCGAGCATCTGAAGCGGGCTGACGCAATGACACACCCTATCCGATGGTAACATCCGCAGCGAAGGCTTTGAAGAAGAAAGAGGACCCGTGATCGGCGAGGTGGATAGAGTCTGCTTGCTAGGTCTTGGACTCCCTGTAGCATGAGACGAGGAATACTGTCCTCGATTCAAAGAGCTTAGAAGGCTATTCGATGCTGTCGCTTTTGACTGGGTGGTGGATGTGAGACCACTACTCTTCCTCGAGACGTGCCTCACGGAAGTCCGAGACAGGGCCCGTCGAGAGCTTCTGCCGCTGCTAAATCTTCCTTCGCTGAAGTCATCATCGCTGTCTCCAAATTTGTCTTTCTGTTTGTCCCGCCCATTGATCCTGGGCGATTCCAGCACGTTTTCTGTGTGATGAAGATTCTTCCCTCCTGCTGTGCCGGGTCTCGCCTGCTTCCTATTGAAGCTGACTAACCGCTCTTCATCCGCTGTGGTGTCCTCATTTCTGATCTGATCGAAGACGGTGCGTTTATCAAACTTCGACAAATTGCCTTCGAAGTCAAATTCGCCCATGTCCTGGATGTCTGTAGCATCCTCAGTAGCCCAGCCATTCTGATCTTCGAAATTCGCCAAGTGGCGATGCCCAGTCTTTCGCTTCGATGATGACGCGGCTTGCCGACCAATGTTGCCAGCTATAAGCCCTGGCGTCCTCGTAGCTGGAATGGTCGCCTCCTCGGTAAGTGAGGTTTGTCGCCAACCCTTCGATCTGACACTTTGCTGGTTCTTGCGAACTACTGCAGGCGACGAGTCGACATCTGCCGGAACCTCCGCCGTCACAGGCGGTATCTGCATCGCTGCGTCCTTTTGGGCTCTTCCTCTTCCACCTCGTCTACTTCGCTTACCGGTGTACTTGACTGGTGTCTCCAAAGGTTGAGCCGTCCTCCGTCCGATGGGTACACTCCCCCTCATGACCGAGTCAGCCTCGTTTGTAGTACTGTCTATATTATCCAAACCATCCGTGTCACCGTTAAGCTTCATGCCATCGAAAGGTACCGTCAAAGTAGCAGTCGCGGCTGAATCGGTTCTCTTCCTTACAGAACCAGCAATTGAGGAAGCTGCCTTTGGCTTTGGGACAGCCCTGTCTGAAGGAACTGTAAGAGAAGCCTCTGAAGGACTCAGCCCGACCGCTCCGGATAACATCTCCTGCGGTATCGGCGGCGGCTGTGGTTTGATTGACGATCGCCATGATGAGTCGGTGCCCGGCATGTCCGGTTTGCCAAAGCTCAAGATAGCAGGATCGGCGAACGATTGTGATGCCGATTTCGAGGATGACGCAAGGGCGTTGCTTTGCGGTAATGATACATGGGCTGAGCTGTATGGCTGATGCTGAGACGGACGTTGGGTGTGAGGTTGCTGGAGGGAAGAGGCATGATCTGTGTGATGTACCACAGGATTGCTGTTGGAAGCGGTAGATGCTGTGATGCTAGAATGGGGGGCGACTTCCAGATCTGCTATATTCGAGCCCTCAATGCGGTACTCCGGTAAGTGCTGACCGGAGGTCAGAAACAAGACTATGGGCGGCACATCAGCATTGAAATCGGCCGCGGTAGAGTCGAGACAGGGTGTTATTACCATCCTGAAGGATCAATTGCTGTCCAAGGACATCCGCTACCAGACCCTGAACTTCGGCGTTGGGTGGTGATCGGAGCGTGACCAGAACGGTGAGGCCGATAAATTCTGCAGCCATGGCCGAAATGTATTCGAAGTCATGGAATTTCTGAGAGCTGTGCAAGGGGCTCGGCAGGAACTTGATCTCTACACCGTACAAGGCGAATAAGCTTCTAAGTAGTCAGTAAAAAATAAAGATACAGTAATTAAGTCGCCATCAAACCCCGAAGTCAGATATATATTCAGGCGACCAACAGCGACCTCGTATGCAGATTCGTTTCGTGTCCGTTAACCGTTCTTAACTCAATTTAATGTTAAGGAGTATTATACAGGAGAAAGCATAAGATGGTCCTACGCTTGCATTGATAGCAGTAATGATCCTCATTGAGGGAACCGTCGTGGCAGATATGAGAGTATCATGATCAATTTTCGTCGAACGGAGACTGGCTCCTCTCTATCATCAGGCCGCAGTTACTCCAGCACTCTTACTGATCGGTATCAGTACCCTGAAGAATGGTAGCTAATGGGCTCTAACTTCCTGGTTCCTGGTACTTTGCATGAAGGCGATCAGTGGACTTTCAATTCGTAGTATTTTGGAGACTAAAAGTCCGGAGACAGATATCTATAAGCTAGCGATAGACAGGAGCTGCAAAGCCACAAGTGCGCACAGCAACGTCTGAGGTACTGATACAGCCAGCTTGCACATGCTATTATCTCCACTAAAAGTTAACCAGCTATTGTGTCACAGTCTTAAGCGTATGCAGACATCAACAGCTCCTCCTCATCACCAAAGTCACTCTCGTCCATGGCCGAGTTCCGACCCACCATCCCAGTACCGCCCCCACTTACGAGAAAGTTGTTCTCATAATCTTTCGCCAGATTCGGACCGTATCTTGCAGACCCGGTTGCGGGCTTCGATGTCGAGGCTTGCTCAACGCTGTACAGGCTGTCGTAGAAGTTTCGTACTTTGTCGTGTGCCATGACCTTCTTCGGGTCGAACCGTAGAATCTGCAGACCCTCCTGGCAAGTAGCACGACTGAGAGCAACATATGCCTGCCCCTTCTCAAAGATGCGACCGAGATCAACCTTGACGCGTTCTAGAGTTTGGCCCTGTGCTTTGTGAATTGACAGGGCCCACGCAAGAATGAGTGGGATCTGCGACCGAGACGCCTGGACTTCGCCGTTCGGGAGCTCAATTTTCCATGGCTCCGGTTGACAAAGTAGATCTCTTGACGTGCCATCCGGCATCGCGAAGCGGACCAGTGGCCATTTTCCTGCAGTGTCAGCAACAAGATCCTTGTTCAGCATCGCCTTCAGCTTCTTCCTAGAGCGGCTCATATCCTCATCATTGACATCCATGGACTCTACGGCCTGAAACTCTTCTTCATCCTCGTGGTAGAAATCGAAGGTCTTCTCATCCATAAATGCAATCACATTACCTAGAGACCCATTCACGAGAGTCTCGTCAATATTCTTGATGAGCATCACTTGAGCACCCTTCTTGAGCTCTATGAGAGGCGGTGCCATGCAATTCGCGAGGAGCTTCTCGCGCTGGGCATGATCGGTGATCGATCCCCCGTCAACAGCCTTGAATGGTCTACTTGTACCCGCAAGGTTCTTCATTCGCATGTTGTTTGCGTTGTCAACCTCTCCACGGGTGGGAAACCTACGGCTGTCATTAGTCACAACCTTTCCATTCGAGAATTTCACAGGACCTACAACTCTGTCTCCTTCAGATCATCCTTGAAATGTAAGGGCCGGCTGAGTGATCGGAAAGTATTGATTGACTTCTGAGACAGCTTCCCAATCCTCATCTCGTTAAGCATGTTCGCGAATACTGCTTGTGCTTAGCTTATGGAAGGCGCAGGTTTCGAGTATCTGACTCACCTGGATCCTTCTGTCTAAAAACTTGGGTAAGACCAATGGTATGCTCGATCGAAGTAGCCCAAGTTGCTGCGTCAAACGCAAATTTGGAGACCTTCCCATAGTCTGGCACTGGAGGTAGCTGAAAGAAGTCCCCCGTGATGACCAGTTGGATACCACCAAAAGGTCGCCCGTTGTTCCTGATAGTCCGTGCTATGGCCTCTAGCTTGTCGAACAAGTCCCCATCAACCATGGAAATCTCATCAACGATGAGGACTTTAGTCCGCATCCATCGATTCTTGGCTTTCTGATTTCGCCTGATCTTTTTTACGAGTTCAGGCGCAGCTTCCTTCCCAAGGCCGATGCCGCCGAAGCTATGGAGTGTGACGCCTCCGACATTACAAGCAGCTAGACCGGTCGAGGCTGTGACTGCAACGCGATCGGGTTCTCTGGCGTACTTCTTCCGTAGGTTGGTAATAATCTCCCGCATTAGGACAGACTTTCCGGTACCTACGGCGTTCTTAGTGATTGAGGTCATATGCTTGCGTCCAACACTGTGCTGTACCTGCAGATCCCGTGAAGAACACGCTTTTCCCATCCTCCACCACAAACTTCAAGACTCTCTGTTGCTCCTCGCTCAAAAAAACCGACTCGAGCTTCTTTCTCTTCTTGGCACTGATGGCCTGCTTCAAGCTTTCATCACTTGCATCATTATTCTTGATGAGTTTCTTGTTCGCCTGCCTCAACTTCTTTTGCTCCTCTTTCATTGCGCTTGCAGTCTTGTTCCAGGAATATTGAAAATTGTGCTCATTCTTTGGTAGCGGTGTGAACTCGCCATTCTCTCGCTGGCGTTCTGCCTTGTTTGCTCGATTACGATCGACGATCTTCTGCACGTGCGCTGGAAGACCACGGCAGCTTTCCTGTGTTACTTTGTCGCCCTCTGTGACGAGCCACGGAATCGTTCGCCGTTTGCTGGGTCGAGGATTCAAATCTGAGTTAACGGCCACGGTCGTTGTTGACTGGGTCAGATCAGTGACATCTGCATCATGCGCTCGTCGAAGTGATCTCGCGTTCGGAGGCGTTGCTTTGTTCTGCAGCGGAGAGGACGACCAAGCTAACGTCGCACTGCTCGCAACGGCTCGACTATCCGCAGGTGACGGTGTTTCTTGTGCAACTGGTAGTGTGATCTCTACTTTCGAAGCTGATAGATGTCTCTTCTGCATCGGATCTTCCACCCCCAGATCCAAGTCCGCATCATCATCAAAGTCATTCTCGTCGAAGTAGACCGCCTCATGGAGGCTTTCCACTTTTCCTGAACCAGCTAGAGTATCCTGTGAAGTGATGATACCACTGTAATGAGGAATATCGGCGAACGGACTGTGGCTGTTGAATGTGTTCTGCAGTCCCTTTGCCTGCGATGCGGTCCGTTTCAGCAGATTGCTTAGCCCATTGGTTCGAGCAATGCCGGGTCCATTAACCACAGAGGAAGCACTAGGCTTCAACACATTCATGACCTCCGGTATTGACGATCGACCTGGTTGATAGGGCTTGTGCTGCGAGCCATGCCTATGCGCGTCTTGCCCTGCCAACGGACTAGACGGGAACAGGGTCTGTGAGAGGGAGGATTGTTTTGCGACTGGTGCAGGATTGTGTTGTTGAACAGCTTTACTCAACATAACTTCTGCCTGACGATCGCTTGCAGTGATCGTGAACGCCCGCAAAGGACATGCGGTGCGATAGCGTGAGCGAGATGGGAGAGACGCGTTCCACAAATTTATGATCGATTTGCTAGGAAACGACGGTACGCGGCGTAGGCTAGCCAGTATGCACTGGGCTCGAGGTTTGAGGAAAGCCAAAACGAGATTGGCTAATGGTCGAGAGGTTAATCAACATTCCAAGGTCTCGAAGCAGAAGTGGAAACACGTCGTTGGTCCGCCGCGCGTGTAATTAAGCGGCATCCACGTGACCGCACGATAAGCTAATCAAACTACATACTCCTTGCAAATGCTCCGGTGTGCTAGGGGATGGTTTGAGATTATTGCAGATGATTCAGGGGGGAATTGCAAGCTGTTAAGCGCTAGACGTGCTCTCACGAAGGGTTGATGTGTTGACTTGGACGCATAATCGTCAGGATATGCTTTGTATCCAATTAGTGATCGATTTTGCATAGATCTGCGTGCTTGACGCCCGCGTACGATGTAAAGCAGTTACTGCGGAGTTTGTATGTAGAGATCTGCGCCAAGGGGGAATACGCTAGAGTTACGAGCCAAACCTCGAAGTATGGAAGTGAACGATGCGAAGATTGACGAAACTCGTGACTCGTAAGACAAGGCTAGGAACGAAAGCCTGCCAAAGCCTATGCAAGCGCCAGGCCGAACCGCTGACTCGAGGAAGAGGTGTACACAGTACGATACTCGAAACACTTTTTACGGGAGCTGACATAGCGAAAGAATCCAGGACATAGACAGTCCTAGTCGGCCGTCGTCAAAAAGAAGTACTAGAGGATGACTATGAAACTGGAGCACAGGGAGGTCCGAGCAAAGGGTGTTAGGAAGCAGCCAGCACTACATAAGAAATCCAGAAATTAGGCATTCTCTAGTCCACTATCACAATCCAGGCCATTCGCCTCCACCAGAGCACACTACTGCGGTCCATGCTGCGAACAACCCAATGCTCTAACGAAGCCCATCCAGGCGTAGAGCAATCGACTAACCCGACAAATATGACAACATAAGAAGATGATCGTGTTGCCTGCCCGGAGATATCTCATCCCTGATAGCCTCCAAACCCATTGCCAACATTGCCGAAGCCGCCAGCACTAGGTTGACCCCACTGGGAGCCTGGTGTCTGACTGCCGCGGCCGTATCCACCTGCACTACCTGGCATCTGGCCATAACCTTGAGCAGCCATACCAGGTCCGGCAAAGCCACCTTGATCTTGACCCCAGCCGCGACCACCAGGACTTGGTCCAAGAGGTGACTGATGATTAGTCGGGTAGCCTGACATGGATGCCGCGGAAGAGTGAGGTCCCCCTTGTGGAGTCATCGGACCACCAGGTCCACCATATTGAGGGAAATAGGCAGAGGGAGTCTGAGGATAGCCTGGAGTCTGAGCCTGCTGAGGGGAGTAACCATCAAACTGGCCAGTCGGAGGCCGATCTTTGCCCCACTGCAGAGACATCAGAATTAGCGTATACCACTATTGGATGTTGTTCGGCGGTCTTACGCTGCATTTCAGTGGACGTCCATTAACATTGTAGCCGCTAAGCTGACAGATGGCCATTGCAGCGTTCTCGTGGGTATCCATTTTCACAAAGGCGAAGCCACGGTCGGACTGGAACCTTGTCTCTACCACGTAACCAAAGTTCTGGAAAAGAGGGACGAGATCATTCTGTGTCGTGTATGGCGTGAGGTTACCAACATAGCAGGTGGTCTGCCACTGGGGAGTTTGCTGTACAATCATATCGTAGCTCTGAACGCCATGAGTCGGGAAATGATGATGACCGTATGGCGTAGTCGGGGTCATGCCCATGGCTGCCATTGCTTGCTGCTGAGAGATTGATGGTTGGCCCTTCTGATTGGCCCAGTTACAGCGTATAGCGCGAGATCCTAGCCATTCGCCATCCATAGAGCTCAGAGCTTTCTCGGCGTCGCCACGATCGCGGAACGCGACAAAGCCATAGCCACGAGAACGTCCGGTTTTCATATCCCACATCACACGCGCCTCAGAGACAGAGCCAAAGGCAGAGAAAGCTTGCAGAAGAACTTCATCGTTGACTTCGTTGCTGAGATCACCAACGAAGATATGAAAGTGATTAGATGTGTCTTCTTTGTTTGACGTATTAGACTGGTACGCCCAGTTCACACGAATCTCCTGCGCAGAAAGTGTCAGTCACAGATCAAAATCATGAAACTTTGAACGACGCGTACGGCTTGATGAACCCTCCGACCGTTAAGAGTCTGCATGGCTCGTTCCGCTGCACCTGGATCGTCGTATTCGATGAAACCGTAATTGAAACCTTTGCTCTGGTCCTTCACATGAATTAGTGCGCTGTACGAAAGTCTGGAGTTGCGATATCGAACAAAAGAGCGATGTGCAGAAGCGAGCAGTGGCTAGCAAACGAAAGACAGAGCTTTTGAGCGAGAGGAAACAACAATTACGTTTCAAGAGCGGAAATGAGCAACTTCAAATTTCAACGCAATTGACAGAACTAAAGTTGATACTGACAGCACCCACATTCTTGTCAGGAATGATTTTGACATTTTGAACATGGCCAGTGGTCTCGAAGATTTGCCTCAGCACATCTTCCGTAACCCTTGGGTCTAATCCTCCCACATACAATGCGCGCTTGTTCGGCTCCGGTGCTGCTCGACGCACAAAGCCGCCAGCGCTGGTTGGCGACATCATCCCACCCGACATAGGCGAGGTGATCGCAGTGGGGATCGGGTTGGTATTCTGCGGAATGACAACGGGCGGCAGAGGCGGAGGGGGCATGTGAGCCGGATTGCCTTGACCATTCCCTTGACCATTGTCATATTGATGCTGACCGGGTGCTCCAGCAGAGGTTTGCGGTAGAGGAGGAAGCGACGACGGCGGAGGTGCGTTTTCAGCCATTGCGACAACTCGAGGATTGATAAAAAGGAATTAGGAAAACTCGAGCGAATAGTTGAATTGGATCAAGCGCAACACGACGAATGAGGTACCACGTTGAATAAGGCGGAAGATGTGGTGAATAATCCGGTAGCTACGGTGTCACTATGAAAGCTCGACCAAGATATGAGTGTTTGGCGGGCTCGGCTTGACGGCGTCAATGAGCAAGATAGACGATATGCGTATAAGGCTTGGAGTAGAAGCGAAGATGTCGAGGAGAAAACAGCTTTCAACCTTACTTGGATCAAGGCAGACTGGGTATCCAAACCGAAAGGCCCAGACGGAATGGCCGGGTTGCAAGTCGAGAGGAAACGTGTACGATAAACGGAGACACAAGGAGATAGGGAGAAGACGAGAGGAAGGAGAGGAAAACCACTCGAATCCAAACGCCCAAGTCACCGATGAATGTATGTGATGGTGATGGAGAAGAGATGGATTGTCGAGGTGGGAGGAAATTAAGCTCCTCAAACAAGCGAGCTGCTTCCTGGTACGAAGTAACTACAGAGAAGAGCCGCCGCTCTACAAAGCAGATGTGGCTTATTATTGGATTCTCGATGCTACGAAAAGAGCACAACTAGCTCGGAGGCATGGGCTGGACTCGTCAATCTTACCATTACGATCATGAAGAAGATCATCAACCTCGAAGTTACTGCACAGAAAGCAGTTACCGTTCATGAAAACGCGGGCGATCGAAGACTAGACCGCACGAAGTTAGCTCCTTCGACCAACTCGATCGGCCATTTAAGCTCACCTGCTCAATAATACGCGAGGCGCTAGTTGTTCCAGGAACAATAAGGTCCGAGCCCCAAGCTCCTCCCGTCGACGACTGCATGTATCCAAGTACGAGCATACATTACCCACACACGAGGTCCATGAACATGATGTTTGACTTCTCCTGAATTTTAACCTTCGTTTGTGGCTCAACATGTCTTACCATCATGGCGCACAGCACCCCTTGGAAGTGCTTCCAGCGATGATTAATCTAGTCGTATGGCCTTCTAACCCGACATGTACATTGAAGATCGGATTTGACATCGAGCATAGCTAGTCCAAACGGGCAGAGTCTTTCGGGAGCCGTCACTGCACAGCCCTAAGCGCGTTATCCATACAAACGAGCTGATGAAGCAAGTCATTCCTGGGGCTCATCAGAGATTCCATGAGGCTCTGGATGAGCTGGAGATAGATATTGTAAGTGCTAAATCGTAACAATCTCATTGTCTTGGT
>JAABUP010005161.1_pt1 | contig 20322 bp, 35 predicted proteins | sample 5559201 | NCBI WGS metagenome assembly JAABUP01 (sample SAMN10711887, study PRJNA513373) | rock metagenome | isolation source: Antarctica rocks | place: Antarctica
GTGTTATGCCACTGCATACCAATAGGCTTTTCGTACTTGAACGCCACCAATGGTGTGCCAACCTTCTCCCTGTATTGCAGGGGAATGCTGGCCACAATGAGTGGATCATTCACAATGCTGCCAAGCCTGACCTCATCCAAGCCTGGGTGTGAAAACCTCACTACAAGAAGTTTCCTGTGTCTGTGTGAAATATGGCTTTCATTATGTCAGCTGGAGGTTCCTGAGATAACGTCTCCTTGATAGATTGGAAATCAGATACACTTTCCCAAGGATACACTCATTTGCAGAGCTTGCTGGATCATAGGAATATTGCATCAGATACAGTATGCAGTCAAGCAAGGTTGTGTTAGGCTGCGCTGCGTTGCAGTCATTTCCCAGTCACAGTTGAGGCACATGTGTACAATTGTCAAAGGCTTTGAAATCCGTTGCCAAAAATTGCACAGCCGACAACATACAAGGACATGTGCAACCGTTAACACTTATGATCCAGGCATCTTACCAGGCTCTGCACATTAGTGCATTCACGGAATTGTGTCGTTGAATCCCACCTATTGGTGTCACAAGTCCTGCATTGGGATTGGTTGGAAATTTGTCACTGGATATATGCAGCTGCATATTTGGATAAGTGTCAGCCCCCAACGAGCATGGCATAACCCAAGGCTGGTCTGTTTTCAGAGCTATAATAGCCTAAGCAAAAAGAGTAGCACTGCTTGCATATGCGCTGCTATGATCGCACCACGACCTAGCCTAGCTGTACAAACACTTCAGGACAAAAGTTGTCTGACACAGTAACTGATGGGCAAGTTGCCTCTCATACAAAATATGTTTGGCCATGAACTAGCTGCATTGTGTCTTCACCAAGAGGAGCCAGAGTGTAACCCACATACCAAAACAGCTCAAATTGAAATTTCAGAAAATGGCAGCCCAAACTGGAACTTCAAACAATGGCAGGCCGAATTGAAATTTTAGAAAATGGCAGCATCTCCCAGCTCCTGACCAGCAAGTCCTTCCTTCATCACGCGTTCAAAAAACTGCTCCAGAGACTCCTTGCCATAGCTTGGTGTCGCATCAGCTACATACTTCTGCTGCTTGTCATCCCAGACCAGCATGCTTTCGGTTGCATAGTATCGACCAATACGTCCAAATTCAGCAGAGTCCTGCAGCAGTAGTATTGCTCAGTCCTGCCTTGCACAAGCGCACAGGTGTTCTGACATCACCAGCACTGCAAACAAGCTGCCTACCAATGTCATTCAAGTTTGCAGCTGTGCACACATATGCACGAGCCCATGTCTTATGTCCACCATGCATCGAGTTGACATCAATGTCCCCAGGACACACAGGCAGACTTTAGTACATATCAGACTAAGCAATGTGAACAGGATGAGTCATTGTGAGTCACAATGATCACACGTGTACAGCAGGCCGCATAACAGTCAGCATCAGCAACACATCTGGTTTTCAAATTACGATGCTGACCTCAAGGCCTGGGAAAAATCTGGTCAGGCCATCAAAACAACTGATGATGCCATCCATAAGGCCCACGGGCGCTGAAATGAATCTCTCCTTCTTGCCTGCTAGCTTAAAGAGGTATTGCCCCTGTTCCTTAGCCGACCATGCTCTGCCTGGCCCTGAAAGTGTCACAGCCGATGGCAGTTGCACGTATTTCAGATTGCAGCTCTTCTGAGAAGCAACACGACTCCTGGCAGTTTGGCTGTGTAGCCGTCAGACAGTGATTGCACTTTGCTTGGCTAGCATAGGCTCATAGGCATAGGTGATGACCTCTCTCCTCTGCAGCTTATGTTTGGCCTGGCTTGACACATTAAAATGACACAGAACTGCACCTGGAACGTGCATGTCAGACAGAACCGATTCATGGGAACAGCTTGCTTTATATTTTCCATGCAGGGCAAGGCTCGTACGTGTCATAGTCACACAGCCTGACTAGGCATATGGGACAACAACATGAACAGCACCAGTACATGTCAAAATGGGAGACCCTTGACCAGACAACTGTCTCAAAGTACACAGCTCAGTGGTAACTTGGGAATTACCAGCTCACATGACATTGGGACTGAATGAGTTACCTCCAATGGGAAGAACTTGATTGACTTTGTCCTTGTCCTCCACACAGTCTGCCATGAAGCTGGCAAGGTCAGCTTCACTAATAGGTTTACAGCTTGCCAGGTGGCCATCCCCAAACATGATGTATGGGAAACCTTTCTTCACATTCTCAACCTGTACAGCGAGCACAAAGCTTTTGGATGTACTACTATGATGCCATTGGCTCTCTATGGCTGCTTAAAGTGCCAAAGACTACTGTGGTAATACTGTGCTATAGCCGAAAGGATTATATGTGATATGGAGTGCTGCTACAGTGCCATTGGCTGCATATGAGAAGGTACCCAGCAGGGGAGCTTATACAGTCTACAATGCCAGCATATGCCATATGTTACACCAACCACTACACTAGATGCAGCGCAATGTGAAAGAGGAAGTTTTGTGAATACAATACGCATGCAGATTGACCACACTATCATGACATGCAGTTGTGCACAACATCTCGTCACCGCTCCTGAGAAGCTTGCAATACACATGTTTCAGCAGTCCACTAGCAATTGTTGCAGTCTTGGCATGATAAAGAATGCAGTAATATAGACATGGGCACACTCAAATCTAGCAGGTTTGTATGCATTCATGCGTAAACTGCTGAGAGCACACTGGCAAGCATGCATCAGCATTGATGCATAGCACGTTTGCGCATGCATGACCATGCGACATCATGTACACATGGCAGCAAATGCAGCAGCAGACCCACAATCTTCCAGCTGAGTTGAGATTCCATGTGAGTCTGACAGTACCTGCCCTGCCAGAGATTTGAAGAAAGCTGTCGGGCGCACAATGCTGTAGGTGATGCCTTGTGCTGACTGCAGTGCCTCCTCAAACTTGAGCTTGGCATGCTGAAACTCCAATAGTGGCTTTTGCACACAGATGGCGCTGAGCAGCACAAAGTGTTTGGCACCGGTTTCTTGTGCTACCTCCAAAGTGTTCAAAGTAGCTTGGTAGTCAATTGCCCAGGAGTCTTTCTGCAAGACCAAGAAGCGAATTGTGTGGAGCAACTTGATGCATGCAGACCTGCCGATTTACTGAGCATTGCTGAAAAGCGTGCAATGTCGTGAATTTGTCACAGGAGTCATACCACTGAGGAAAGGTGCAAACATGGCATAGGGAGCGTAGTTGCATGCAAGGCTGCTGAGCATGCAGAAGTCATTGAGCATTGTATCAGAGCAGCCCCAGACCTTCAAGCTTTCACCAGCTGTCAGGGATCAGAGCACACATGTTCTTGTAGCAGACTCACCTGGGATGTACTGTGAGTCACAACTTGATTCATGCTGTGAGTAGGCATGCAGACATGCAGGAGTCTACCCATGCAGTGAAATGCAGCAGTGTAGTCGGCAAAGAAGGCACAAGACACAGCAAGTCATATCATGCTTACCTTGCCGCCAGTTCTGCTGGCTGATCTGACACCAGCACCCTGGAAATCCTGCACATGCAGCAGGCTGTGTTGTCAGGTAATGGTGGTGTACGTGTCTTTGTGAAGCATGATGCAGATGCTGGCATTGTCTTGATCGTAACGTCAGGAACTGATCTTGATGAGCATGCTGTTCCAGGCAGTACGCTCCTGTGGGCAACAGCAGCAGCCAAGGCACCTTTCATAGGACCACACCTTCTGTGTTTGCTCTGTTGACTGCTTTCCGCCAACTCCACTCTTTTCTCGCGCAAATGCCACAACATTGTAGCCTCGCTTGATGAGCTCCTTTGTTACGTACTTGCCTATGTACCCTGTGGAGCCTGCCACCACTATCCGGACATCCTGCTTGCTGCGAGTTCTGTAATCAGACTGTGTTTCAGCTTGGCACTGCACCGGGCTCTTTCGCTTTCGGCTGTGCTGTCTGATGTGCAGTATCTATACAGAAGACGTCAAGAGTCAGCTTGGAGCCAGAATATGCTTCAGCATGCTAGGGACTCCTTTCACAGTATGCAATCCTGCCAGCACCAAGCATAACCAAACAAAATATAGCGTGCAAGTGATCAGAGCTGGACACACACCTGTGGCTGGTCTCGGGACAATCTAGGGGCATATATTTCTCGGTGAGCATGCATTGAACTACTACACTGCAGTTTTGACGTGCACGGGCGAAAAGGGGTGTGAAGACAGCGCTGAGGTTTGAGCTTTTGCAAGTGCTGATTCGGTACGGCAGTGTGGGACATATTGAGCAGGCTGCGCTGGCGTCTGATACGACTGATAAATTTTGGCAACAGTACTCTTGCAACACGAGGCGGGCCTGCAATGTGCAACGCTGCTCTGACCTAACGAACTGTCGATATGTCCGCCGATACAAAGTGCAAAGCTAAGACTATGCCGGATCTGGCACCAATTCACAATAGCTTGTCGCATGTAAGATCGCGCAGTGTATTGATGCAGAGTCAGTGCGCACTGACCTGCGCAGAACGTCAAGATAGAATAGATACAGGTCGTGACTTGCGGCATTTTTCTTCTTCAGCTTAAGCTTGCCCTGCATGCTGCATTACGACCAACTAGCTGTAGCTCTCGGGTGCTGTGTGCTGTTGAATGCTGACCCGCGGCGCTCAAACCGCGTTGGCTTTGCGACAGGTTGTAAGCTCTCCAACCCACCACCTGGCAGTCCCGACCAGGACGTGCAGGTATACCTACGCTTCGAAGCAGTCTGCATGCATGCAAACCGTTTGTGCAGCACGGCATGTTCAACGAGATATGATTTCTGCTGCTTGCACTTGTGTGTGCGTCATGCAGGGCGTACAAGCGAAGGAGACAATTGACACTCGCCATGGGTGTTGAGAAGATCACGATCGGATCCAACATACCGGCTTACGAAGTCGGGGAGAAAACTGCTCCCGCAGTGATCGTTCTTCAGGTGAGTGATAGTTATGATATGTTAGCGTATCAAGCGAGATCCTCAAGTCACGATCTGTCTTCCGGTGCAGGAATGGTGGGGCGTGACAGATGATTTAAAGGAGATTGCTGTTGACATCAGTAAACGTAGTTACAGAGCTCTCATTCCAGACCTGTACAAAGGCAAGGTTGGCGTCGAGGTCGAAGAGGCCAAACACGTATGTGCTGGCATGCACTGCGTTGTCTGCACTGCTCTTGCGCCCTGCACTACTGTATCATACTGCCTATCGTCATCACCCTTTCAGACTGGTCAGTCACATGGCCAGGTCAAGTCTGCATGTTCAAGCTGAACTCCTGCTGTCAATTGACATAATGTTGCTGTGCTGCTTGGTGTGGCTAGATAAGGGAAGGCCTAGACTGGGATCAAGCTATCAAGGAGCTCCATCAGACAGTGGACTATCTGAGAAGTACAGGCTCACCCAAGGCAAACTTGATCTGTACTGTGACTTGACACTACTGCCATGTACAACCTGACTCTGAGCAAGGCTCCGATTGACATGCAACCCTTGCATACTCTGCTGTATGTCGAGCCATGCATTGGAACAAAGCATGTACTTGCAGCACCAGCATTTGTTCCTCAAGCTGCTCTAGCATGCTCACTTTCTGCTTCACTCTTGTACCACAGATTTGTGTGTTGCCCCTGCTCATCTCAAACCCTGCAAATGACATCCAGATGGCAAGGATGCATCAAAAGCTTTGACAACACCAAGATGGCAAACTGGCATCAGATCGGTGTTTACACAAGCATACGAATCTGCAGTCATGCTGCAGGTCGGCTGCATGGGCTTCTGTATGGGTGGAGCCTTGACTCTAGCAATGTCTCAGAGCGGCAAGATAGAGTGTGGGGCTCCATGTTACGGCCTGCCATCTGAAGGTCATGGAGAGGTATCTTGAGCAGCCCCACAGACCCACCCCCAAAGTGGCAATAATGCGGCTGTTAGTTCTTGTGGTTTGTGGAGTAGTAACTGTTGCCTGTCATCCCATCATGCTGCACAATGATAGTCCTGGTTGTATACATGTGTGTAGGCTGACACGACCCTGTGTAAGGACTCATGCATTTGTACTAAAGCTGTTTAAACCAGCTAGCATTGCTGCAGCGACCAATGCTGATTATTTGGGTTGGTCTGAAAGCAACCACAGGGTTTTGATGCAGGCTGAGAAGATGAAAATACCCCTTCAAGGTAAATACCGATAATACTGTATACAAATTAATACCGTATCCATATAATGAAGAAGCAATTATATGAATTCACACTGTGTTGTAACATCTGTCTTGCCTGCATCTTATGAGACATGTCTTGCTTATATCTTATGTCTGGGTTATATGTCTTGCCAGCTGGCGTGTCGGCACTCGTTTGCTGCGGACCTGGCTGCTGATCAGACGTGCGTCCAAGATTGGGTTGCATGCAAGCTCTCTCTGTACCGTTTGCATGGGTGTACACCATCGTTGTATCAGACCCATCGATGAGCACTTTCTCGCTGAGGCACTTTCTCGCTGAGTGCAAGGTCACTTTGGACGGCATGACACCTTCTTCCCTGTCAAGGTCAGCTGTTGCAAGCCTGCACAAAAGTAAAAGTTTGCACTGCATGCAGAACCTCAGGCATGTCTGCGCTTCTTGCAAATATACAACTCTGCATTCTCTCCATCTCTGCCAGCTGCCCCAATCGATCCTGTGCTGATCTTAAGTTTGTAGCACGCTCCTCTGCGCTGCTGTACAATAGGGCAGTATGGTGAGCAAGATTTTGTAACATCATTGGCTTGCTGTTGTGCACAGGATGCTGAAGAATTTGTCAAGAAGTGCAATGACAGTGGAGGCAACTTTGAGCTGTTTGTGTATGATGATGCTGGGCATGCTTTCTTGACTGCAGAAGATCATCGCGAAAGTAAGTGATGTTGTCCCTGAAGACGAATAGTCATCTTTGTGCAGTTGGCCTGTTGTGTGCTGGCCCACGCATGGGCAGTAATGCTTGCTGGTTGGCGGCGGTTTGCAAGCACAGCCATAATGCATTTTTTGCATTTGCAGCATTGGCAGTTCATTGCATTCATCTTCCAGCTCACAGAGGTGTTGTGAACCTTACTGATAAGTGCTTATCTTTTGACATAGCTGCATGCATGGTGCCTTTTTGTGCTTGTGCGACTCTTGCCAGGCTGCACTAACATGCCTGCTGTCCTTTGCAGAACTGGATCAGCCACTCTCTTCAGATGAGACCAGAAAGCTGGCATGGAGCAGAATCTACAAGTTCTTTGACAAGCACCTGAAGTGATCAGACTTTGACAAGCCTTTTGCAACATTGTGAGCAGCAACAGCATGCAAGGAACAGCATCATGTATGTTGCTGTTCATGCTGTCAGAAGTGGCTGCTTTATATGTTGCACACACATTGCCATGCACCCAGTGACCATGCAGCCGAAGTTAGTGCAAGTGCAGCCTGTTTATACGTTTTGTTCTGTACATCCAGCACATCACATACTAAACTCGTTCATCATGAAAGCTTTTGAGGTGACCAAGTCAATGCCAGCGCAATATGCACCATTACGCCACTGCTTGCAGGCTGATACATTCTAGTTAGCTCGCTGTCACAATGCGGGCAATTATCTTTTGCATTCTGCAAAACGGATCTGTGAGACTCACTAGCTTAGCTGGCTTTATAAGTGCACTTACTAAGGATAGCAGTTCTTTCTGCTACATGACTCTTTGCGACATTGACACAGCGTGTAGGCCCAGCATGTACATAGGCTAGCCCCACCAAAGCGTATCGTTCCATTGTGAGGTTCAAGTGGTGTCACACTTTTGTATTTGCGCTAGGATGCACGCAGAATGGTCGGTGCATGTCTGGATGAATGAACAGCTTCTGATCACAACACGGATAGAATGCCAATTTCATACAAGAATAGACAACAATGCAACGATTGCCTCTGAACAGCACCCAAACTGGATGCATGACTAGTCTTCGTCATCACCAGCTCCTTGTCTGGGCTTGGGTCCACCAGCCTGCTTAGACATGATGATCTGATCTACCCTCAGCACAGTCACAACAGCGTCTGTGGCTAACTTCAGCGCCCACCACTTAGCAGAGTACAGGTCAAGAATGCCATCCTCGGCAAGATCTTTGGGCTGGCCTGTCTCAATGTCTAGGCCTGCTGTTTGCTGCCCATTGGCATGGGCAGCATGCAAGGATGACACCACATCTGTTGCGTTCGAACCTGAGTTTTCGGCTATTATCCTTGGCACCACCTGCAGTAGGCATGCATGGATTGCAACTATGATTTCTGAGCAGACAAAAGTAGCTCAAATTTGAAAGAAGCTACAGAAGCTTGTGAACATCTTATGGAGCTTCAGCAGCTTATGAACATCATTGCTGGTTGTTGTATAGGTACCCATGCCTACTTTACCATTAACTGAAATGCAACAAAAACATGCATACAGCTAATACAGAGCACATAGACAAGAATTTGGGATGCATGACTTGCAAAGCTTATAAAGTAAACTCGAGTACATGTGATGCTGTCCATGCCAAGCGACAGATCCATGCTTAAGGACAACGAAGACTTGCCTCCATTGACTCTGCATACTTGGCAATGGCGTACTGGTCCAGTCCTGTCTCCTTGCGTCCGTACTTCTGAAGCTGCTGACACAGCTCAATCTCAGGAGCACCACCGGCTGGCAGCATCCTGGAGTCTCTGCACAGAGCCTGTAGTAATGACACATAGACACGTCAAGAAGGGTCATGATGAGTGCTCTGTTACAGATACAGGCAATGCAGGCCCAAAAGCCCAGGCCCTCTGGGCACTGTGTACATTGTTTGAGCAGACTATGCCTTGCTCACCTGCATGCAATGCCTGGGATCTGGCAAAATAGTGAAGTATTAGAACAACCATTGTACCAGAGCCTTTGGTGTAGACTTGTGAGCGCATAGGCAGAAGCATGCACTGACCAGACTGCATTGCATCATCAGGACATGCGTGGACTGTCATCTCTTCTGCTAAAGCCAGAATATATGAAGGTGCTGACTTGCGCCGCAAGCACCTGATGCCTGCTGCCTAAGAAAGCATTACGACCATTGTTTCTGATTAATTTGTGGGTGCTGTGAGTATATACCTTGTACGCGTTGACGCCGTCATCAACTGCACGTTCTAAGTCATCAAGGGTGTTGTCTGTACTGGCACGCAGCACCACCGTAGAAACCTACAGCCATAGCATGTGTCCGAAGGCATGAACAGACTACGCCTTTGGGCATTGGTAATTAAACAAGGCCTGGGGGTGTGGTATGATTGACCTGCCCGGTGTGGCACATATCTCACAAAACTTCTTGTCTCATCTGATCACCATAGGTGATGAGCAGCTAATCAGGTTTTTGGCTGCGAGTGTCGAGCAGCAGGGACTGTGACACAGTAGTCATGCATACAACAAAAGCAGAACCTGAGCACCAACTCTAGAACTGAGCGTAACAGTCAGCAAGTCAGCTTATAGCGGTTCAGCCGTCAGTGTTGTATTACCTGTCCTTGGCTGGCATCCTGCTGCAGCACTACTACGTTTGTGCCTCCAATTTCCTCCAAAGCTAAGCTCTTTGCAAAGCCCAGCTCGTCAGGCTGAGGCGTTGCTAGCTTGACCAGAGCAGTTGCTCCTGTAGCTCTGCATCACATTGCTGCACAATGTGAGGCTGTTGTTGCCAAATGACTTGCCAGATTTTTGAGTCGCCAGATTGCGAAGACATGTGAGTGGCTTGGACATGTACTTACAGGAAGCATGACCATGCCCTACATATGACACTGTGCAATATGAAGCACACAACATGCAGGCAGGACGGGCTAGCCACACCTGCAAATGGTTTCAGAGCTGCTGACATGCATGCATGAGTTATGTGTTTGGTCATGCAGATGGTGCATAATGCATGTTACATAGGCGGTAGCAAGCTTGGCGGCAAAAAGCTTACCTGCAGAATCTACGCATGTCGAACTTGGATGGCAGCCTGAGTGCCATCATGCCATACTTCTCTATGAAGTGCATGGCCATCTCGCCATACGCACTGCCTGCCACCACTACCTTTGCACCTCTGCAACGGAACATTGCACAAGTTTGCTATCTGTACTTTGCATGTTTGCTTGTATGCACAGATGAGCTGTACAGGCAGCAACCTCCGCCCATGGTGTAAGCCCTTTGCACATGCTGTACATACACATGTGCAACACTGAAAGCTTTGTTGTTTACGGCTGGTGTGTAGCAGCAAGTTGTGGCGCATAGGTGGTCTTACGAGTCTGCAATGCCCTTTATGACTTGTTCCATTCTGTCCTCCTCCCCTTGTGAGTAGCTCTGTAGCTCCTCTGCATTCTTGATCAAAACTGTGCCCTGCAATGGCACCAAACCATTGATGCAAGACTGTGTCCCCGGATGATAGGAAGCAGTGCACCTGTTGACCCATATGAATTGCAGTGATGTTGCTGCTGCGCATTGGCAGCAGTCAGCTGGCATGTAGCAAGTAAGCACACTTCACAAGCTGCATCTACAGCTACATTTTCAGTAGTCTCAAAAAAACTGTGGATGCATTTTGAGGACTGCACGTTTTGAGTTCGAGTGTTTTCAGGCAAGCCTCATGTAGGCAAAGCATACCTTAGTCTCAGTGGAAGAAGTGTCCACACCCTGGGCAAATACTGCCACCTTGGCGTCTGTGACACCTTTCACAGTTCCTTCTGTGTCCCTCTTGATCACAATCCCCTTGACGACTGAGGAGTTGTAGGCTCCACTACCAGTGATCTTGATGACACGTACATTGTCTACATTGAAGTTGTTGGGGTTCTTTGGGCAGACGTCAATGCATGCTTGGGCAATAAGGGGACACAGCAGATCTTCAAAGCCGTACTGTTTGCTTGAGACTGCACCACGGATTCTCTGGGCCACCTGCATATACCATTTGCCCCCTGAGGTTGCTGTTGTCACAACTTTGTGTGATGTTGCATACTGCGTCCCATATGATACAGGCATCATGCGTACCACTCTACAATAGACCGTGTGCACCCATGCACAGATACTATGCAGCTAGTCTACAGCAGTTGCAACAGCACGTGTAACAGCAAATCAGGTGCAGCACAAGCCTTGGTCTGCAGATCATGCTAATGTTCAGATACTCATCAACCGGATCCTCCCAAGCAAAGACTCTGTCAAGTTTGCATGCGCCTGGCTTGAGTACATAAGGCAAAAGCAAATGCTGCAATTTGCTTTGTTTCAGCAGACAGTAACGTACGGCTTGCTTGTTTCTGATGTCCAGCTTGTCAGAGTCTTTGATGATCAGTGTCTCTAGGATTTGAAGAGCCTGCAAAGTGAACACCCCTCAGTCAGTACAGCCAGCATGGCTTGCACTCAGCATGTTGTGCTGAACGCTTGCACTGTACGGACTTGCCTTGACAGATGCTTTGCTGTATCCATCCGCAACTTCAGATGTGTGCAACCCATCCCTCAGCAGGCTTTCAGCATTGCTCAGCAATTCCCCAGCAAACGCCAGAACCTATAAGCAAGGGCATGACTCAACAGGACAGCTGAGTACTCACAGTACTGTAGGGGTGTTGTCAAGCTTACAAAGTTGGTGGCATCCCCAATCTCTTGCTCTTGCGCTTGTGCTGCCAGTACAATCAGTCTGGCTGCGGGATGCTGAATTTCTAGCTCGTTCACTATCGTGGAAGCATCGCTTGTTACAAAAAGCTTTTCAAGGTGGTTGATGACCATTTTGTTCATGCCTGTACATCACATGTAGTGACGCTTACAAATCATTTCAAGTTGATCTCAGTTTGACTGGTAGGAATACATCACCGAGCATACCGTTCGGACCCATGGATGTCTTGGTGATCATAGACAACTGTTTACAGGCTTCAATGTTGCGGAACACCGCCTCCTCCATCCCAGACATATGCTGATGTCCATCTTTTAGCATGGCCTGAAGGCCATAAGGCATTCCGCCACTCATGGTTGCTGATCAAGCGGAGATGGCTCCAAGCTTGATCAATAGGTTTGACTGTCACGGGCTTCTCTGACGACAATGATTGTCCAACTTGAGTACAGCGGTTTACAAGGTGACGTGCTGCGTTTGTGCAGTCGGGGAAGCACGGCTTTGCCTGCGGAGCGTATGATGGGCAGGTCGAGTCGCGGCCATGCAATAAAGGAAACCCTAAAACCTTAAACTGCTGTATCGTTCGACCTAGCGCTCTGTGCAACCTGCGCTTATTGGTTGTTTGGTTGCGCATTTGCCTCCGCTTGACATGGCAACTGTGAGTGCTCCCGCAAGGTTCCAAATGCCTGCCAGCAGTGAAGTCGAGGACTTCACAGACCAGGTTGATGAGGCCTGCAGGCTTATAGCTGGCCTGCAGGCCGGCTCTGTTTCGCCTGAAGAGATTGACCGAAGAGAAGCTGTCAAGGTCCGAGAGGCTGCTGAAAAAGAAGCAAAGCAACAGGCTGCGAGACCTGTTCTGCCTGAAGAAACAGTGGAAAGGCAGCAACAGTTGAAGCAGAAAATTGCAGATCTGCAAAACAATCAGCAGAAAAAGCAGAAAGCTAGGCAGCGGTACAATGACCATGTCTCGCAGCAGAGCAGCAAGCATGTGACAGACTATACCAAATGGGACTTTTTCACCCCAGACGACGAAGATGACGATCTGATCAACTCACTGACACCCAATAACCCACAGCTGAAGGCAATGGAAGCGGATATCGATGCTAGGCATGCAAGGTTGGACACCTGACAATTTGGTGAACAGGTTGAAACCCTTTCACAGACCGTTCACCTAACAGTGGCAACCTTGCAGAATGGTGAGTCAGAGACAGCTTGCTGAGCGGCAGCGAGTTGAGGGCAATGCGCTTTATGCCCAGGGGCAATTCACTGCCGCTTTTCAATGCTATGAGACTGGTCTGGATGCTGAAAGGCACAATATGGCACTGCACGGCAACGCAGCACAAGTGCTGCTCAAGATGGGCTGTCATGCTCAGGCCATAGAACACTGTGACAAGGTGCGCAACACACACTCAACCCCTGTGCACCTGCTTGGCAAACCATGCAAACTGTGACAGTCTTGACTCTACTGCAGGTTTTGCACCTTGCAGAGTTTCTGCACAACCGGCCATCTGACCCCATATGTGCCAAAGCCTTGTGGAGAAGGGCAACTGCAAGGAAGGTGAGTCATACTGGTATTGCCTGCCCCACGTATTCCAAAACCACACTCTCGAGCTTCTGGCGAGGCGTCTGTCAGGAGCCTTTTAGAACAATGCAAGGAAATTAAGACATTGCTCCTTGAACTGACAGCCTCCTTGACTGTGCTATAGGAGTTGAAACACTTTTCAGAAGCAGCCAGGGACTTGCAGCAAGCTCTGGAGCTGGAGCCTGCCAACAAGACCTTTGCTAAGGAGCTTGAGAGACTCAAGCAAGACTGTGCAGAGCAGAGGAAACAGCGCGCAGTCCTGAAGCAGCTCCACAATGTCAACAGCCAGTCGAGCAGTGCTTCTGCAGCTTCCATAGCCAAACAGACTACTGGAGAGCAACAGGGACAAAGCCTCTCTGCTGGCAAGCCTGTCAAGGATTTACAAAGGGTGCAACAGCTGATGCAAGCTCTCCACATTGCAGGTATGCCCCATAGTAATCTGCTGCCGGAGAAATTGCTTGCTGCTGCTGATACAGCAAATTCTCCATGAAGCTTGGCTCCATGCAAAGCTTTCGTGCAATTTCAGATGCTAGTCATCTAGCCAGAGCTTTGTGCATGTGTGAGCATCCTGATGGCGCAAATTGCATCTGCAGCTAATGCTCCAAGTGTCCATCAGGCTGACATGCAATTGCCTAACTCCACAGGTGAGAAGCTTGAAAACCCAGGAGCACCATCTGTGACAGCAAAGGGACCTTCTGGCCTGGGAAAAGGTTTGCCACTGCCAGCCAGCAAAGGCACTCTGCAGTCTGGGCAGAAGGAGGTCCAAGGGCTGTGCACAGATCTGGCTGCCCTGCTGCATGCCAATGAGGACTGCAGAGTGTGTCTGCGAGAGTGCACAGGCTTGTCAGCCCTGTGCAACCTGCTCCCTAAGGTATAGTTCCTGCAAGCCCAGCTACAGTTGTACTGCTTCTACACAGAAATATGATCTCTGAGTCTCCCATTGTTTTTGTCTTGTTCACTGCATGCAGTGCCTTAGATACTGCTATTTTGGCGGGAAGCACCCGCAGTATCTGCTGCTGATGCCGACTGTCTGTCAGCTGCAACGGCAGAGCGGAGTGCGTGGTTCAAGTTGCATCCTGCCTGCACATTCTGCACCAGCGCTTTGCACCACTCAAAGCAGCATCAGAGCATGCAAGAGCTGTACTGCTCATGCCAGGCAATGCAAAACCTCTCTGTTACTCAGGAGCTGGGTGTAGCGTGCTCACCAGTGCTGCGTGCTCTCACAGCAGCCTGTCAGAACGACTACAACTGCAGAGAAGTGGCCAGGCAGGGCACAGCAAGCTTGGTTGCTGGCTTTCTATTCAGCAGCATCAGTGAGGTTGCATTCGAAGCTTTGTGCCTGCTGTACACTCTGACAACAGAGACAGAAGCCAGGCTTGCAGTGGGACAGGCTTTGGTCAAAGCCCCTGAGTCTGAGGATGCTGCCCCTGTCAGCCAGCTGTTTGTTCTCATGGCAGCAGGGAATGCAGGTGCAGTGATCTTTTCTTGTGCAGTCTGCGGCTTATTGACTGTTTTGTTGTGACACCCTTCTCTTACATTCATGTCACAGCCATCCTCAAAGATGACATCATCCTGACCAATATATCTGCAGAATCAGCAATATGCAGCATATCGACTGCTTTGTTGCGCCACCCTTATTTTACATCCATGTCACAGCCAGCTTCAAATAACACAGCACTCTGGCCATTAAACCTGCAGAATCAGCTCTTGAGCTTGCAGAATTGACTCAGTGTGGTGTTCTGCACCTGCAGCAATGACAGGGTGGCACATGGCACATTGGACCACTCATACATGCTGCATCTGCTGTTCATTGCATGCCAGCTGTAATGTGCCTGTTTTCTGCCAAAGCTGATCTGCCAGAGCTGGTTCACCATGGCAGGCACTCAAGCCGTGGCCTTGTCCCTCCTGGGCAACTGTGCTACACAGCCTGATGTCCTGAAGGCTGTCAGCACAAGCGGTGATGCTGGAGGGCAGCCGGCAGTGGTGACAGTCACCAAGCTGTTGTCAAGCCAGGATGCCACTCTCGCTACCAAGGCTGCCACCCTTTTGGGCAACCTGTGCCATGACAGTGTGCTGCGGTCACAGGTATGTGACATGGCCTGACTTCCCTACTGCAGTTGTTTGCCTGACAGGGCAGGTACAGTTCAGCAGCAGCAAAAGCTGTTCAATGGATTCGCATTTGGTTGGCTGTGAGTATGTTGACATGCTGAAACACATTGGGTGATGATGACACCTGGGTCATGAGGAGGCTAGCATGACTTGATGTCTGTTTCCTGTTGAGTTGTCCTTATGCAAACTGGATTGCACCCTCGCAAGCATGCATGCTTGTGATGAAAATGATGTGCATCACACAAAATGACCATGCTGTGCTGACTTCCTCCAATCATATGCATGCCTGCAAAGTATATGTAACATCAGTGCTGCTGCTGCTGCTTCTGACTGGCTTCTGCTGCTTGTAGATTACATCAAGCAGAGCAGCGGTTGCATCCTTACTGGCAGTCTTGTCTCGCTACAGCTCCCAGAGCAGACTGCCCAGCAGCGGCCTGTCACATTCCGGTTTGTCAGTCACTTCACCAGCCAAAGAACAGTCTGCCTCAGAAACTTCTGCCAGCACTAACACAGAGCCAGACACCAATGCAACAGGCAGAGGGAGTAACGATATCAGCAACTCAGGCACTGACAGACTCAGTACTCAAGGGAGTGCAAATGCTGAGGCAGCTCAAGCAGCAGCCACAGCTCTGCAGAATCTGCTACTGTACAAAGATGCCCAGAGCTTGGTGGTTGATCTGCAAGGCATAGCAATTGTGGCCAAGCTGCTGAGCCCACAGAACTGGCTGCTTGCTGCCCGGGCTGCAGGTGACGTCGCTCATGTTCAACTTTAAGAAGATCATGTTGCCAGTGTCAAGTATGCTGACATACTACCATTGATGTGTGTCTACTGCATGGTGCTATGCACAAGGAGCACATCCTTACATCTTGTTTTGTGCATGCACATGAGGCCAGTGCCTTACATGAGCAAGATCGTGTTTGCACATCTTGCTGTCACACACCACTTCAACAGCAAGTAGTTCATTGCTGCAGCCTCTCATGCACTGCATGCCAGGGCCCAGTGATGTATGCATGGGCAATTGAGCACTGTCAAAGCCAACATCTCTACCACCATCACCAACCCTTGACAAAGCAGTGCGCTTTGCAATCTGACACCCTATCTCCACACCACAAACCAGCATCAGCTTTGGATAGGCTGTATGTCACATTCCTGTCTGGCTACAGTGTGAGCTGTGATGATCATTGTGTGAAACTCCTTGTGCAGCTTGAGACCCTGAAGCAATGTTGATGTCAGCCATGTTTGAATGCTGTGTGAATGGAAATGCAAAGGTCCTCTAGTGAATAGTTTCCTTTGCTGCTGAATGGCCTGCAGCGTGATGAATGGGTCAGGCTGCTGCGCTCCAAGCTGCCACCCCCGCAGGCTTGCATCATGATGACTGCAAAGGCGTGAAGTTTTCATCATTCCGGTCCACGCTGCTGTGTGGTATTGTCTGCATGCATCAGCAACGTCTGAAGGCATTGGACTTGGCAATTTGCAGGCATTCTGGCTAGGCTTGCTCAGCAGCCCACAAGTCACGCCACAATGCTGAGCAGCGGCACCTTGGATGGCTTGCTTCACCTGCTGGCTGCATCCTTGCCTGCAAAGGACAGTGAGGATATGCTATGGCAGACACAGGCGCGTCCTGACTGGCTTCTTTCATTTGTCAATAGCATACTCCTTCCTGCAATGCTTCTGCCTGTCAACAGCAAATTCCTTCCTGCGATGCTTCTGCAGAACAACAGCAAATTTCTTTTTGCAACGCTTTTGCCTGTCAGGCTGAGAGATCACTGTCTGTGAGTTGGCCTGCTGTTGGTGCACAGATACCTGTGTCTCAAGCAGTTGCTTGCAGATCAAGCATTGTCAGACGCCCAAACAATGCACAGCCTTGCATGACTGCATACCGTATCTACCACAATATATATCATTCAGGCGTTCACCGGGCTCTGCAAATCAGCGCATCCTTGGGGACATGTATCTGAGATCCGCTCTATCAAGGAAACAATGCACAGATCAGCTTTTGAGTAGTGTTGCAGCATACAGCGAGCAAGGTCATTCCTGTGGTCAGAAAGTCTTCTGCTGTTTGTGAGCATGTCATTGCTACTGCAGGTGCAAGACTCAGCCGCCCGACTGCTAGCTACCCTCAGCGCCTGCTACAGACCTGCAAGGATGCATCTTGCTGAAGAGCAGAGTCTGAGCCTCTTATTGCAACTGCTGAGGGCGCAAGCCTGCAGCAATGCAGCCCTGGGCAACATCTCTCTGTGTGTTGGAGACCTGGCAAGAGAGCCTCAGCTGCTTCCAGTTCTGCAGCAAGAAGATGCAGTTGCACCTCTTCTGGGTGAGCATCTTGGTGCACCTTGAGCACTAGCAAATCCTCCCAGCAATGGCACTGCCTGATGCACGGCAAAAAGTAATGGATGGTTGGCAGCCATGGCATGGCAGCCATTTTATATTGTCCAAATGAATGTACCAGTGCATGTCTGCGTACGCCTTCCTGTGGGGATGACATGTGCTTACTGCATAGCATATGTACCACAGGCAAGCTCCAGTTGCCATGTGTCAGGTGATCAGGACTGTTCTCTGTATGCAGACGTTGCGTACAGATGCAAAGGGCCTACACAGAAGAATGCGGCCATAGCTGTGGCCAGGCTGGCTCATGACGAGGCTTGCATGCAACGGATCAGAGAACTTCATGGGCTCGAAATCATATATCAGTATGTGAAGCCATGAATGACACACAAATGGGTGCCAATGTAACGAAAGCTTCTTGGCAATGTGCTTCAACAGAAGATTGCAAGTAAAATGCTGGATTCGCAGGCTGGGCTAAAAAGCTGTCAAAGTTGGTTAAGCAACAACATTGGACCTATCTACACAGTAACTGCCTTCAAATAATTGAGACAGCAAAGAATAAAAGCTGAGTACCCAGACAAGTCTTGCTTGCACACTGGAGTACGGAACATATAATTTCAATGTATCTTCTCAATGTTGCGATGAACACATGTCTCAGCAAAACTTGACAACTCAAATCGGCATTGTGCATGACTCTTCACTGGACTCATGTCTTTGGTTTGACCTGCTTATTTGACTTGGCTGAAGCTGCTTTGCTTGCCATCCCTGCTGCGACCTTGCTAGCTGAAGCAGCTAAGCTCTTGCTTGCAGCGCTTTGAGGTTTGCTAGCTACAGATACAGCTGGTGTCGGCTGTGCAGCAACGCTCCCAGCTGGTCTGCCAGATGGAACAGCACCAGCTACAGCATTCAGACCGGCTGCAGGAGCAGGCTGGGTGGATGCTTGCTCTTGTTCTACTGGCTTGCCATTCTGAACCACAGGCTGCTTGAGGGGGGCTTTTGCAGGAACACCTTTACTACTACTGGCACTCTGTGCAGGTGCCTTGGCTTGGCCAGGACCTGAGGCTACTGCAGTACCTGCTGCAGCAGCAGCAGCGTTTGTTGTGACTGGCGGAGGGCCTGCTCTGACAACACCTCCTGCATTACACACAACATCACATGAGACCTGAGCTTGCGCACGCAATAGCAAACTGGTGCCAGTATTACATAATCCAGCGCTCAGGTGCACAGTCAGATATTTGTGACCATGGTAAAAGGCTGGTAGAAGGTCTATGCCAGAGCATTTTAGCCTTGTTTGTGAACTCATGCCAGTCCGTGTATAGTCAGCCAAACATGCAGTTTGACGCGATACAAGCAAGCTCTTACCTGCACTGGGAGATGCCCCATTGCTGTGATGTTGCTGCTGCTGCTGCGGCTGCTGTGGCTGCTGCTGCTGCTGCTGACCAGTGAATGGTACAGAGCCTGGTGGCATGCCATTACTGGACATAGGCATGCCATTATTGGTCATAGGCATGCTGGCTGCGCTACCCATTGCATTGGCGCCCATGTAGCCATTCATTGGCATAGGACCAGAAGGCATGTTGCCCATTCCAGGAGGCATTCCAGGCATGCCCAATGGGAACATTGGACTGGCCCCGCTGGCAGCTGGCAGGAAGTTGTTTGCCAGCTCCACGTTCATGCGCACTGGCAGCTGAGGCATCTGACTCATCACCCCATCCATGCTGTTCATCTGATTGAGCACTGCCAGGATGTTGTCCCGGAAGCGCACTAGAAGCTCTGTGTTCTCCTGGACCTTGAACTGGTGCATGTTCTGCTTGTACTGGTACAGGATGTGCAGGTTCTGTTCCAGAAGCTGAGCTACTAAGCCACCGACAGCCCCCACTGTTTGAGCACCGTGGTCATCAAGCTGGGGCATGGGCAGCTGCTGCTGTGGCCACTGTCCCATGGCGTTTGGCGGTTTCTGTTGTGTAGCAAATATGCTCTGGCATCTGTCTCTTCGAAGCCGTTTGTTGGGGCCGTCTTCTGAGACTTTCCTTTTCCTGGCTTGACTGAGCCATCTGAGCCGAAGGGCAACATCTCGTACACCCTTGCGTGGGAGTGTGGCCGCTATTCTGACGTAACGCTCAAAGGGCTGGTACCGCTCTGCAGGGAACTTGACTGCAGCTTGATCCAGCGCAGCCTGCTCATGAGCTGTCCACTCAGCGTTGTAGACTGCTGCTCCCCGGGCTTTCAGAGTGCCTGTTGGTACTGCGTCTTCGCTGGACATTGTGGCAACCTCTGCAGGATCTCTAGACTGCTGTGCTGACTTGACCTTGGATTCAGTGTCTGCCATAGGAGGTGCTGCTCTGGTAACCTTCTGAGAGGTTTTAGAGGTAGCCCCACCAGCTGTGTTGGCTGTCATATGCAAGCGTGTCAAAGATAGAAGAGTGAATTTGGGAGCCGCCTGCATTGTGAATGATACCGCTTAAAGCCCAAGGTTGATGAGAGCCAGGGCAATAGACGCTTAAAGAGGCAGCTGACACAAAGCGTGCTGTGCCCGAGCCAGCCCAGCAGCAGGCGATAAGTGTTTTGACACCCATGCGGGCGAGGGATCAGTACCTTGACGGTTTGTGTTTTTGAAGGCGCCAGCCTAACAGACGGTGCAGCTCCACCAAAGTGGTCCGACACCAGCTTTTGCAGCTGCAGATCGGGCCGCACGGCAGCGGGGACTGCCACTGTA
>JAABUP010005162.1_pt1 | contig 20318 bp, 16 predicted proteins | sample 5559201 | NCBI WGS metagenome assembly JAABUP01 (sample SAMN10711887, study PRJNA513373) | rock metagenome | isolation source: Antarctica rocks | place: Antarctica
ATCTGCGTGGTTCACTCTCAGCATATCCATATAAATCGACTTGATGGAGGCCATCAAGCTTTTCTTTCCTCTGTATCTGTAAACCTTTCTCCCAACTCTTCGCAAGATTGTCTCTGTTCATCGAGCTACAGATCTCAAAGATGACTCCTACCATGCTCTCCCAATCCGTCTTCTCTCCTCTCTCCTTCTTGGCCTTCCTTTCCTTCGTCTCCTTCTCTACAGCTCAATACAATTGCAATGCAGACAACTGCCTCCGCGCTGTCCAGCGCTCAAGCGCCCGGATCGCACCGTTCTGCTCGTCCTACCTATCCAACCCACCAGCTTCCACCGTTACCCTCCCAGTCTTCGCGACAACAGCATGCTCCCGGTCCGCTCCGCGCATCTCAAGTGCCTGTGAGTGTCTGATATCCTCCGTAAGTACCCCCTTCCCACACCTCTCAACATTTCCCCTCCGAATTACATGACGGGTGCTAAATCCCACCGCCCCAAACCAGAACACCACAACCACAACCACAACCCCTCCACCAACCTCGACCCCCACACCCCCGTCCGCCTACACGCAAATGGCGCACCAAAACCCCTGCTGCCTCTGCTGCGCCTTCGCCGGCTACTCGCTCGTCGGCCCCGCCTCGACCTTCACCCAACCGCAAGCCTCATCGATCTGCCAACAGCGCTGCTCAGCAACCGCGGGCTGCGAGACCGTCTACGTCGAGAACGTCAACAACGAGGGCGATTACAGCTGGTATTGTATCTACAAGGACGGGAAGTATGCGGCGGAGGATACGGATTGTGCGGATTCGCCGAGCGGGACGTGTGTGGAATTGGTGGTTTTCCAGTGAGTTTCGGTCCTGTCCTTTTTCCTTTCCGTGGTTTTCCGTTCGTGATGGTGGGTTGGGGAATGGTGATTGATGGTTTGCCATGCGATTTTTTGCTGATTGGTGGTGTGGGACGGTATAGGAAATATTGATGTGGAAAAGTCTGGTCGAGATGCGGCGGAGGTTGTTCCCAGCACTTTATGAACGTGTCCACGACTCCATGTACCGTACGAGGATCACATCCAGACCCGTCACTGTCACGTCCGTTCCTGACCTTGCGGCCTGACTTCTGCTCATTTTCTCTCTCGGTCCTGCCCTCTGATCTAGAACGACCGAGTCCGTTGCCTACTCTAATAATCCCGACTAGATCTCGTGTGCCTTTCATAAATCGTTCTTTTTCTATTCATCGATTGGCGTACCTAGACTGGAACCACTGGTGGCAATTCTGGAAACAGGCCAGATGACGAAACGAAGGATAGAACTTCAAGTAGAACTAGACGACGCATGTGCTGGCGATGTTAGAATAATGTTTTTTTTTTAGATAATCTAGACTAATTATAGCCCGAGCGATAGAGAACAGTCAAAAAGTGTAGGATTGCCTGCAATATATACACCCCGCCTCAGTTAACAGAAGCTTTGGCGCGAATATCAAAACATACTGTATTCGACAGTATCCCGACCAGCGCCAAATCAAACACATATACACCAAGCCAAGATATGCAACTCCCCCCAAAAAACCTAGTACCCTGATACCAAACCCCCACCCACCTACACAATCCCCAACCCAACCCTCCCCTCCCCCCTCTCCATGCCTCCCCCGCCAGCACCAGCACCAGCACCTCCTCCATTCGCCATAACATTCGGCATAGCACCCGCACTCCTCCCCCTCTCCCTCATCCTCCGGCCCTCCATCAACCCCCTCAACCCCCTCTTCTGCAACCCAACCACAGAACTGACCTCTCCACTCCATACCCCTCTCACCCTCTCCTCCTCCCTCTCCGTCCTTTCGCCTCTCGCAGCGTCCGCAAACGCAGAGGTCGACGGCAGGTATTCGCTTCCGGCGAGACTTGTGCCTGTGCTTGTATCCGTGCTGGCGCTGTGGACATCCTCTTCCCTCTCTCTCTCCCTGTCCCTCCCACCGGCGACGCGCCCGTCCGTTTGCGTGAAATCGGTGTTGATGCGCAAACCTTGTGTTTTGGCTAGTAGACTGCGCTCCACATCTTCCGCGAAACTAGTCGTGGTTCCGACGTCCACAATATTCTCCGCGGCCGCAGCCGCAGCCGCCGATGCAACGGAACCATTCACGACCCCAGCTGCGCCCGCGAAACCGACGCCTCGACCACCACCCGCGGCCATGGCGGCGGCGTTGAAGATGGCGGCGGCGTTGCGGCCGTCGAGGAGTTGGTGGAGCCGCTCGATGGTCGCTTCGAGGAGACCGTCGAGTTGGTAGGGGCGGGCGAGTTGGAGGAGGGAGCAGAGGATTTGTGGGGTGCTGAGCGGGGAGGATGGGGGTGGGAGGGCGGAGGTGTAGAGGTAGTGGACGAGGGTTTGGAGGGTGAGGTGGGTGTGGGGGAGGTAGAGGGTTCGGGGGCGGGAGGCTGGGGCCAAGGCGCGGAGGTCGGCGGGGAGGTCGAGGTTGTGGGCGGAGTGGTTGGACATTTCAGGCCGGTTGTTGGTGAGAGTTGTGGCGGTGGAATGGGTGGTGCCTATGCTGCCGGTAATGGTGATGCTGGAGTTGCGCGAGGCTTGGGAGTGCATGTGGCCACGGAGGGTGGCGGCGTCTGCACCGTCGTTTGTTGCGGCGCCTTCGGAGAGGAGTTGGATGAAGTATGGGCCCCAGCGACGTGCGAGGAGATGGGAGTTGACGGGGACTCGTTCGCCGCCAATGGCCAGAAGGTCCATATCTGCGAGTTCGCGAAGGCCGAGAGCCATCTGACCGAGCTCTTCTGCGGCGGCTGAATGTGGACGGCCGCCACCCAGCCATGCGGTTTTACTGGGTTGGAGTGATGGAGGTATGGCTGGCGAGCTGACCGAGGAGTAACCCGACATCGGTAATGTCCGCCGGGGATTATCATAAAGACCGAATGCTTCAAGCTCGACCATACATATATTGGTAAAATTGATACGTCGATGGTTATAATCCTCTACTAGACTTCTCTTCCTGTTACCCAAGATAACGAATGTATTCCTTCTATTCCAAAGAATGCCTCGATTCCAGCTCCCCTGAGTGAACACGCCACCGCCTGCATCGATACGAGCCCACGTAAGGGTTCTGAGGTCCAGTGCCCATAATGCATATTCTTGCTTCGACGAAGTCAGATACGTTCCGCTGACAACAAAATGATTATCCAGAACGCCGCCGTTTGGAAACCTTAATCCTGGTGGTGAGAATTGCCCGTGCATGTATTTCTGCGTCAATGCCCCATCTGGTAATCTGACCTGCAGCTCCAGCTTGACGTCCAGGAAGTTGTAATTAGAGTATATCAACATTGACGATCCCGTCTCGGCATTTTTGGCACCATTCTGTCTTTCACTATTGCCAGATCCTCGATCTGCACCTTTCCCTATCCTCGACGCTGGCATACCGGTCAACGGGGCAACAACACTTCGATATGCTCCGCAACTCCGGCCGAGAGTGTTGGTAGCAATCCATTTGAGACTACGGAGATTGAAGACGCTGATCTGCTCAATGTAGTTATTTGTACTGTCCTGACCGCCAACCACAACCATCTCTGCACCTCCGGTGCCATCTAGCGCAACTCCAATCGAGCCTTGGTTCGGATTTGAAGACGAAGGATTGTGGTGCATCGCAGCCAAGGGTGCACTCGCTGAGGCGAAGTTTGCCGATGACGGCAGTATAGTCGCACAGTGCGCGTATCGCCCTTGTGGGGTATCTGAAGTCGGAATGTACATCCAAGTACGCGTTCGTACGTCGTAGATATGGATATCTGACATTACAACCACCTCCGGCTGTGGACCTTGCGAGCTTGGCTGCGGCAAAACTGCGGTACTAGAAGCCTGGGCCGACGTCGAAGAAGGTGACATGCCGCCATAGCAGACCAGCTTCGTGTCTCCTAAAGGGCAAACGCTATGGAAGTATCTTGGGCGTGGGACGTCACCAGTTGTTTCGACCTTTGACCAACGTCGCCTGATCAAATCCAACTCATAGAGATCTGATGTTAATCGCGGTCTAGTTCTCGACAGGATCCGGCCGCCAAAGACATAAAGCTTATCGCCTAGAATAGTCGTTGTTGCACCCACGAGCGGGTGTGGCTCCCTACCTGTCGTCCTGTGCACATTGCATACCAGACCGGATAAATTTGTGGTCCCAGTCACGGGCGTAGAGCCTGTCACGTTCTGTTGTGTCACTGCTGGCGATGCGTTTGCCGATTGCGATGGTAGTCCAGCAGTTCTAAATGGCTTGGACGGTTCAATATCTTGGTGCGGTTCCTGCGCGGCTTCGCGGGTGAGACTCGAGTGACTACTGTTCATGTCTGCTAGATACGTGCTCGAGGAGTCTTTAAATCGTCCAGCATAAAACTGTGTTGGCGACGGAGCAGAGATATCTGAGTCCATCGTGTTTGTCCTGCCTGCGCTGGTGGGTGGTCGCGACATTCTGGCCTGGAGCCTCTTGGGCGGACGCACAGGGGCTGGCCTTATGCTATGACCCTCGCTTTTTGTGCTTGAAAGCGTCCGTGGGAAGGAACCGTAGGGCTGAGCAAACTCCGGTATGACTATTGGCACATGTCTCGTCCGGCGAATTGGTCTGATCCCTGCGGGACGGTCCCTTTCAGACTCACGAATTGTCGGCAAACTCGGTCGACGTTCGCAGTCAAGAGAAGCGTCTGGCGAGTCCGGTAGACCTTTGAGCACCGATTGGATGATCCCTGGGGTTATGACAATCGGAATATGCCTTGGTTTGCGCTCACTGTTTGCTGCTTCTCGTGTGATCTCTGAAGGGATTGACTTATCCGGCCAGAGGGTAGGTTGTAGGGATACAGGACGCTTTGTAATTATCCTTTGGGACGATAGACGAGTAGCGAATACTTGTAGTTCAGGCGGTATATCGTGTTGTTGAAGCTTGACTGGTTCAGGAAGTTGTGATAGCAGTGGCGCCCACCTCTCGCGTGCATCTGGAGGTACCATGATGAGCTGATTATGTTCGCAAATGGGACGAAGGAAACAAGATATTCTGGCTATAAAATAAAAAGGAAGCATTGTTTCAAGACCACATACAATACTCTGTAGACCAGGTGACGCCCTCCAATCCAGCCTTCAGTATCACCCACGATCAACAGGCACTAGCCTCTCTATTCTTCGGCCAGCTGCCTCAAGATCTTGCAGAAACGGCATAGTCAGCTCACTTGGCCCTAGCAGACCCATCTGTCTCGTTCGGAAACCTACAGAGATGTCTGACACCTTGCGCCGAAAGAAGGCGCCAAGCTGGTGTATTGCCTGAAGGACTGCGGCGTGGTTGGCAGATCACTTGCAGATGGACTCGAGCAAGGGATACTTGCAGCCAGTGAATGACTGCAGCTGCTGTGAGAACGGATCTATCAACAATGACAATGACCTTGCGTCGTGCAAGTCATACTTGAGATGTACATGTACGCTACCGCTGATCGAGAACCACAGGAAAACGATCGCGCTAAAGCACGGTAATCTTAACCGAGGCTATCGGATTATTGCAAGGGTCTCCCGGCGGTAACTCTCACAATACTAAACTGATAGATCATGTATCTGTCAACTTATTCAAATCACATTTACAATTGACGAAATATATCTTCATTCTCTAGTCGGAGACGCCTTTGCGCCCAAAGCAAAACTACCATCTAAACCGCCGCAGTCGTTTGCTCCTTGGCCAGAGGGGTGTATCTCAAGTAAGGCTTGACTATCCTGAAATTTGGGAACATCTCCTTCGCCTGCTCGTTCTTGATACTTGGGTGAACTATAACGTCATCACCTATCGCCTGTCAGTATTCGAACAAAGCGAGCCTGCAACGACTCAGACATACCTGGAATCCAGTTGATCGGAGTGGTAACTTTGTGCTTGTCGCCAGTCTGGAGCGAGTCAACGATACGGAGGACTTCTGCAGTGTTACGACCAGTCGATGCCGGGTATGAGAGGATTGTTCGAATCGTCTTCTTTGGGTCGATAATGAAGACGCTCCGGATCGTGAACGCGATGCCCTTCTGGTCAACATTCGTCGTATCCTGATGATCCAGCATATCGTATAGGTACGCCACCTTCCTCTCCTTATCGCCTATGATTGGGAACCTCAGGTTACTGCCAGAGATCTCGTCGATGTCTTTGATCCACCCCCCATGGCTGTCGATAGTGTTGGCTGAGAGACCGATCAACTTGACGCCGCGCTTGCTGAACTCAGGCTCAAGTTTTGCGAATGCCCCAAGCTCTGTCGTACAGACGGGTGTATAGTCCTCCTGTCCATTGGATGGATTGTCAGCTGTCTGTACTCCAAAATTAGGGTTAGATTTTGACAGTCACCGACCGGGTGAGAGAAGAGGACGACCCATTTGTCGCCAATGAACTCGTGAAAGTCGATGGGACCATTGGTTGTTTCTGCTTGGAAGTTAGGCGCTGTGCTGCCCAGGCGCAAGCTATGGAAGGTCAGCGTCGCTCAAACACGCCGAGGTTCTGTGAAGAGTGTTAGGGTAGGGCAGACGGTGGATGCTTACGGCACTGGACGATCCTCTTGAGCCATGTTGCTGATATAGTTGAAGTATCAATGTACAGGAATCAAGCCAAGTTATGAGTCGATTGTTGTGATGTGCTGAGAAGGTGAAGACGAACTAGATGGCACAAGTGAAACTTCTTGAAATGTCCGATATGCCCGACTGTGTTTGTAATTCACAATCACGCAATCGGTTTCACCGCCCGGCAGAATCAGTTGCAGTGGATAATGATAATCCGCATAGAACTCGCGTATCCTGCATCATACATGTAGGTTGAAAATACCCCATTGTGGGTCATGTCACCGAGTCATAGCCCTCGACAGCCACGAAGAGAGAAAATCAACTTGTGTGATACCAGACTACATGTACATAGATGATAGAGCACTTTAGACTTCAAATTCTACTACAAGTATCCTCTCCGTCTTCCCTGATACGACAGAAGGGAACCGAGCCTTTGGTGCTGTTCCCGATGTTGACATCCGAGCTGTCAAAAAAGCAAAGTCACCCAATCACGTACCTCGAATCACGTGTACTCCGTGGAGCGAGTACGGAAGGGTGGGTATTCGGCATCATGATAGCTCCATAAGGCGGAACGAGCCGCTTCGGTCAGATTGAAGAGCTAGGGACAGGTTCTGAGCTCAGATACGTGTAGATAGAGTACTCTAAGGGTCTTCTCCTCGACCTCCTGTCTTGTCATTATTACCGTCTTCTCCATTCCTTTTCTAAATTCTCGCAAGTTTGCAATCTTATTATGGCGACATCCGAGATCAAATTGCCACAGTCGTCATCTGATAGCGTAGAGTGGCAGCATAACCCGAAGCAAGTGGAGGCAGGCCAACAATCCAACACTGGAAAGAGGCACACAGAGAAGGACAGTGGAGAAAATGCACCACCACCAACAGAAAATACGATCTCGCTGGACGAGCTACCCATTGAATATGATTATCTCACATTCGACATTGACCTGCCTTCCCCTTCTACCCTCGTATCATCGCTACCGGATGGACCAGCAGCCCCCGAACCTCCAGATCTATCCAACTATGTTTCGCCATTTACCTGGTCAGAATCTCGAAAGACCTTCACCACATGGCTTTCCTGCGCTGTCACCGTTGTCACTGCCTACGCAGCGGGCTCCTACAGTCCGGCATCAGCCCAAATGTCCGCGGAGTGGGGTGTAAGCCAAGAAGCGATCTTTGTTGGCATCACCACCTTCACAACCGGCTTTGCCATTGCTCCAATGGTGCTGGCGCCCTTCTCTGAGATCAATGGCCGCAAGCCAGTTTTCGTCGTTACCGGCATATTATTCGTCATCTGCCAGTTATGCTGTGCAGTCACTCGCTCATATCCCGGTATGCTTGTCGCTCGATTCGGAGTTGGTGTAGGTGGATCCACGTTCTCAACCATGGTTGGAGGCGTTGTCAGTGATATCTACCATACCAAAGATCGTAACACTCCTATGGCTTTGTTCTCCGGTGCGGCTCTGCTCGGGACTGGTCTGGGACCGTTAGTGTCCGGCTTTATCGCACAGCATACCACATGGAGATGGGTCTTCTACCTGCAAACCATTACTTGTGGCCTTCTGATATTTGCCGTGGTCTTGTTCTTCAAGGAAACCAGGGGCAGCGTACTCCTAAGCCGGAAAGCGCTTTTACTGAATAAATGGTACGAAGAAAGGGAAAAGGCAGGATACCTAGGACTCATGATGCCGTTTGGTGACAATTCAGACAAGAAACAAAGCCGAAGGGTCAGATGGAAAGTAAAGTCAGACGAAGAAAGAGAAAGTCTTGCAAAGTTGATCGGAGTTTCCTTGTTTAGACCATTTCGTACGTTTCCCGTGGGGCAGGCTTCAAGCATGACTTGACTGACTTGATTATAACTTAGATATGCTGGCAACCGAACCAGTGGTCGCATTCTTTTCATTGTGGGTGGCTTTCAGCTGGGCTGTGCTTTACCTGACTTTCGGGGCTATTCCATTGGTTTATAGTACCCGCCACGGGTTCAGCGTTGAGCAGAATGGTGCTGTCTTTGCCGGTAAGTTCTACGTCCAAATCCCCCAGCATATCCTTTACGATACACCGCCTTACACACGTGCCAGCCATGTGTGTTGGGGCTATTTTATCAACGATCCTCAGCATCTGGCAAGAGAAGGTCGCTCAGCATTATGGAAAGATGTCGTCGACACCAGAAGGGCGCCTCTACTTCAGTTGCGTTGAAAGCGCATTGATGCCAATTGGCCTGTTTTGGTTGGCATCATAAAGTCTATTCTTATGTTTCCCAACGCTAATAGGGGGATAGGTTTGGCTGGACATCATTCTCCAACATCCCTTGGATCGTGCCTACCCTTGCCGTCGGGTGTGCTACCATGGGTATTTTCTCCATCTATCTTGCCGTTTTCAACTATCTTGCGGATACGTATCATCGGTATGCTAGTTCGGCATTGGCAGCACAGTCGTTCTGTAAGTACTTGTGCAATGATCCTTCAGTGTTGCCCTCAGGTAGACTTGATTCGGGATTGCCTGGCGAGCAGTCGCCAAGATCGGTCCTGCGCTCCAAAGATCGAACGGCTGATATTCAGCTCAAAGGTCGGAATATGCTTGGGGGCATCTTTCCACTCATAACAGAACCTATGTTCCGACGCATGACTATTGCGGGAGCTTCAAGCTTTCTAGGTGGAGTGGTGAGTGCTATCGATCTGCACTAGCAGCTGTTTGCTTATGTCTTCTAGGGAGCGCTCCTCACGATTGTGCCTTGGGTGCTTGTATTTTATGGTCCCAGGATTCGGGCTAGAAGTAAATTCGCAAGTGTGAGTGACCTACTTGACCTCAATGGAGAATCAAGTGCTGACTCGATGGAATCCAGGAAATCATGGGCTAAACCTTTGGAAGACAGCTTGATTGCCAACCAATTGGCTGGCGACTTACTGAGTTTAAGGTTCGATACAAACGTAAGTTTTCTGAAGTTCCCTGAAGTTTCCCTCTTGCTGTCGACTAATGAGACAGAATAGGACCAAACAACAGGTGTATAGCTTTTAGGCACCCTATCAGCACAACACAAATTCATAATTTTCACTCCGACAGCATAGAAGATGCGCTTTGGAAGCCTAGACTTTGGGTCAAGGTCTCCATCTTTTGTGGAACGAGTCAGACTCTTGTTTCAAGCGCCTTTGGGTTACACTTTATGAGATGAGACATATCGACACGGGAAGTAACGCGAGTCCTCGACAAGGATCGGAACTCTGGATCTATACCTTTGCCTTGAGTGCGACACTCAAGACGGTAGTGGTATGTTCCAGAATGTTGAAGTGACAACGGCTTTGTTAGACGATTATCTTACTGACACACGCCTAGGACCGTCATTGGCAGGTTGAGCATTGCTATCTTACTTGTTGGGTGTTTGGCCAGGGACTATCAAGACGAACAGAGAACTTGCCTCAGTGTAGCCTATCACATCGAAACATAGCTTTTGCGGGTGCAGGCGACACCGCCAACCTCTCAGTGGTGTTGATGCCACGACTAGTACCTAACACATGGCACTGAGCGACATTCCAACTACCATGCCAGCGGACTGGTTTTCAGCTTCTTTTTACCCATTCCGCTCTGTTTCACGCCTAGCGGCCACAAATTGACATGTGTTGCTATGCATAGGTATGTGATAGGTCATTGCCGTGTGAGACGTACATAGGTGGACATATAGCCCCATTCTTTTCACATTTCGCGATCCCCGGTCTTCAAGACACAGAAAACAAAGAAAAAGATCCAGGAAGCCGTTCAAGAGGCAGTTGCAAGGACTCTATCGGATCTGAAGGATAGCAGTGTGAGCAGGCGGAGATCTACAAGTGACCAACGAAGAGGGCGCGATCATACGAGAAGATATGGACAGATTCAGCGTGATGACGGATAATTACGATCGTCTTCCACCTGCAGATCCTGAAGGTCCCCAGGGTGGTCAGCGTCCGCAAGACGACGATGATAATGCAAGTGGAGATTCGGGTAACGATGATGACGATAGACCGCGGCGGATCCAGGCCGATCACATCACAAGTATCCACGACTGAATGCAACCGCCCCCGATTCCGACGTCTGGTGGCAGTGCGCCGGACCACGTCAACCGAGCTGCTGCAATGTCTGGATCAGATGTCGATTCAGACGACGAGCCTCCATACACTCCCGTCATCGCGGACTCCTTCCAGGACCTGAGCAAGCAGAATGCTTTGATCACCGCACAGGGCCCGACATCGACGTCCTCCTCGTCCATCATGCGATCAGAACGTGTCCGCTCACATGTCGAGGCATCTAACGGACCATACACCCTCAAGGGATGGGGACACAGAAGGCGTCAACTTTCCCGCTGAACAAACGCGCTCTATGGTATTGACCCTACCGAGATGGATGCCATGACCCGCAGAATTGGTGTAAAGCGAAGGCGATTGCGACGATATTGAAGGCAAATCTGCGATGGTGATCATACAACTCATGAGAACACAGACTCTTGGCAGCTAGCCCTTTATCTACTGTCCAAATACAAGTCAACGCACGGGGTCCACCAATACCAGATTCAGCAACGCCCTGTTCAACTGACAATATCGTCTTTCAAACCCTTCCCCTAACCCGCAGTCCCCGATCATCTTCCTGCCCTACCCAAGCATCAATGTTCTCTGCACCTTCCGTGGCCGGAACCCATCAAGGGTTTTGATCATATCCTGAAAGTCACATCTCATCCGGAATTTTAGAGGCTATATACTAAGAAGGCGTGGGGGAGTATGAGGTGAGGGTGGAGGATAGTTAGCGGGGGAAAGGGAAGGGTGTTGAGAGAGGTGGTGAGGGAGATAGTCATTTGCACGTTGTTGGCAAGTGAGAAGGTGACGGGAGACACACGCCCGTAGCAATGGAAAGCACGGCCGCTTGTCGTTGAAGGATATGGATGATCCAAGTGGCTTTTTTGGCTGACAATGCAGGACTATCCACCAAGGACATCCTACAATCTCGTTCCCATATTCACATGCACCGCCTTCGTGTTTGTATAAGCAGCCAGCCCCGCCTCTCCCAACTCCCTTCCTATACCAGACTGCTTGACACCACCGAACGGAATCCTGTAATCCGAATCATTCGATGAGTTCACCCACACCATACCCGCCTCGATATTCCTCGCCACGCGATGTGCCTTCGTGATGTCTTGCGTGAACACTGCGCTCCCGAGGCCATACGTCGTATCATTCGCTCGCGCCACCGCTTCGTCTTCCGTCTTGAAGCTCGCGATGACGACAAAAGGCCCAAACACCTCTTCGCGGTAGATTTTCATGTTATCTTTCACATTCGTGAACACCGTCGGCGAGATGAAGAACCCTTTCCCGTTGACGTCTTTGTACGCTTCACCTCCTGTGGCTAGAGTTGCGCCTTCAGATTTGCCAGATTCGATGTATCCGAGCACCTTCTCGTACTGTGCTTTTGTGACCTGCGGGCCCTGGAACGTCTCGTCCTTGAACGGATCTCCGACTTTGCTCACGCTCTTCACCTGCTTCTTGAACTCTTCGCAGAACTTGTCGTAGATGGTGTCCTGCACCAGGATCCTCGACGTAGCCGTGCAGATCTGGCCCATGTTGGACATGATACCGACGTGACTCCACTTGACGGCTTGATCCAAGTCTGCGTCTTCGAAGACGAGGAGTGGCGATTTACCGCCTGTCTCGAGCGTGATGTTCTTCATGTTCACCGCTGCCATCTTCATGATCTGTCGACCGGTCGCGGTGCTGCCGGTGAACGCGATTTTGTCGATATCGAGGTGAGAAGCTATAGCAGCGCCGCAGTCCTTGCCGTAGCCGTTCAGAATATTCACGACACCGGGTGGGAATCCAGCTTCTTTGATGAGAGTCGCGAGATAGAGGATCGAGAGGGGTGTTTGTTCTGCGGCTTTGATGACGACGGTGTTGCCGCATGCAAGAGCCGGACCGAGCTTCCACGCCGCCATTGCCAGAGGGTAATTCCAGGGGATGATCTGGCCGCAGACACCGACAGGTTCCCGGATCGTATAGGCGAACTTGGCAGGGGAGGTGTTGATGACTTGGCCGTGGATCTTGTCTGCATATCCACCGTAGTACTTCAGTGTGCCGGCAACCTCTGCAACGTCTTCGTTCAGGGCGACTTGGTAGGGCTTCCCTATAGGATTCAAATCCATCAGCTACCGAATTCTCGTGAGAAAGACTGGGGCCCCAACCATTGTCCCAAGTCTCAATTGTTGCTAGTGTTTCCGCGTGTCGTTCTACGATCTCGGATAGCTTCATCATCAGGTTGCCCCGATCCGTTGAGGCCATATCTCGCCATGATGGATCCTTGAATGCCTTCCGAGCTGCTGCAACAGCAACATCAACATCATCGGCACCAGCGGCGTAGACTGAGGTGATTTCGGTCTCGGTTCTATATGGCAGTCATATCAGTCGGGTATGCTCGTTCATGTGGCATGGAAGGAGGGCGACCAACGTAGGATTGATGCTCGTAATCTTCTCCCCAGATTTCGATTTCACAAACTCATTATTGATGAAGATACCAATTGGTTGCTTATACTTTCGTCCGTTAGGCGCTGTAAGCTCCACCGAGAGATCTGACATTTTACTTCCGACTCCGCTGAAGGTCCGGATGGTGGCGATGGAGATGCTTGGTCGAAGGGCAAAACCTCGTAATTTCGGCAGTGCTGAGAAGTTGAAGAGTCTCTTCAGCATATGAAGGATCTGAACTGCTCTTATGTACAAGAAATGGTAAGAGGGGTTATTATTTGGTACTGTTACTCCATACCTTAAGAAACTCCAATAACTACCTAGGTAGCTCAATCGATAAGGGATAAAATTCCCTGATGAAGTATGGTTGGATTACTGTACCCCACCAAAGCTTGTTGGAATAGCGAACGCACGCGGAAACAAACCCTCGATTATTCAACGAGGTTAGCCAGGAACAACGGCTACACCAAAGCCGAAAGGCTTCTCGACGGGTGGCAGCTTGGCTCCAGATGTTTCACTTACATTGACTCAAGTACCTTGACTGCGTAGGACCCTCCTTACACCCTACCTGATCCTCGGCTCCAGCCTCAACAATGGGTGATGCCGCTTCTTCTCCAGACGCACAAATCGACCGTGCCGCCACTCTGACTTACTGGAACTCCATCTCCCCAAATGTCAGCGGGATGCTAGGCGGGTATCCTCAGATCTCACGCATTGATCTACAAGGATCCGCCAATTTCCTCGCAAAGCTACGACGTCCGTACCCAGAAACTCCACCGGTCTTGCGAAGAGGTGTCGATTGTGGGGCGGGGATTGGGAGGGTCACCGCTGGTTTCTTGAGTAAGGTGTGTGAGGTTGTGGATGTGGTTGAGCCGGTGGAGAAGTTTGCAAATGAGGCAACGAAGGCAAAACTGTCGGGAAAGGGGAGGGTGGGAGATGTTTGTGTCACTGGATTGGAGGACTGGAAACCAGCAACGGCGACGTATGATTTGATCTGGAATCAGTGGTGCTTGGGGCATCTTACGGACCAGCAGATGGTAGAACATCTCAAGAGGTGCAAAGACGCCCTCACTCAAAGTGGGTGGATTATCGTCAAAGAGAACTTGAGTACGGATACAGGCGGTGCGGATGTCTTTGACGAAGTGGATAGTAGTGTGACCAGGAGTGATAGGAAACTCCAAGAGCTGTACCAGCAGGCGGAACTGAAGATCATCAAGTCAGAACTACAGACTGGCTTTCCGAAAGGCTTGTATCCAGTCAGACTCTACGCTCTTCGGCCAAACATTACTTGATGTACCAAGTCACTGCCGAGAAGATGCATGGTTGAGACATTTAAATTTCTGGGCTCGCTGAGCTTCTCATTCGTCAAAGGAACAGGTCAGAAATCATCAGCCAGTGTGTATGATGAGTGCGATAGCCCTTGATCACCTGGCATCACCGACGCCACGCTATGAAGGACTAAAACACAACAGCCACCGTCGCCAAGCTAGGTACCAAAGATCGATGGCAAGTGGATGCGCAGTGACGATCCGTCCGAGGACAGACGTGTTAGGCCACCGTGGGTTCAACCAGTCGCTTGGGCTCCTTCATGACCTTCGCAGAATCTTCGTCGGTCACCTCCGCCATCATACTGTCGCCGGGCTCCATTTCCACAGGAACTTCTTGTTCCTCGTGTGGCTTCTTCATAGCGAACTCGTGATGTTCCTGGATGTTCTCAGCTAGGGAGCCATTGGCATTCACGGTCTCTGGGTGGTCATCCACGTTTGCCTCTTGGGCGGTACTATGATCGGCAGCTGAAGCAGGCACCGCAGCATCCACTTCGCCGTCAACAATGTTGTCCTGCACAAGGATGGCTTGAGCTACGGCTGCAGGTTCTTCATCGTCTTCCGCTAGACTCATGATAAAATCCCACTCTTTCTTAGTGACTTTTGATACACTCAGACGGGTCTGCTTGAGGGTTTGCAGTTTCTCGAGTACGCCTCCGGGCTTAGCGAACAGCTGGAGATCTTTGAGCCTGACGAGGTTATTGAACTTTTGGCGGAATTCAACGTGAACGAGGTCCCACTTGGGCTTCTCGCGGGAAGATTTAGGGTCGTAATATGGATGGCTAGGGTCAAAAGCCGATTCTGTACAGTAACGAACTGTCAGTCTGAACGATAGTACTAGAGGAATTGAGCGAATCTCAAAAGGGTGGATTTACCATCAAGCGAATGTTCTCCTACAATCTCCATGATACCGGCAATGCCTGGGACTTTGCAATTGGAGTGATAGAAGAAAGCAAGATCGCCTTGCCGCATCGCACGCATGTTATTTCTTGCTGTTTGTCTAATCAGTATCACCAACTTAAATAAGAGTCTCAAGACTTGCCAGTCGGGTTGCGAACACCTGTCACCAACTTGTTAGTGATGTATTCGTAGGTACTGAGGATAGCTGGAGCTCACCATCCCATCCTTCAGGCTCCTTCGCATTCTTGAGGTCATCAATAGAGAATTTCACATCTACGCCCTTCTCCATCCTGGACTCCGGCTCTGCCTTCATAAGCCAATGGGAGGGTCCATCTTCATCCTCGACTTCCCCATCCTGCTCATCCTCCTCTTTCACGCCTTTCTTTGCTGAAATCTCCACAGAGAAGTCTGAGTCCCTCCTCTTAGCTGCCACTGTCTTGTTGAGTTTCGATACCTTCGGTGAAGCTTTCGCTGCTTTGACTGCCTTTGTGGGTTTGACTTGAGCAGAACCTCTAGAATTTACCCCATTGGCTGCTTCGACTGTCTTCGCAGGTTTTGGCGGGACATCCGCCGTAGATTTCGCTCCTTCCACTGGCTTGCCTGCCCTCGTGGTCTTTTCCGGAACAGTCCCTGAAGCTTTCGCTACCTCTACTGGCTTCGAAGCTGCCTTGGCTGGTCTACCTCGCTTCTTGGGCGTAACAGTGGTGATCAGGTCCACATCACCCGCTGAAGAGCGCCTTGGACGACTCGCGGCCGCGGTCTCTGCGACAACTTTCCCAGAGCTGCGGCGGCCTTTCTTCGCGGCTGGGCTTGGTGCTGTGGAGGTGTCGAGGTCTGCTTGGCTCGCCTTGCGCTTTGGGCGACCCATTGTGGCGAACTTGTTATGTGGGTGGTAGTGATTGTTGTTGTTCGTGGTGGTTGTGAATCGAGTGAGGTGAAGTTCCAATGAGAGTGCATAGCCAAGAGCAGGCCAAGGGGTTCAATTTAGCATCTCGTTTACTGCGGCATGTTCCGCTAGCTTCGTAAATACACTTCCTTGACTTCGAGCTCGACTTCATAAGGTACGTACATTTAGTAGGGGTATTAGTTCCTACTATAGGTGAGTGAAAGAAGCATCGTTATCTGATGGTGATGACTCTTCAAAACGATGGTGATTACCTTCAACTAGAGTAGTCATGTTCATCTTATCTTGGTCGTAACAGTGGTGAGGCTTCCAGACCTGAGCATACTGCTCATAATTGATCTCCTTTCACAACGATTATTGGCAAAGTTGGCTAAACTGTCCCAAACGACGTGAATGGACTCGAAGAGTCGCCGCCAAATAACTGTGAGACCACACTGAAGCAGATGTACCAGGTACTCCGAAAGTAGTGGGTTCTAAAGGGATGACCCCAGCAGCATTGCATCGCCAATCGATGTATGTTCGCCGAAAGTAAATCCATGTAGCACACCTGCAGAGGTATCAGTCGTCTAGTACTGAGACAGGTGACCTTCGCCGTACCCTGAAGATCCTCTGTTGGACCGCCTAGTGCAGCCAAGGGCGCTGTCCGTTCAAGTGGCTCTCATTCTCAATTGCACGTTAGCAGAGCCGAAGGCGGTGCCGGTACGACAGGATACATCTTCGGACAGAAGCTGCGTACACGTTCTCCGTCCTATCACGGAGTATGTTGAAGCTTGTGCATTGCTAGATCGCATCATAACGACCACCTGATTGTATGTGGTGAATCCGAATGGTTGTACATTCAGGTCTAGCCCGGATTCTAAGATGGTGTCCCTTCAAGATCAACGGAGTGGTCCTCAAGACAGAAAATGGTACTAGACTCCCCATTTCTATAACCCTAGTGTCCTGTAACAAGCCATTATTGAAATCTTGATCGTAATTCGTAACGAATGCCTCGTTCAACTGTCTTGGCCTTTTAATGACCTGCCATAAATCTGACCAAACCTCAACCTTAGACGATCCCCCTCTCTGCCACTAGAGAGTCCAATATGCGCAGGACGATCGCTAAAGCTCTCGATCGTCAATGGCGACACGAAATACCTAATCGGCGGCCTACTCTTCAATGTCTTCTCCAACTCCTCGTCTTTGTAGGCACAAATATCCGGTCCTAGCTCCTCCGTAACGGCCTCCGCCATGTCCATCGCCGCCCTATATTTTCCCAGCCTGCGTCCCTTCTTGCAAAGCTCGCTCTTCCAATTCGCATACGCCCAGATACAATAGGTACAAGAAGTCCAGAGTGCATTGCAGGCGACGGCCACATAGATGAAAATACTGGAGAAACCCCATTGGTAGGTGTTATTGGCGATGCATTGGACGTTATTGGGACTTAGCACCCAATCATTGTCGTAACTGGAATTGCCAATGTAGTGCAAGATCTCGAAGTCTTCGCAGGGCTGACTGAGATTTTGACCTTCTTGATACGAGACATAACGCTCATCATCCTCCACCGGCGAGATTCGGTTCAACTCTCTCCATAAAGTCGCGTTGGGGCTGTCTTTATGATAGTTAATACCGTCAGCAGCCACGCCGTCATAGGACAGACATATGAAGACTCTATCGGAGGCTTTGAAATCTGCGTAATTGAGGTACTGTCCATCTTTCAAGCGCACCAGCGTGTCGTTATTCGCAACATAACCCGTCATAGCCCCCATAAGGGTAGGGTAAATGCCCGCCCACAGAATACTGCATGCCAGCCACATCATCAAGATCTTGTGGCGAGGCTTAGAGTTGGTGAAAATGAACTTGAGGAGGTCGAAGAGAGGCAAGAGTGGTCCATGAGAAGGTGAAGTTAAGGTACAAGTCGTACGGTATAGGTGTCGTTTCTAAGATCCGCATCAAACAGTCCGTGGAGACGCGGATACTTTGTGTGCAGTCGAAAGGATGTTCTCTTTCGGATGGCGTTGAAGCTGATTTAAGATGTGCTTTTCGATTTTATATTTAGACACAGCCCTACTGTAAAGAATCGCCCTCGGTTATCCAGCGAGGTGATGTTTTTTTACTGTAATCTAATTCATACCTTACATGTTGTTAACATACAAAGGTGGCGACTCTTCCGATTCACGGAGCAGAAGCAATCCCTGAACCATGCATACCCACTAAATCCACTGAACCATGTCCATGCAGTGCCTTTTTGTCGGCACATCATGCACTTAACTTGCATGTGCCTTCAGAACCTTTTGTGTACGTCAGCTCATACTATATACTGAGGTTGACCACTTTTTGGCCGCTTCTTCATCTTCAACTCAAGGTGTGATCACTACATCATACATTCAAACATATTACACTTTGTTTTACTGCCTGTGCTGCAATTTTGCTCTTCTTTCACACACAGCTTAAGAGCTATGCAAATCCTACTACACTGTTCTTTCTGAGAACAGACTACTGAACTGATCAAAGCATGTTTGTGTGACAGAATGATTAATGTCACAGGCAATACAAGTAGTGCAACACTGAGAAAAAGATGACAGAGATGATGAACACATTGTCATCTGAATGATAGAATTTTAAGTATAGTGTTAAGTCAGAAAAGGTGACAGAAGTGAGAAAAGCTGACAAGAAAGAAGTGCTGATGCCAGATTGAAAAGAAGAATGCTTGAGCATCAAGAACAATGCAGCATTACTTTGACAAGTCACAGTCAATGCACATTGAGGCATCATCATCAATGAAATCAGTACTGACTTAAACTACTCAAGAATACAGATGTTGACTCATACATGCTGTTACTTTCTTTTACCTCATGAATTGAACAAAGCTGCAGTCAATGCACAATCTCATATCTGAGAACAAGGTCATGATGTGTGACAACAACAACATAGACTGTTCATGAAAAGCATCAACATTTGATGTGCAGATATCTTCAGACTGCTGTAAATCTCATCTTTGACTGATATGTTCATACATTTTCACTACACTCATGTTCAGCTGATACACTGATATCTAGCTGGCATATTGAGACACTGATTGCGCAGCTGATACACTCAAGTCAGCTGTCACACTCATGTCAGCTGCTGCATCAATATCTAGCTGACACAGTGATACACTGATGCACAACTGATATGCTCATGTTAGCTGCTACACTCATGCTCAGCTGATACATCAATATCTAGCTGATACAGTGATACACTGATGCGCAGCTGCTATGCACACTGCTACACTGATGCAGCTGATGTGCTCATGTCAATCACTACACTTATGATCAGCTAATATGCTAATATCTGACTAGCACAGCAATACATCAATGCATAGCTGATATGTCTCACAGCAGACATTACACTCATGTGCAGCTGATATGTCTGCATCATCAACTACACTTATGTTCAGCTGATATGTCAATATCTGAGTGAAACAGCAATAAATTCATGCACAGCTGATGCCTGTGTCAGTCACTACACTCATGATCAGCTGATACATCAGTATTCTGATACACTGATACACAGTGTGCATTGACAATCTCTGTCTTCAACTTGCTGATACCTGTGATAGAAATTAAGAAACAGACAGCCTTGTGTCACATTCTTACTCTAGTGTGACAAAGAATTCTGACTTTCTCACTTTATCAAGAGCAATTATAATTATGTTGCTGCTCAGATCTAGACAGCATCTTTATTATGTCTTGAAATTGCTTCAATAAGAGAGCTTTGTTTGAGAAACTTGACATTGTCAAATGTGTCATATAAAGATGCAAGGCCTCCTTGAGAATTGATTCAATGAAAGAGCTGTGATTGTAAGGTGTTGCAGTGAAGACAACACCTTCATCATGCCTTGAAACTGGTTTGATGAAAGAACTGTGTTTGACAACTCAGCTTTGACAAATGTGCTGTATTATGCATGTGAATGAAAGGTTCACTCAGAATTGATTTGATGAATGAGCAGTGTTTAACAACTCAGCATTGATGAATGTGTCACATTTGCATGTGAATGAAAGATCTGCTCAGAGATTAGTTCAATGAGCAGACAGTGTTTGACAACTTGACTTTGCAAATGTGCTGTAATACTCATGCAGATGAAAGAACTGCTTGAGGATTGATCTGATGAAAAGACTGTACTTGAGATGAGATGACTGTTTGACAACTTGATCATTGATGAATGTACTGCA
>JAABUP010005163.1_pt1 | contig 20314 bp, 17 predicted proteins | sample 5559201 | NCBI WGS metagenome assembly JAABUP01 (sample SAMN10711887, study PRJNA513373) | rock metagenome | isolation source: Antarctica rocks | place: Antarctica
TCAATAGGTTCTTCCCTCTCAATCAATGGATTTTGGGATCGAGATGTCAGGGGAAAGGTGCATGTCGGGGGCACCAAGCCGACCCGGGATCCATGGTAGCATTCGTTGTCAACCAATCTATTCTCTATCTTCGCTGTCCAATGGCACGCGGACTTCCACCCTTTCCCTCAGCTGAGAATAAAATACATGCATTTGGTCAGATCCCTGGAGACAGCTCACCCCTTCCCGGCTACAGTACAAATCACCGGCAATAAACGATTGTGGGCATCCCGACCGCACGCGGGCTTCGGAACCGGCTCTCACTGACCTGATCGAACAGCTCAGCGACAAAAACGGAAGGATTTGATATTCGTTCCTGGTATCCATGTTGTGCAGTAAGCCCGGATATAACATTCAGCCCATGTCAGACACTATTGTTATCTAACTACTTGGCAATTCCCTTGCGTGGCTGATGATCTACACTCTGCACCCATTCTGTTTGATTCTGTGCGGCCTCTACCAGACATTCAGCTCAAGCGAGTGAGCGAAACTATAAGCGAATTTGATTTGACGACCTTGTGGATCAAGTCCATACTCGTCGATAGTAACTCCTTTTCGAAACTGAGCAAAGTGCTGCGCCATGGATCGTCGGCACTAAGGGCGTCTCTATCAGTCAACCAGGCGGTTTGCGATTGTCCGTCGACAATCTTCCAATTCCTTCAGAGCTCGTTCACTAGACTGCTGCCTATGCTGGATGAGCTGTAAGATTTCTCGCGGGCTCAAATGAGTGACATTGTTCGATTGGAGATGTCTTCATTCTCGAGCACGAACAACATTTGCATTGATCCGCTTCCTTCTACTTTTGTGTTAGACCTTTCTTCCAAATGTTCATGCACAGTAGCGCCTCCCCAAGCTCTACTTGAATGATGGGCTTGCAGGTTATGCTGCGTAATGGGCAGACACTCCTGACCGAGAGACCTTGGCCTTATACCTTCTTAATGCTACCATTGAGAAACACCGACTTCCCTTGCTCTTGAGCAGATGGCACTGACAACGTCTCTATTATTCACTTTGGCTATTCGAGCACCGAATCAGATCTCGGTTTCTCTCAGAGGGTTATCTCACAATGCGAGCAAATAGCAAAGGATTGAGTGATTGCGTAAGTGCATCAGGATAATTAGGTACGAACCCTCTAAAGTTTTGGACACGGGGATCAGCTCCAATCATTGTAAATATACCATTGAGAGTCTCGTAGGCAAAATAGATAGACAAGAAATGTCGGGGTTTTGGTCGTAAACATAACTTTGCAGTCCTCAAGTGTGCACAGTGTCACTAGCGCCCCCACTAGAGTCTTGGCATATGTAGCCCCACCAAACCTCCGAAAACTCACCCGCCCCCTCCGCCTTACCCGTTGTCGATCTCCCGACGCACCAACCAAGCCACCCAATCACCATGCTGGCCAGGAAGGGCCTGAGCCTTGTCCCTGATGAGGACTTACGAGCCTCAGTGCCTGTGGCTCAACACCCCGCCAGTGCATCCTCCGCCTCTCCACCCTGCGACTCCAGTGAGGCATCCAATATCGAGCCTTTGAATGGCTCAAATCCAACCTTGACCCATGTAGCGCGAAACTCCTCTTCCAAAGCGAAACCCCAGAGCCTCAAGGCAAAGGCAACTGTGTCAGTCACCGTCCGGGGCCCAGCGTTCCCCGTCATGTCCGATATATTGATTGCCACGTTCGTTGAGCTTCGATCGAAGAATGAGGAGACGCGTCTGAGGGCTTCTTATGAGCTACGTAATCAGGTGATCGCAGCTCACCAAGGTAAGCGAGTTGAGGTTGACGTTGGATGTGTGAGCTGATAGGATCACAGACCTTCCCTCAGATCGATTCTTAGAATACTACAACAGCGTCAACCACCGCGTGTCGCAGCTCGTTGTTCAGAGTAATGACACTGCTGAGAAGCTCGGTGGAATACTCGCCATCGAGCAGCTGATCACCTTTGATGGAGATGACCCAGCACAGAAAACCACGCGCTTCTCTAGCTACCTTCGGGCCGCACTACGAAGCAACGACAATGCGGTGCTCATATTTGCCGCTCGAGCTCTCGGCCACTTGGCTATACCAGGTGGTGCTCTCACAGCCGAGCTCGTCGAGGCTGAGGTTCAATCCGCTTTAGAGTGGCTACAAACCGATAGACAAGAGACACGACGTTTCGCTTCGGTGCTTGTCATTCGAGAATTAGCGAAAAACTCCCCTACCCTCCTCTACGCCTTCGTCCCGCAGATATTTGACTGCATCTTGGTAGCGTTACGAGACCCCAAGGTGCTGATACGTGAGACTGCAGCTGAAGCAGCAGGAGCCTGTTTTGAGATCATCGCTGCTCGTGATGCTCATTTACGCCAGCAGTGGTTTGATCGAATTTACGATGACGCTGTCCAAGGGTTCAAATCACAGAGTGCTGACACCATACACGGCTCACTACTTACCGTCAAAGAGCTTCTTTTGAAAGGCGGCATGTTTATGAGAGATCATTATCGCGAAGCATGCGAACTCAACTTACGCCTCAAAGACCACCGAGAGCCTCGAATCCGCGGCCTGGTCGTGAGCATAGTTCCGATCTTGGCAGGCTACGCGCCGGAGACGTTCTCTGGACTCTATCTCTACAAATTCATGACCTTTTTGCACGGACAGCTCAAGAAAGATAAAGAGCGAAACCCGGCGTTCATCGCAATTGGGAAGATTGCACATGCTGTTGGTAGTGCAATTGCGCCCTTCCTAGATGGTATCATAGTCTTTGTACGGGAAGGTCTGAGTGTCAAAGCGTACGTACTGCCCCTGAACATACCCGGGTGAGTAATAACATTGAAATAGCCGTAACCGCGTTGGCACAGATGAAGCACCAGTGTTCCGTTGTCTTAGTATGCTTTCAATCGCAATCGGAATGGCCCTTACAAAATACATGGAGGCGCTTTTAGACCCAATGTTTGCCTGTGGGCTTAGCGAAGCGTTGACGCAGGCTCTTGTCGACATGGCTCATTACATCCACCCTATCAAGCCCCAGATCCAAGAAAAGCTTCTTGATCTGTTAAGCATTGTCCTTTCTGGCCGTCAGTTTAGACCACTTGGATGTCCAGAGAACCGACTACCTCCTTTTCCAGCTTTTGCCAAGGACTTCCATCTTTCCGTAGCAGAGCGTAGCGATACTGAAATCGTCCTCGCCTTGAGCACATTGGGCAGCTTTGACTTCACTGGTGAGCAACTTGTCCTTTTCATCAGTCGTGCCTTCTCTTCTTGTCAGACAAGCTAATTAACTTTAGGTCATGGACTGAACGAATTCGTGCGAGATGTTGCCATGCGATACACTGAGTCAAGCAATTCAAAAGTACGAAAAGCTTCCGCACTTACCTGCTGCCAGCTTTTTGTTCGAGATCCAATTATCTATCAGACCAGCTTTCACTCCATCAAAGTCGTAGGAGATGTGATTACGAGGCTTTTGGGATTGGGAGTTGCAGACGCGGACCCCGATATCCGTTGTACAATACTTCAGGCTCTTGACGAGCGATTTAACAAACACCTGTCTAAGCCAGAAAATATTCGGTCACTGTTCCTTGCTGTCAACGACACTAATTTCGAGGTTCGCCAAGCGGCCATCATTAACGTCGGTCGTCTGACGGGAATCAATCCGGCGCACGTATTCCCTACACTACGGAAGGTTCTCGTCGATTTGGTCATGTCAATTAGGAACTCGAAGAATCCCAAGATACAAGAAGATGGCGCAAAGCTTGTTGGGTTGGTAATTGGGAACGCCTCAAGCCTCGCTAGGCCGTATTGCGATACGCTCATCAAGGTCCTCTTACCTCAAGCTAGGGAGCCAAACACCGCAGTCGCTGCAGCGACTATCACAGCGATCGGACAACTCGCAACGACTGGAGGTACTGTCTTAGCGCCATACATCCCAGAGATCATGCCCGTCATTGTCGACGCTCTTCAAGATCTGGGCTCTCCCCGCAAGAGAGACGCAGCACTCCATACCCTTGGCCAACTTGCGAGTAATTCTGGCTATGTAATTAAGCCATACACCGATTTTCCTCAATTACTTGACATATTGATCAACATCATCAAGACCGAGCAACAGGGATCGCTACGCAAAGAGACTATTAAATTGATGGGTATTCTTGGCGCACTTGATCCCTACAAGCACCAGCAGATCCTCGACACTTCTCCTGAAGCTCGTCTGAAAAACGAAGCTGAGACCGTTTCAGATGTTGGCCTCGTCATAGACGGGATCACTCCCTCGAGCGAGGAATACTATCCGAAAGTCGTCTTCACCACCCTCACACAAACCTTGCTGGGAGACCCCTCTCTGTCTCAATACCACTCTGCAGTCATCGAGGCTATTGTGAACATCTTCAAAACCTTGGGGCTGAAATGCGTGCAGTATCTCCCACAAATTATACCTAGCTTTGTGGTAGTCATTCGCTCAGCACCTCTTGGGAAGCTCGATGCATACTTCAACCAAATGTCAATCTTGGTGTCTATAGTTCGAGCTCATATCCGGAACTTCGTACCGCAGCTGATGGAACTCATCGAAGGTTTCTGGTCGGTCAATAGTTCTACACAGGCTACTGTGCTCTCGCTTGTAGAGTCTATGTCGCGAGCGTTAGAAGGCGAGTTCAAGGGACGCATTGCCAAACTCCTTCCATTGCTGCTCGGTGTACTCGAAAAGGACAATTCGGTGCGGCGGATTGCCTCTGAGCGGGTGCTCCATACAATCCTGGTATTTGGCCAGAGCGCAGAGGTTCATATGCACATGATCATTCCAGCGCTCGTTCGTCTTTTCCAAAAGCAAACCAACCCTGTGGCCATACGACAAATGGCTATAGATACTATCGGAAAGATCTCAAGAATCGTCAATATCTCAGCCTACGCTTCGACGATCATACACAACCTGACCGACATGTTCGCCGGAAAGGAATCAGTACTAAAGCAAGCAGCTCTCGACTGCATTTGTGCGTACGTTTTTCAACTCGGACAGGACTATCTTCTTTACGTGAACACAGTCAAAAAGGTTCTCGTGGCCAATCACGTACCCCACCATAACTATGATATCCTGGTGTCCAAGCTTCAGAAAGGGGAGCCACTTCCCCAAGACCTGAGTCCTGATGAACACTATGGGGGGTTAGGCGACGATACTGGGTTTGCTGAAATCGGCCAAAAGAAGTTGCCCGTTAACCAGGTCCATCTAAAGAATGCATGGGAGGCTTCGCAGAAATCTACCCCAGAAGACTGGCATGAATGGATTCGCCGCTTCAGCGTTGAACTGTTGAAAGAGTCACCATCGCATGCATTACGGGCGTGTGCGGGTTTAGCCGGTCTCTACCAACCATTGGCGAAAGATCTATTCAACTCTGCATTTGCGTCTTGCTGGCCCGAGCTCTATGATCAGTACCAGGAAGAGCTCATTCGCTCCCTAGAGATAGCCCTTACCTCGCCCAGCATACCGCCAGAGATTCTGCAGGTCCTTTTGAACCTCTGCGAATTCATGGAGCATGATGACAAGGCGCTTCCTATCGATATTCGCACTCTGGGCCAGTACGCAGGTCGGAATCACGCTTACGCGAAAGCTTTGCATTACAAAGAACTGGAATTCGAGGAAGAGAAGACCCCTAGCACAGTTGAGGCCCTCATCTCGATCAACAATCAACTCCAGCAAACGGATGCAGCGGTCGGAATCTTACGCAATGCTCAAAAGTATCGAGATTTTGAGCTCAAAGAGACATGGTACGAGAAGCTCGAGCGTTGGGACGAGGCTCTGGATGCGTATGGCCGGCGTGAGAAAGATCTTGACCGTAACGCTGACGAGACGACTGCGTTTGAGATTCTGATGGGCAAGATGAGATGTCTTCACGCCCTTGGTGAATGGGACCAGTTGTCTACTCTTGCAGAGCAAAAGTGGAGCCTAGCTACACTTGATCATAAGCGTACAATCGCGCCACTGGCAGCTGCTGCTGCATGGGGTCTCGGACAATGGGAGCTCATGGACAACTACCTCGAAGCCATGAAGACTACGTCAACAGATAGATCGTGGTTTAGTGCCATTCTGTCTCTGCATCGAAATCATTTCGACCAGGCATCCGTATACATCGAGAAGGCGAGAGACGATCTCGACAAAGAGCTCTACGCCATGCTCAACGAGTCGTATACCCGAGCCTATGGCGTTGTCGTTCGTGTTCAAATGCTTGCCGAGCTTGAGGAGATAATCACCTACAAGAAGGGTCACGATCAACCAGAGAAGCGGGCCACAATGAGAGACACATGGAACACACGACTCAAAGGTTGCCAGCCGAATATCGATGTCTGGCAGCGTATGCTCAAAGTGCGGACTCTTGTTCTCTCACCGCAAGAAAATCTTCACATGTGGATCAAGTTCGCCAACCTGTGTCGCAAATCGGGTCGTATTGGCTTGGCCGAGAAATCTCTGAACCAACTGCTACACGATAATAATGGACAGCAGATTAAGCAGTCCTTACTACCGGCCGGATTGAATGGACAGCCTGGTGCACAGGGTCCAACGGCTGTCCCTGAGGTTTTGTATGCTCAGCTAAAATACCAGTGGGCCACTGGTCAGCAGCCCGAGTCGCTGAATCAGCTCCAGCTTTTTACTACAGACTTGTCTAGTCAGCTTGATGTGTTTCTCGGACAAAATGCACCAAATGGAGGCAATGGACCCAATCCTATGCTAGATCTTAATGGTCAGAATAGTGCCGGTCAGAAGAGTTCCCGAGCTGAAATAGCCAACATCAAAAAGTTGCTGGCAAAGTGCTTTGTCAAGCAGGGTCAATGGAAAACAACTTTAATGAAAGGTGACTGGGAGTCGGCTCAGGTACGCGAGGTTATTGAATCGTACGGAAATGCGACAGCATATCACACCCAGTGGTACAAGGCCTGGCACTCATGGGCCCTGGCGAATTTCGAGGTCGTGACGGCTGCTACAGCGAAAGCAAAGCGTCAGAATACCGCCTTACCCCAATCACTTGTATCAGATCATGTGGTACCGGCAGTGCAAGGTTTCTTCAAGTCCATTGCCCTTTCTTCATCCAGCTCTCTTCAGGATACGCTTCGTCTCCTCACACTGTGGTTCGCGCACGGTGGGGACCAAGCAGTCAACACTGTCGTTTTGGAGGGTTTCAGCGATGTCAGTATAGATACCTGGCTGGAAGTCATCCCACAGCTGATCGCACGCATCAACCAACCGGTCAATCGTGTCCGTGCCACAATCCACCGTCTATTAGCAGAAGTTGGCAAGGCTCATCCACAGGCGCTGGTGTATCCGCTCACAGTCACAATGAAGTCTAATGTTGCACGACGCTCAGAATCTGCTGGGCAAATCATGGAGAAGATGCGTGAGCATAGTCCGAAATTGGTAGAGCAGGCAGATCTCGTAAGCCACGAGCTTATTCGCGTTGCGGTATTGTGGCATGAACTCTGGCACGAAGGATTAGAAGAAGCATCGCGCTTGTACTTTGGGGATCAGGATATTGACGGCATGTTTGCGACTCTCAATCCACTACATGATCTGCTTGTCAAGGTATGCCTTGCAGAAGTCGATTTCTTTGGTATGAGACTAATTTTTGCAGGGCCCTGAGACGCTTCGAGAAATCTCTTTCGCTCAGTCCTTTGGTCGAGATCTGCACGAAGCTCAACATTGGTGCAACATCTACCGCCAAACCGGTGAGACCGGCGATTTGAACCAGGCTTGGGACTTATACTACTCCGTGTTCCGTCGTATTGCTAGACAGCTCCAAAACATTATGACGCTTGATCTGGCTTTCATCTCCCCGAGACTGAAAGTCGCCAAGAATCTCGACCTCGCTGTACCCGGAACATACCAGAGCGGAAAGCCTGTTACCCGTATTACAGGTTTCACTCAGATGATGACAGTCATCCCCTCCAAGCAGCGTCCAAGACGAATGAGCATGCAAGGAAGCGATGGCGTACTCTATGAGTTCTGCTTGAAAGGACACGAAGACATCCGTCAAGATGAGCGTGTCATGCAGTTATTCGGCTTGGTCAATACTCTTTTGAATCACGATGGAGAGAGTTTCAAGCGCCACTTGAACATCCAGCGTTATCCTGCTATACCACTATCTCAGCAGTCAGGTCTGTTAGGCTGGGTCCCGAATAGCGACACTATGCACAACCTCATTAAAGAGTACCGCGAGCATCGTCGTATCCTACTCAACATCGAGCATCGTATCATGCTACAGATGGCGCCAGACTACGACAATCTAACTTTGATGCAGAAAGTCGAAGTCTTCAGCTACGCTATGGACAATACCACAGGCAAAGACCTTTATCGCGTACTGTGGCTTAAGAGCAAGAGCTCCGAGTCCTGGCTTGAGCGACGCACTAATTACACTCGTTCCCTAGCAACAATGTCCATGGTTGGATATATCCTCGGACTCGGCGATCGTCATCCATCCAATCTCATGCTTGATCGTATCACCGGCAAAATCATCCATATCGATTTCGGTGACTGCTTCGAGGTCGCCATGCATCGCGAGAAATACCCCGAGCGCGTTCCATTCCGTCTAACTCGTATGCTTACTTTTGCAATGGAGGTCAGCAACATTGATGGGAGCTACAAGATCTCCTCGGAAGCCGTCATGCGTGTGATTCGCGACAACAAGGAGTCTCTCATGGCCGTTCTCGAAGCCTTCATCCACGACCCTTTACTCAACTGGCGTCTCGGCAACCGCGAAGTGCCTGATGAGCCCTCTTTCCCCTCCGAGCGTCGTCAATCTATCGTCGGCGACATTGAAACCGTCCAGCAGGAGCGTCCTCGTGGCAGCTCTTACCGCGTGCGACGTCTCTCGGCTTTGCAGGCCGGCGTACTCGATGCACAAGAAGGTAATGAGAATCGCGAAGTCCAAAATGCGAGGGCGGTGCAGGTTCTGAACCGCGTGAAGGATAAGCTCATGGGGAACGATTTCAAGGCTGACCAGCAATTGAGCGTGGAGCAGCAGGTCGCGAAATTGGTCGCGCAAGCGACCAATGTGGAGAACTTGTGCCAGCATTATATCGGCTGGTGCAGCTTCTGGTAGGGAGCCATTACTACCAACTTTTACGACATTTGGGCATACGGCCATGGCGTTTCGGACCGGACTGGACAAGATACCCCCATTTTCAGCATAGCGAGGGCGAAAAACCCGGATGATTTACCTTTCTTTGGCGGAGACCCTTTATTTATCTTTCTTGAGTGGCTACGGGCGTGAAATACGTACCTATGGGGCATTTTTGCGATCTATTGTTGTGCCTTTAACCCGGCCGCTATAACTTTAACCATAGCATAGCATGGCATTATTCTTAGCATAGCATCTTAAATGAAGTATTTTTACCCATTCTTCCTTATTTTGCATATCGAAATGCCCTTTTCAATGTTGGTTTAGATGGGTTAGAATCCCGCGCTACCCTATTGTCAATTATTAAATCCCTGCTATATACTCCCTGCGAGAGGTGCTAGCCTTTTGAGACTTTATATTGTTTTTAGGGAATATGCCGTCAGAATCGTAGCTCTAGATGGAAAAACGCCTGCTGTTTCAAGTAAAGGGGGGGTTAAACCCCACAGAAGCAGACTTTGGAAGGTATCTAGTCGATAATAAATTACAATCCCCAAACCCCAAACCCCAAACCCCACGACTACCTCCCCCAGCCCAACCACCCCCCCTTCCCCTTCTCCATCCCCTTCTCCACCGCCCTCTCCGCCATCCGATCCAACGGCCCCCCCTCCCCCCCCCTCCTCTTCTCATTGACAGCTTTCAGCAACCCACTCTCCCCCTCCTCCCTCCGCTCCACCTTCCCCCCCAGCTCCCCCTCCCCCACCTTCCCCTCCGCAACCTCAAGCACCTCCATCTCATCCACCCCAATCCTCTCTAATACCTCTGCTTCGGTGGGCACAACCACCTGCCCCACCCCCACCTCCTCACTCCTCAACCCCCCAAACGCCAATTCCCAAACCCCCCACCCCCACCCCCTCCCCTTCTTCTCCTCCTCCGCCATGATCTTCGCCCTCTCGCGGTTCAGCACCAACGTCTGATCTTCATCGAGTGGTCGGCCTGCTTTTTCGGTCTCGATGGCTTCGAGCAGGCGGGTGGCGTAGAGGGAGCGCTGTTCGGCGTAGAAGGCGTTGCGTTTGCGGCGGTTGTGCAGGATCATGTCTGTTAGGGCGAAGGCGGTTATTGTTGCTGCTACGACTGTTGTTTTGCATGGAGAGCGTTAGCGATATGGAAGGGGATGAGATTTTGAGGGATCGGGGAGGGATGCTGTACCGCTGAATGTGACGAGAAAATAAACAGTAGTCTTATGCGCCCTATCCGCCCACGTCCGCCCCCTCACAACAACCTTATCCCACTGCGAAACCTGCGCCTCCCTCTCCGCCAACCTCATCGCTCTCAACCGCGCGACTTTCTCCGCCGGTGTCTCCCCCGCTGTGGCTCCCTTCGGGGGCATCGCCGGCGGTGGTGGTATTGGCTTTGAGCCATTGGGGCTACGGCGCTGGGGGCCTTGGGGGGAGGGTCGAGAGGAGGAGGGAGTTGGAGTTGGGGTGGATGAGGAGGCGGCGGAGCGGAGGGGGGAGGGCTTGCTGTAGGCGTGGGGGGAGGTGGCGGTGAAGCGGGTTGCGTCTATTGCTGAGCGGGAGAGGCGGGTGGTAAGTTTCATTGTGGGTTGTATGGGTGGTGAGGGGGGGGGAGTTTGGTGGTGGGTGGTGATGGGCGAGGGAAAAAATTTAGGAGGTGATGATCTGCGGCGGAGGATGACGCGCAGGAAGTTTGTCGGGAGTTGATTGGTTGGCCTCCAAAAATCTAAGGTAGAGATATATTCACATGAACGCCACATTTTGAAGATGATTGTCATAGAGAAGGGCGGGCTTAGTCTGCAAAGGACGCTGTTGATGGATTTGAGCTAATTCTCTTCACTACAAATACATCGGATCTGTAGCAGATCTGCCCCTTCAATATCTTACATGAATCGTCTATAATTCGTCTTTTGAGGCCTCTACTTTCTTCTCAGCAGGCCCACAAACCGCTGGCGTCCCCACCTCCATTCGATAGACGCACTTCTCCTCTTCGGTGATTTTCCACACTTCATCTGACTCTGCGCAGGCCAATACCACCAGCGTACTTCTGTTCGGTCCATTCCAGCAATGCTGGCCGTTCTCGTACCTCAAAGCAACTCGCTCTCCACTACCTAAGCCTTTACCGTCGGCTGGGACTTCGTCGTCGACAATGATCTTATCGATTGATACGAAGCTACCCATTGTGGTATGTGCACCGTTCTTTTTCGATATCTGCTTGGTCTTGTCCAGCCAGCAAAGCTCGTATGTGTATTCGCCCGAATCTTTAGATACGCATCGACCCTCAAGAGCACGGAAAACATCATCGACGCCGTAATCTTTGGCTAGATCTTCGGTATGAGTATTCAACTGGTTTTCATTGTCGTTGAGGCTGTCTTGCCCAGCTTTGAGTGCGTTCCGGGCGTCTTCGAGCTCTTTAGATTCCGAGTCAGAGCCGCGGGCAGGAGCAAGGATACCATTTTCGACGAGGAGAACCCTTAGATCTCGAAGCTTTTGGTCGATCCAAGAGCGGACGGGGGCCGGGAGGTAGGCTTCGATCTTGTACACTTATAGTCATAAGTGTCTGGCCAAACAATCAGGAATGATGTGCGAAACTTACAGACGTCCGCATCGCTCTCCTCTGGCTCCTCAAACGCTTTCCAGTCGATAGCTCCAGTCTCTGAATCCGGCTTCGCTATCTCATCGATGTCTCTATCTCGAGCCTCATTCGCGAAAGCAAAATTGTCCCGAGCTGCGTAGTCTTCCCAACTTCTGACTGCCCGCTTGACGCCCTCGTCGTTGAAATTAGGATTGTATTCCTCCTTGAACGTAGACAGGATAGCTTCCAATTCCACCACATTCGATTCTGTCATTCTGCGTTGGTCTCGGACTTCACTCAGAGCCTCCCTTAGTTCCTCTATCCGGTCCTTGGCCAACTGGGCTAAAAGGCTCAGTTTTCCTCCCTTTGCTGGGCCCTTAACCACTTTCCCTCTCTCTTGTCTCTCGGCCTCCGCCAGATCCGACTCGAGGCCCCTGACTTTGATCTCTCCGCCTTGAATCTCCGTTCGTAGAGACTGTATCCTACTCTCTACCTCTTTTCTCAGCTTCGCAGCATCAGCCACAATCTCCTTCCTCTTCTTCTGCGCATTGCCTAGTGACTTCTGCCGCTGCTCGTCCTGCTTCCTCCACTCCTTCCCTATTTCTTTGCATTTGTCCTCACATTTTACGCCTCCAACTTTCCCCCACTCTTCACTGGCATCACAGCACAGCTCATGGTCGCACACGCCGTCATTGACATTGGTGAAAGGCACGTAGCTTGGCTGATGGCCTTTGTTCTTACAGTAAAAGCCCGGGAGAGCTAAAGATATGTTCGGGTCATCGTATGCAACGGATCCAGGGGAGTGAGGAGAAAGGGGTGACAGGTGGGCGCAGGCTGAAGTGCCAGGCTCGTCGGAGCCATCCGGACAGTCGCAGAAGTCGTCATTGACGCGAGAGATAGGTAATTTGATAGAAGGAGAAGAAATGCATGTGAAGGTGTCAAGTGATTTGTAGAATTTGGCAACTGCATCAATTGATTAGTGAATAGTTTCTCATGTGAGGTTACACGTAGAGGTCAAACATTCAGGGCCAACACCTCGTGGCCTGGGGGATTCTGCAGCCGTCGTGAAGTGTACTGCTAGGACAAAGAGCAGCACATCCTGCAAAGTTAGCATAACGGTAGAGACAGAATTGTGGATCTAATGCAGGTAAGTAACACTGCTGCTCTAAGAAGCTGGAGTCGGCAAGCGACAGGTCGCCCGCAAAAGCTTGGCAGTACCCAGAGAATAGTCCCAGTTCTATGAGAAGGTCCTCCCCGTATGAGACTGTACTGTCTCTTCTTACGTCCATTATTTGCTGACAGATTGCTTTGTATTCCTCTTGTACAATGTTTTTGGTGTTTCAAAGATGTCACACTACATCCTTGCTGTGCATTCGAGTCCCGATGGCTTATTAATCGCATTGGTGGAGATAGGGATAATGCTGACACTGCTGACAAGGATGCGCCGCAGCTGGTGCTGCAGGCATATAGCACTGCCTTTCTTCGCGCTGAGATATCAGTCGACTTGATACCCCTCGTTTTTCCATCGCATTAATGAAACATCATAGGTCATGGATCCCGAGAGCCGGTCTCACCTGAATGGTGACCCTGGAGAAGACTCTGACTATGCGGAGAAATTCAGCCAAGGTGCGGAGATCCCTCTCTGGGCCACAGTCACTCAGCGACCAACGCATGCGACTGATGGAATTCTTCAGCATCCGCCCTTTCAGAGGAGTTCAAGCCCAATGAGCAAACATGGCGGCTCTTCAAAGAGTAATTCCGCCACCTCTTCTACACCCTCGCCCTCATCGCTCTTTTCATCATGTCGCTCGTGCTTTGGGAGCACAAGGGCAACGTGAGCCATGCCTCCAAGAACTAGTTTAACACTATCATGACATCTTGAACCTGGCTCTTGGTCTCAACTTCCTTGAAGTGTTCAAAGATATGGCGAAGGTGCTGCGATGGAGAGTCTTGGCCAAAAGACCATTCAGCCCTCGGGAAATGGACCTCATACTTGGAGGTGAAAGCTTGATGAAGCTGTGGGCGTTGATTGGAGAATCGCTGAAGCGGCCCAGGAAGCCCATGATCGCTATGCTATGCGCGTTCTGGATTTTCCTAAACATCCTTGCTCAGGCCACCGTCGCAATGCTCTCCCTGAACTACTCCATGGACAGTGGCACAAATTCGACCGGTATCTTCACGAAACACGGCCATGTCAGCGCTGCCGCTACTGATTGCTACAGGATCAAAGGAGGATGCCCCAGCGCGCCTGGGGCATCGATGATCACTGCCCACTCGTACGGAGAACTCGTACAAGGGCAAAAAAATTGCCCATTCCAGGATGATGCCGATATCCACAAAGCTAACCAATCCTGTAATTACTTCTCTAATACCAATGATACCTATAGCGAATTCGCTTATCGCTACAACGAATACAATCCATCGGACGTAGTAGGAGCGTACCCGTTCCTAACAGTTCGCACCATCAGAACCTATGCCAGTCAATGCTACGAGTACGACATCGATTGGAGCCGTTCTCCTGTCACCATTAACACGGATGGAGACAATGACCTACAGACCTTCTCCTTCTATAACAAGACGTACACCGGACATCTCCCAATCCCTGTTTCCGAAGGGGCCGAAAACTCTACCACTTACATCTACAACGGAACCTCGACCCCACAGGATGAAAAGGAACTGGCCTGCGGCCCTCGCTGCCTCACTATGTACGCCTATCGTTTCGCAGGTTTTGCGGCAAGTAAGATATACTCATGCCAGATAACTGTCAGCGACGTTTTGAATACGACCCATGGCTATGACTGGCAGACCGTGTCTAATGATAACGCTCGCTTGGCGGCAGCCTCGATTGCGCTTACCGGCCGTTACACTAACCCCTCACAAGTGACAATTTGGCAACAGTACCAGCTCCATACCTGGGGGGCTTACTGGGAGGTCGGTACCCATGACGCTCAATTCGTTGGCGCCAATATGGCTCAATTCGCCATAGGCTCCTTAGCCAATATGGCCCACATCATTCCCAAGCTGAATAACCTACCGGGAACGCTACCCATCCTGGGTGTCCATCTCAACAACAATTGGGACTACATCATCTCCCTCGCTATCTGCATCGGCGTGGTGCATGTCCTCCTTGTCGCTATGATACTCTGGGTATCCAGGCCCATCATCGTACTAGATGATAGTGATCTTTCGACTGCGAGGTTACTCTATGGGCTAGTAGGCAAGCTAGGTGGACGCGGGTCTCTGCTCGATGGGAAGAAGCTTGCAAAAGCGATTCAGGCCAAGATCGCCCAGGAGGCCCAAGATGGGGTTTCCGAGACAGCAAATGGGCAGGTGGTCTATGGTATCAGCCACGGACATGATCTTGGGATGCAAGGCGTACTAGATCTAGGCGCGGATGTGAAGATGAAAAAGGATTTTAAGGGGCGGAGATTTCCACCTGGGCGCTATTCTTAAGAGATCATCGAACCTTGTAAGATTGTTTAAAGAATTTTCAACGTTTTCACTTGATGCAAGTAAAATTTAGAATTATGAAAAAACCCTCTAGGGAATTTATCGTCATTGAGTCCCCGTCTTTGAATTTCTGTCGGTCAATCGAACAACCAGACGATAATAAAAATCCTGCTTTAGATTCAAGTTTCTCTCAACACGTACATGGGCCTTTCCCCCAATCATCACCTCTCGTCTTGGCTATTCTGGAGATCTACAAATCCCTACATCCTTCATGTTCCATCTTCTTTGCTCTTAACTTTATGAAAACCCTCTAAGAAAGCAGCTGGATCGTCCGCTCCATCAATATTGTACATGCCTTGGATGATATAACAAGGCACACCAGATCCTGACCCTTCTCTAGCAGCCTTCGCTTGCTTATCAACCTCCTCCCCACCCTGATCGCTCTCAGGCCAATCCTTGACCACTTTGGCCTCCAACCCAGCTGCAACTCCGATTTCGCGCAACATTGCTCTGTCAGTAATATCACCATTTTGCTCAAAATACGCCTCAAACAACCGATCCATAATGATACTCTGCATCGTTATATCGTTGCTTTTCGCAAGCTTGATAAGTCGATGCGCGTCTCTTGTATAGAGATTCCTTCCACCAAGCCAATGTCTATTAGACGTTGCTGGCGCGATGCTGCTCTTTCCGGCCCGTACTTCGAGATGAAGCATTCGGTCAGAGGGATTCCCTCACGAGGAGCATCTGGGTCGAGATAATAGGGGAGCCAGATGAGGTTGAAGGTGTCTTGTGAGCCACCCGGGTAGGTCTTTTTGTACAATTGGATGGCTTTGTCAAGCCGTCGTTGGCCAATGTAGCACTATCATTGTTAGCCTCGATTCGTTTGCAGACGCAAGAGAACTACCCAGGGACAGACGAAATCCGAGAGGATCTTAATCTCAAAGACAGTCATATTTGGCTGGTGAGCTAAAGCACTTAAATTTTTTAGTCTTGAATCTAGAACGAACCTGGTGAGCCCGTCAGATTTAATTCCTTTCTGATCGATTGTTTCAGCGGGCTAGAGAATGCTCTCTTACATCTAGTGACAGGGGACCTCGGATCACGGATTGAGGCCTGTCCAAGCCTAAAAATACACTAGTTCAGGCACCAAATAATACGGAAAGGTGCTCTCTCAAGGATCCGATTTACATTGAAGAATTCGATCTATCAATTCGTCTTCTTTGACTTCTCAGGACTGTCAGTTCGAATGGAAGAAGCCACCCACTGGCTTTGTCAATCAATCAATCAACATCCCTTTTCACGCACTTGTGGAAGAACACTTTTATTAATGACAAGACTCAAGACTCAGGGGCAAAAATCAGGGCGGATCTTGATGAAAAGACTTGCATGTGCGCATGCAATCATCACAGCTGCAAAAGCACGAGAAAATACTAGGAAAGGAGTTGAGTCTTCAGCTACCCAGAACACGCGAGCTAGACAAAGAGGCCGAAGCTCTCAATGAGATTTGACTAACTCTTCACGAGATCCATTCCGGCGCATGGGGAATTGCCTGACTTTGTTCCCAGTCATGATTGATCCAAAGCTCAGCGCCTTCAGCCTTGACAATGGTAATCAACCTTATCCATCGACTCCGTCGTCTTGTTGGCGCTTATGTTCATGTGCGGAATTCGTCGACAGCAGAAATTATCCCAGAAATGAACAACGTCACCACTGAGCATTACTGGTATACCATCTTCCAAGCGTACGAGGAGCGATTGATGGCCCGGCGTATGGTTTGCAGCGGACATAGAAAGGGGCAGCAGGTCATTGAACTCAAACCTTCGACATGGGCTATACTTGGTCAAGAACGCTGGGAGAGGGTTGAAAGTCAGCTTACCAAAACGCACCGCATCTTTCTTCCTGCGCTCGGCGACGCGTCCTGGGCTCTGTACATTGCTGGTTCGACTCTGCACACTCAAGTCGCAATATCATATAGATGTTTTGAATGTGCGGCAAGTGTGATCGAAGTGCCGAGTCAGCCTTCAGTGATTTGTGGTTATGGCGATCTGGCTAGCTCTCGACAGGGTCTCCTCGAATCATCAGATGGGGACGGAGACTGCGACTAGACCTCACTAATCCAAGAGCCAGGAATTGGACGGGCCGTGGTTGTTACGTTCTTGTTATCACTAATGAACGACAAAGTCTCCATGTGCGGCCTTTTCAATTCCTCAGTATATATAGGAAGTGTAAGAGGAGAGAATAACACTTACCTAGTATCCAAAAAAACGCAAATGGGCGTTAGAAGACCAAATCGCGTGAACATGCATCCACTTTTAATTGAACTCCCAACATGTTTGGATCTCCCGCGTAGTTTGGACCTCTAACAAATACAGCCTAATGATGGTGTTGCCAATAATCAGGTTAAGTGAGAATGACAACATATCCACACGCCCTTCTCGCTCTCTCCGACCCCTAAATTCAGCCTCATGTTACACACCATATCCCTTACAATCTGCCTGAAAAAGAACCCCCCCCCCCGCGCTCCACTCTATCTAAGGCACACTACAATTCGTCCCCTCCTGCGTATTCTCCAAACTACACCCGCCACTACACTCACTATCCCCCGTTATAAAACTAATCGGGTACCCCAAATTAACATTCGGCGGGTTGAAATTCACCATCGCGGTGCCGCCGCAGACGGGGCCGGAGCTGGAGCCGCCGGGGATGATGGCGGTGTCGCTGCAGCTGCAGATGTTGGAGACTTGGATGCCGAAGTGGGAGTCGTCTTCGGAGACTAGGGTTGGGGTGCCGGCGTAGAAGACTTTTTTTGGCATTCCGTAATTACAGCGCCCTTCGATGTTGGTGATTTGGGTGAATAGATTGCTATCTCGGTGGTTCAATATTAGAAGTACAAGAAATGATCAATCAGGAGATCAGATCCAAAAGACCAACATAAGGTGTCGACGCCGTTGGTTCTTGGGATCGGTGTTTATTTTGCGAATTTGTATCGCTGCGTATTGAGGTTACGGAATGTCAGCCGAGCCATACTGTTTATGATGATTATCTTGCGACGCTAGTGGTGATGGAATCTATTTTCGAGGACGACGTATTTGCGTTGACACATCGCCCGAGAGCTACCCATGTAGCCAGCCTTCAGGGCAATTGACTGAGATCATATCGACGATTGTTTATTGGAGTGGTTGAAGTCTTCATCAAGCATTCACCCGTCTCAAAATATAGGATAATTGCAACTTTGAGTATTACCTCATCAGGCTACTGCTACATCTCTCACTCAATAGCAAGCATTGTCAAAAGCCTTCTAGGGCCCCAAAACCCCGTGCTTTCAATTCATCCTCAAGGTTTTTTAAACGTATAGGTCCTGATACATTTAGCAACACTAGTCGCCATCTCCTCGTGATTTGTTTACAAATCACGAGGCCCCGTAGGAACCGACATTAAAGTACTGACAGAGAGCGACTCGCGAGGGAAATGTCCTTAGGGCCCGGAATGCTCTAGACCCGAGTATGCCTTGCGTTAAAGCCGAAGCTTTTCAACGTCTTCGAACTCAATTATCTGGCTCCTATAAGTCTGATACACTAGATGGTTAGGGACCGTCTGTAAAGGATAATTGTTGGAATCAAGCCTTTTGGCGGAGAAACTCTGCAGGTAGTGAGGCTTTCTTTGGGCTGAGAGGGTATAAAGCCAATTCCCCGAGAGCCAACCATGGTACAAAGAGTGCGAATTGTGAAAATGATGTTGCAACGCCACATGAGGAGTGACGATGTAGTTGTAGAGGACAGGGAGCTTCGAGAAAAAGGCCATACGCACGGCTCCAAAAGTCGAATGGACTGACTATACAGCTTCCAAATTTTCCTGGCATCAATGGCCGGGAATACCTTTTAATAACAAAAGTCTCATGTTGGGTATCTTTCGCAAACACTCTACTGCTCCCATCAACATGTGAATCATCTCTTAGCATTTGCCGGTATAGAGAATCCTCTCGTCATAAAATCGACATGCTTTTCATCCATGCCATTCTTCGAAGAAAACAGACTCTTGACATTCTCATTAGCGCCCAGCTTCCGTCTTTTGTTTCGTTCTTCTTGCTCCGCAAGGACCTTTGCTGTAAGCGATGCAGTTTCTTGATTCTTGATATTACTTTCAGGCCCTGCCACGGGGTTGTTTGTGCGTCCCTTCGCTAGAGCAGCATTGTCAGCGCCTTCGGAAGCTTCTTCTAGATTTGCATTCTTTCGCTTCTTCTTGCCACTGCCGGCAGCTTTTTTAAGTGAGTGGGTAAGACCTTGCTCTTTCAGTCCTTGAATGCGTTTTCCTAGACGGTCTTTGTCGGGTTGGGAGGCGGGCAGAATAGGTATGACATTTTCGGACCTGCATGGCTCATTGCACTGCAATATGTCAGGACATCATGTCAGCTTTATAATCAGTACTCCTTGTTACACGTACCTGAAGGCAAGTGTCGCCTGGCATCTCCTTCATGGCGCTCTCTGAAAACGCGTGACCACATGGTACGAGGTACACCGCCTTCACCCCAGGTCCTAAAACTTTGCCTGTGACTGGGCAGACCCATTTTGAGCCCTCTACCTCCACCTGAAATTTGACCTCCACTACGTCTTTAAGACTTCTCAATCGATCCTTGAATGCCTCTCCTCGAGCCTCCATTGCCTTCTTTTCTTCTTGTGCAGCTGAGAGTAGATGGTCGAGTACAGCATCTTTATTGTACAGTGTTCCAAGGGCATCTGAAACGACAGGCGACGAGAGTGGTTGATGAGACAGGGCACAGGTGGACCAGTAGTGTTCCTGCTGTTCGGTTTGGATCTCTTTGACCTGCGTGGTTGAGAGGTCACGAGCAGCTTCCTTGACCAGCTCGCGGCGTGTGGGTATACTACCACCATCGTTACCCATTTTGAGGGACTTGGCACCTATTCGGGTATCACAGTTGTAGGCAATAATAGATTGAAAGCTGTCTGTAATTCTAAAATAATAAGGGTTCAGAGCCTCAAACTTCCTAAAACTACCTAGGTAGCCGTTGCCGATGACATATGCGGGGCTAAGACTAGCTAAGTTTTTCTCCGCTTGGAAATCACAACTGCAACCCACCTCGACGAATTTTTCCAAGATGTTTCTTTGATGATGTGGGCGCTCGAGGGGGGACATTTTGATTCGTACCCTCGCAAGT
>JAABUP010005164.1_pt1 | contig 20311 bp, 20 predicted proteins | sample 5559201 | NCBI WGS metagenome assembly JAABUP01 (sample SAMN10711887, study PRJNA513373) | rock metagenome | isolation source: Antarctica rocks | place: Antarctica
GCTCGACTCCTACGGCCCGGTCCGCGAGATCGCGGCGATCCCCGAGGGGCACGCCCGCTTCCTCCGCGACTGCCTGCCGTACCACGAGACCGAGACCCACATCTTCGCCCACGCCAACTACGACCCCGCCCGCCCGATGGCCGAGCAGCCCGCCTCGATGCTCCGCCGCGAGAAGCTCCGATGGCACACGCCGAGGCCCCACGCCTCGGGCAAGACGGTCATCCTGGGGCACAACGCGCAGAAGGCCGGCGAGATCCTCGACCTCGGCCACCTCATCTGCATCGACACCTACTGCCACGGCGGGGGCTGGCTCACCGCCCTGGACGTCGATTCCGGCCGGCTCTGGCAGTTCGACCGCGACGGCCGGCCCCGATGATCCCCTTCAATCGCGGTTGACGATCGCCAACACCTCGCGGATCGCCACCCGGCGGGAGTCGCCGCCATCGAGGGCCAGGGTGAGCCCCTCGCGAAGCCCGATCGCCTCCAGCCGCCCCACGACCGGGCCCGCCGGGGTGGCCACCTCGACCCGATGCCCGAGGTGTTCGCTCCGCCGGCCATAAGCGGCCTGGAGCCCGTCCGGACCGGCGGCGAGGGCGAGCCCGTAATGGTGGTCGAGCCGGCGGAGGAGCGACCGGGCCACCTCGGATCGGTCCAGCGACCGGCCCAGGAGCCGCCGGAGCGAGGTGGCCGAGTCGCGGAGGCCCTCGGGGAAATCCTCGGCCGAGGCGTTCACGTTGAGGCCGATCCCCAGGACGGTCCCCCGCCCCCGCTCGACCAGGACCCCGGCGAGCTTCCGCCCGTCGACCCGGACGTCGTTGGGCCACTTGATCCGGGCCTTGAGGGCGAACTCCTCGTCCAGAACCTCGGCCACCGCCACCGCCCCCAGCGCCGTGAGCCAGGACGGATCCCCGAGCGGGCCGACCGGGAACAGGAGAACCGACATCAGGACCGACGAGCCCGGCGGGCTCGACCAGGTCCGCCCCCGGCTCCCCCGGCCCGAGGTCTGCTCCTCGGCCAGGACCGCCAGGCCCTCGTTGGCCCGGCTCGGAGCCGCCCGAGCCGCCAGGTCGTTGGTGCTCCCGACCCGGTTCCAGACCACCACCCGGCGGCCCACGAGGTTCGTCCCGAGTTCCCACTCGATCTGGTCCGGGCAGAGCCGGGGAGACGGCCCCCGGTAGGCGGCCCCGAGGAAGGGGTGCCGCTCCAGCCCGAACCCGAACGCTTGGATCTCGTCCAGGTCGGCCCCGAGCCCCTCGACCGGGACGAACCCGCCCCCCGCCGCGCGGAGCCGGTGGAGCAAATCGATGTTCACGGCCCTATCGCCCGGTCGAAATCGAGCCCGATGTCCAGCGCCGGGGCCGAGTGCGTCAGGGCCCCCACGCTGATCCGGTCGACCCCCGATTCCGCCAGGGCCCGGACGGTCGCCAGCGTCACCCCGCCTGACGCCTCCAGCAAGATCCCGGGGGCCCGGGCATCCCGCCGCCGGACCGCCTCGGCCAGCTTCTCTGGGCCCAGGTTGTCCACCAGGATGATATCCGGCCCGACCTCCAAGGCCCGGTCGAGCTGGTCCAGCGTGTCGACCTCGATCTCGATGAACTTCGTCCTCGCGGGCGCCCCTTGCCGGGCCGCCGTCACCGCCCGGCCGATCGGGTCGCCGCCCCCTTCGAGATAAGCCAGGTGGTTATCTTTGATCAGCACGGCATCATACAAGCCTATCCGATGGTTCGTCCCGCCGCCGCAGCGGACGGCGTACTTCTCCAGGGCCCGCCAGCCGGGCGTGGTCTTCCGGGTGTCCAGGATCACGGCCTTGGTCCCGGCGACCTCGACCACGAACCGGGCGGTCAGGGTCGCCACGCCGCTCAGCCGCTGAAGGAAGTTGAGGGCCGTCCGTTCCATCGCCAGGAGCGAACGCATCGACCCCTCGACCCGGGCGAGGAGATCGCCCGGCTCCAGCCTATCCCCGTCCCGTCGCTCCGCTTCGGGCCGGTCTTCGAGACCGAACCGGGCGGCGAGGATCCGGAGGACCGGCACTCCGGAAAGGACGCCGGGCGATCGGGATCCGAACCGGGCCGAGCCCCGGGCGTCCTCGGGGATCGTGATCCAGCCGGTCAAGTCACCGGCGGCGCCGAGGTCTTCCTCCAGCGCCAGGGCGATCAGGACTTCGGCGTTGTGCCGCTCGGCGGCTTCGAAGGTCGGTGTTCCCATCGGGACCTCACTGGGGCTTGGGCCGGGCCCGGCCCTTCTTGCCGCCGGCCTTGGCCTTGTCGCGGGCGCTGGTGGCCTGGGCGGTAGCCGACGGCCGGGCGGTCCCGCCGCCCTGGGCCGCCTTGATCTGCATGATCCGGTCGCGGAGGGCGGCGGCGCGTTCGAACTCCAGGTTCTCGGCGGCCTGGAGCATCTCGGCCTCCAGGGCGTTGAGGTAATCCTCGTTGGCGTCGGTGATCTCGTCGCGGCCAACGGCCTTGCGGACCTCGGCCTTGGCTTGCACCTCCTCCTCGATCCCCCGGCGGATCGCCTTGTGGATCGACTCGGGGGTAATCCCGTGCTCGGCGTTGTACACGATCTGGAGGGCCCGGCGGCGGCTGGTCTCGTCGATCGCCCGCTGCATCGACTGGGTCACGGTGTCGGCGTAGAGAACCACCTCGGCGTTGACGTGCCGGGCGGCCCGGCCGATGGTCTGGATCAGCGAGGTCTCGGACCGGAGGAAGCCCTCCTTGTCGGCGTCGAGGATACAGACCATCGAGACCTCGGGCAAATCCAGCCCCTCGCGGAGCAGGTTGACGCCGACCAGGACGTCGAAGGCTCCCTCGCGCAGCTCGCGGAGGATGGTGACCCGCTCGAAGGCGTCGAGCTCGGAGTGGAGCCACTTGCACTTCAGGCCCTGCTCCTTGAGGTAGCGCGTCAGGTCCTCGGCGAGCCGCTTGGTCAGGGTGGTGACCAGGACCCGCTCCCCCTTCCCGGCCCGCGTCCGGGCCTCTTCGAGGAGCGCCGGGACCTGGCCCCGGGCGGGCTCGACGCGGACGATCGGGTCGAGCAGGCCGGTGGGACGGATGACCTGCTCGACGACCTCGCCGCCGGACATGGTGGCCTCGTAGTCGCCGGGAGTGGCCGAGACGTAGACCCGCTGGCCGAGCTTCTTCTCCCACTCGTCGAACCGGAGCGGCCGGTTGTCCAGGGCGCTGGGGAGCCGGAAGCCGTGCTCGACCAGGGTACTCTTCCGGCTGAAGTCGCCGGCGAACATCCCCCGGATCTGGCCCAGGCTGACGTGCGACTCGTCGATGAACAGGAGGCTATCCTCGGGGAAAAAGTCCAGCAGGGTATTGGGAGTCTCGCCCGGCTTCCGGCCCGAGAGGGGCCGGCTGTAGTTCTCGATCCCCGAGCAGTAGCCGACCTCCAGGAGCATCTCGATGTCATACCGGGTCCGGGCCGCCAGCCGCTGCGCCTCCAGGAGCTTCCCCTGCTCCTTGAGTTGCTGGAGCCGGTCGTCCAGCTCCTTCTGGATCGCCTCGACGGCGCCCTGGATCCGCTCCTCGGGGAGGACGAAGTGCTTGGCCGGGTAGATGTACATGTCCTGTTTCTTCTCGATCACCGCGCCGGAGGTCGGGTCGATCACCGCGAGGGTCTCGATCTCGTCGCCGAAGAGCTCGATCCGGAAGCCGACTTCCTCGTAGGCCGGCCAGAGCTCGATCACGTCGCCCCGGACCCGGAACTTGCCCCGGGAGAAGTCGACGTCGTTCCGCTCGTACTGGATGTCGACGAACCGGAGGAGGACTTCGTCCCTATCGACCTGCTGGCCGAGCTTGAGGCGGACCATCATCTTCCGGTAGTCGTCGGGCGAGCCGAGGCCGTAGATGCAGGAGACGCTGGCGATGACGATCACGTCGTTCCGGCTCACCAGGGCGCTGGTGGTGGCCAGGCGGAGCCGCTCGATCTCCTCGTTGATCGAGGAGTCTTTTTCGATGTAGATGTCGCGCTGGGGGATGTAGGCTTCGGGCTGGTAATAGTCGTAATAGGAGACGAAGTAGCGGACGGCGTTGTGGGGGAAGAATTCCTTGAACTCGCCGTAGAGCTGGGCGGCCAAGGTCTTGTTGTGCGACATCACCAGCGCCGGTCGGCCGAGCCGGGCGATGACGTTGGCCATGGTGAAGGTCTTGCCCGAGCCGGTGACGCCCAGGAGGGTCTGGTGCCGCTTCTGCTCGCGGATCCCCTCGACGAGCAGGTCGATTGCCCGGGGCTGGTCGCCGGCGGGCTCGTAGGGGCTGACCAACTGGAAGTCGGGCATAGTCGAGTCTCGGGGCGATCGGCCCCGCCCGCGGGGTCGGCTAGGGCTGAAATCCGGTCGGCCCCTCGGCCGGCTCGAACCGGAGGAATGGCTTCAGGGCCGCGGCCTTGACCGGGCCGATCCCCTTGACCCGCCGGTCGAGGTCGTCCAGCGACCGGAACGGCCGGGTCTCGCGGGCCTCGACGATCCGACCGGCCAGGACTGGCCCGATCCCCGGCAGGGCCCCGAGGACCGAGTCGGGGGCCGTGTTGGCGTCGACGATCAGCGAGGGCAGCGGGATCGACCCCGGAGGCACGCCGAGCGACGCCCAGGCCAGCGCCACGCCCAGGGTCGCGGCGACCAGGATGAGCATCCCCCGAGCCGGGCCGATCCATCCCCAGGGCGCCATGCCGGGCCTCCTTGGAATACCCGTTCAGTATAACCCGGCCCGACGGGAGGCTCAAGGGGAGGATGGGTCCAGCTCGCCGGCCAATCGGGCCAGGGCGTCGAGCTTTTCGCGGGAAGGTGTCATCTTTATCGGACCATATCCCAAGCCCGGCGCGAAGACGTGGCTACCCATCAGAGCACCCCGGCGGTGATCTCGGTCAGGGCGTGCAGGAAGGCGTCGATCTCGGCCTCGGTGGTGAACGGGCCGGGGCTGAGGCGGAGGGTCCCGTCGGGGAAGGTCCCGATCGCCTTGTGGGCGTAGGGGGCGCAGTGGAGGCCGGGGCGGACGGCGATGTCGAAGCTCCCGTCGAGGATCGCGCCGAGGTCCTGCGGGGTCAGGCCCTCGGGGACGACCAGCGAGAGGGCGCCGACGTGGGTGGCGGGCTCCCACCGGCCGGCGTGATCCCAACCCTCGGCGGTTTCGGTCCAGTCGACGACCTTGGCGAGCAGGTCGACCTCGTGCTTCCGGCCGGCCTCGACGCCCCGATCGGCGACCCAGGCCAGGCCGGCGGCCAGGCCGGCGATCCCGAGGACGTTGGGGGTCCCACCTTCGAGGAAGTAGGGGAGTTGCTGGGGCTGGGTCTCGCTGGCGGAGTCGCCGCCGGTCCCGCCCTCGCGCCAGGCGGCGGGGTTGGCCCGGGGGCCGACGTAGAGGGCCCCGGTCCCGGTCGGGCCGTACAGAGCCTTGTGGCCGGGGAAGGCCAGCAGGTCGATCGGCGTGGCCTTCAGGTCGATCGGAACCACGCCGGCCGTCTGCGCGGCGTCGACCAGGAACAGGGCGCCCGAGGCCCGGACGATCGGCGCGATCGCCTCGATCGGCTGGACGGTCCCCAGGACGTTCGAGGCGTGCGTGAGAGCCACCAGCGCGGTCTTCGGGGTCAGGGCGGCCCGGACGTCCTCGGGGTCGAGGTAGCCCTCCCGGGAGGCGAGTCGGGTCAGGGCGATGACGCCGTCCTGCTCCAGCTTCCGGAGCGGCCGGCTGATCGAATTATGCTCAAGATCGGATGTAATCACGTGATCGCCCGGCCGGACGACGCCCTTGATGGCGAGGTTCAGGCCGTCGGTGCAGTTGTGGGTGAAGATCCACCGCTCGACGCCCTGGCCACGGAAGAACTGGTTGAGCGCGTGCCGGGTGTCGTCCAGGGTCCGCTCGGCGGCCATCGCCATCCGGTGGCCGGCCCGGCCGGGGTTGGCCAGGCTGGTCCGGGCGAAGGCGTCGAGCGCCCGGTAAACCGGCTCGGGCTTGGGGAAGCTGGTGGCGGCGTTGTCGAGGTAGATCATGGGGCTTCCTGGAAGTCGATGGCTGATGACCGCATGACCGACCTACCCTCAACTCCCCACGAATTGCGCATAGAGCGACCGGGCCTTGGCGATGTCGTTGGTCCCCTTGATGATCGCCCGGCCGTCGGGGAAGACGGTGAACTCGTGGCCGTCGGCGGCGAAGCGGAGCATGAACGCGTTGTGCCGGACCTCGCCCAGGGGGACGAGCCGCCGGGCCATCTCGGCGAAGTCCAGCGGCTCGGGGCGGCGGGCGGCGACCTGCACCGCGTTCCGGCCGCAGAGGATGGTGGTGTGCGAGCCGAGGTCGCCATCGAGCCATTCGTACTTGCCGTGCTGGCAGCACGGGCAGTCGACCTTGCCCAGCAGGCCGGCCACCTTGAGCCGGCGGAAGGTCCAGTCCCAGACGTCGACCATGATCAGCTCGACGTTCAGGGCGTCGAGCTTGCCGCTGAGCAGCTTGATCGCTTCCACGGCCTCGAACGACGCGATCACCGCCACCGCCGGCCCGAGGACCCCGGCGGTCTCGCAGGTCGGCGTCAGGCCCGGCGGCGGGCTGTCCTCGATCAGGCAGCGGAGGCAGGGAGTGACGCCCGGCCGGATCGTCATCGTCTGCCCCTCCGAGCCGATCACCCCGCCGAAGATCCAGGGCTTGCCCAGCTTCACGGCCGCGTCGTTGATGAGGTAGCGGGTCTCGAAGTTGTCCGTCCCGTCCAGGATCAGGTCGGCGTCCTTGACCAATCCGAGGATGTTGGTGTGGTCGATATCGGTGACGACCGGCTCGACCGTCACCGCCGAGTTGATCCGCCGGAGCTTCCGGGCCGCGGCCTCGGCCTTGGGGAGGTTGGCCGCCACGTCCTCCTCGTCGAAGAGGATCTGGCGCTGGAGGTTGTGAGTCTCGATAAAGTCGCGGTCGACAATCCGGACGTGCCCGACCCCGGCGCGGACCAGGTGGTTGGCCAGGACGGTCCCCAGGGCCCCGCACCCGCAGATCGTCACCCGCGAGCCCATCAGCTTCCGCTGGCCGGCCTCGCCCAGGGCCGGGAACCGGACCTGCCGGCTGTACCGATCGAGCGGGTCCGGCGATCCCGAGCCCGCCCCGATGCTCCCGACGCTGTCAGATGCCATGACCTTCCCTTCGATGCGATCCGATCCGATCCAAAACGATTCCGACTTCCGATCAGCCGCCCGCGACGGCCGGGATGATGCTCACCTCGTCCTTGGCCTCGACCTTGGTTTCCAGGTCTTCGAGGTAGCGGATGTCTTCGTTGTTGACGTACACGTTGACGAACCGACGCAGCTCCCCGCCGTCGAAGATCCGCTCCTTCAAGCCGGGGTACGCCTCGAAGACCTGGCCGAGGACTTCGCCGACGGTCGAGCCGGCGGCGTCGACGCTGTCGAGCCCGCCGGCATGGGGACGCAAGGGGGTGGGGATCCGGACGACGGGCATGGATTCAGTCCTTGGGAAGTTTCGACCGCGAGGGAGAGGGAATCAGGGCGGCACCCAGGCCGAGCAGGAAAAACAGGGCGATCAAGGGCACCAGGATCGACCCCTGGACGTCGGCGATCCTGAGCGACCAGATTTCCAGGCGGGTCAGGTCCAGGCCGAAATCCCTGGCGATCTCCCAGAGGGGGAAGTCTTCGGGTCGTCGGGCGGCGGGGTTGCTCCGGGTGAACAGATCGTAGAGGCGGCGGTACAACTGCGCCTCCGCCGACTTCCGCGCCGCCAGCAGGGTCATCGACGCGGCATAGGCGGCGAGCAGCCCCACGGCGACCCGATGGATCCGACTCATGGGGGCCCTCGCCGCCTCGCCGATGGACGCGTCAGGCCCCGGCGGCGACCAGCTCGCCCGCCTCGGAGCCGACCAGGGCCTCGAACTCGGCCAGGCTGGGCTTGATGACCACCGGCGCGGTCAGTTTGCCGTGCAGCGCCTCGGCCGTCTTGAGGCCGTTGCCGGTGATGCAAAGCACGGTCGAGCCGTCGCGGTCGATCCGGCCCTGCTCGATCAGCTTCCTGGCCACGGCCAGGGTGACGCCGCCGGCGGTCTCGGCGAAGATCCCCTCGGTCTCGCCCAGGAGCTTCATGGCGTCGACGATCGCCTCGTCGTCCACGTCCTCGGACCAGCCGCCGGAGTCGCGGATCAGCTTGGAGGCGAAGTAGCCGTCGGCCGGGTCGCCGATGGCCAGGCTCTTGGCGATGGTCCGGGGGTCGCGGACCGGCCGGACCTTCAGGGAGTCGGTCTTGACCGTGTTGGAGATCGGGTTGCACCCGGTCGCCTGGGCGCCGAACATCTTGGTCTGGATCGGGCCATCGATCAGCCCGAGCCGGGCGAACTCGCCGAATGCCTTGTGGATTTTGCCGATCAGGCTCCCGCCGGCCATCGGCGCGACCACGTGGTCGGGGGCCCGCCAGCCCAGGTCCTCGGCGATCTCGAAGCCCATCGTCTTCGAGCCCTCGGCGTAGAACGGGCGGAGGTTGACGTTGACGAACCCCCAACCGTATCGGAAGGCGATCTGCGAGCAGAGCCGGTTGACCTGGTCGTAGTTCCCCCGGATCGCCACGACCTTCGCCCCGTAGATGCTGCAACCCAGGATCTTGCCGGCCTCCAGGTCGTCGGGGATCAGGACGTACGCCTCCAGGCCGGCCGCCGCCGCGTTGGCCGCCACGCTCCCGGCCAGGTTCCCGGTGGAGGCGCAGCCGACGGTCCGGAACCCCAGCTCGACCGCCTTGGACAGCGCCACGCCGACCACGCGGTCCTTGAAGGAGAGGGTCGGGTGGTTCACCGCGTCGTTCTTGATATAAAGCTCGGCCACGCCCAGGGCCCTGGCCAGCCGGTCGGCCCGGATCAGCGGGGTTCCGCCGACATGGAGGCCGACCGTCGGCGGCCCGTCGATCGGTAGCAACTCGCGGTAGCGCCACATGTTCTTGGGCCGCGACTCGATCGTCCGGCGGTCCAGGGCCCGGCCGACGGCGTCGTAATCGTAGACGACCTCCAGCGGCCCGAAGTCCTCGGTGCAGAAGTTGAGGGCTTCCTTGGGATAGAGCTTGCCGCAGAGGCGACACTTCAGGCCGAGCGTGAGTTCTTCGGACACCGGCGATTCTCCCGACGAGGCCCGGGGGGCGTTGGCCGCCATAATGGGGCGGGCAACCGGGCGCGACACGGTCCACGATCGGATCGGCCAAACGGGCCGTCCGGGTGCGCCGAGCTCATCGAGAGTGGGGTGGTGGGAACGATGGGGATGCGATAAAGCAGGGCTGACGGCCGGGATGCGTGGGGGCTCCCGCCTCAGTCCATCTTATCTGTCCCATCGGCATTCCCGTCGGATCGACCCAACGGGGCACCAGGGCAGGAGTTAGCACCAGCATCCGCCTTGTCGGCGGACCGGTTGCTGTGGCGTCACAGGGCCCGTCCCTCAGCCACTCTGGATAAGATGCGCACCGAATTGTGATAACGTCAATTTACCTGACGTTCACCGGCCAAGTCAAGCGAATTTGCCCTGACGGCAACAGCCTCTCGCCGTCAGGGCCTACAACCGGCCGCCACGGCTTGCCGATTGCCACGATCGCATCAGCCGCCGACGGATCAATCCCTTCCGTCCTTTTTGACCGTCAGATCCGTCCGCAAGCCACGATACCGCCATGACTTGGGAGCCGGCAAATTGGCGATCGGCTCGGCCAGGGGCTCGGGGAGGTGGTGGGGCCCGGTGGGACCGTCGATCCGGCCTTCCCAGGCGTGCGAGCGGAGGCTCCGGAGGATCTGGTCGGCCAGGCGGATCGAGCGGAGGGCGTCGGACCCGATCACCCGAGGTCGGGATCCAGTCCGGACGGCCTGGACGAAGTCCTCCAGTTCCAGGGCCAGCGGCTCGCGGCCTTCGCCCTGGACCTGGTCGACCCGGAGGATCTTGCCGAAGATCCGCTCCTTGATCGCGGCCGGCTGGGACAGGTCCAGGCCGTCGAGGTCGACCTCGCCCCGGCGGAGGCGGTCGGAAGGGCGGACGATCGTCCCTTGCCTGGTGGCGAAGTCGAGGGTGACGTACCCCTCGGACCCGAAGAGCCGCATCTTCCGGACCGCCTGGAAGCTCGCCCGGCTGGCCGTCAGGTTGGCCACGCAGCCATCCTCGAACTCGATCCGGGCGTTGGCCACGTCCTCGTGGTCGCCGAAGAGCCCCACGCCCACGGCCGCCACCGACTTCACCGGCGCGGCGACCATCGACAGGACCAGGTCGATGTCGTGGATCATCAGATCGAGCACGACGCCGATGTCGGTCGACCGAAACGTATACGTCCCCAGTCGTTCGGCGGCGATGTACTTGGGCCGGAACGCCAGCCCCTCGAGCGTCGAGAGGGCCGGGTTGTACCGCTCGATGTGGCCGACCTGGAGGAGGACCCCGTGGCGTCCGGCCAGCTCGACCAGCTCCTCGGCCTGGGCCAGGGTGGTGGCCAGCGGCTTCTCGACCAGGGCCGGGATCCCCCGCTTGAGGAACTCCCCGGCGACCTCGTGGTGGGCGGAGGTCGGGACGGCCACCGAGACCGCGTCGACCTTGCCAAATAACTCGCGGTAGTCGGAATAGAACTCGGTCCGAGACGCCTCCGCGACGGCCCGGCCCTGCTCGGCCCGGGCGTCGACGACCCCGACCAGCTCCGCGTCGGGGAGCCCGGCGAGGATCCTGGCGTGGTGCCGGCCCAGGTGACCGACCCCGACCACTCCGACCTTGAGGCGGTTCATGACTTTCTCCAGCGCTCGCGGGCCCGGCCGTGCTTCCCGGCGTGCTGCGCGTCGACGAAATCGAGGAGCTTCTGGACCTCGGGGAGCAGATGGCCGTGCGAATCCAGGATCTCGGCGGCCTGCTTGACGTTCATCTTGGCCCGGTAGATCAGCCGGTGGGCCTCGTGGAGGGCGTCAATCGCCTCGGCGGAGATCCCGTTCCGCTTCAGGCCGACCACGTTGATGCAGCGGACCTTGGACGGGTTGCCGTCGACCAGCATGAACCGGGGGACGTCGTGGATGATCCGGGACTGGCCGCCGACGAAGGCGTAGCCGCCGATGGTCGCGTAGTGGTGGACCGCCACGCCGCCGCTGATGCTGGCGTGCGACTCGACGTGGACGTGCCCACCGAGCATCGACCCATTGGCGATCGTGATCCGGTCGCCCAGCTTGCAGTCGTGGGCCACGTGGGCGGTGGCCATCAGGAAGTTGTGGCTCCCGAGCCGGGTGATCCCGTCCTCCTTCTCGGTGGCCCGATTGATCGTGACCCCCTCGCGGATGACGTTGTGACTGCCGATCTCGACCCGGGTGGGGGCCCCGTGATAGGAGACGTCCTGCGGGTCGCCGCCGATGACCGTGAAGGGACTGATGACGTTGGACTCGCTCATCTCGACCACGCCCAGAAGGCAGACGTGGGCGATCAGCCGGGTGTCCCGGCCGATCTTCACGTCGGGGCCGACCACGCAATAGGGGCCGATCTCGACCCCTTCGGCGATCTCGGCCCGGGGGTCGACGGCGGCGGTCTCGGCGATCAAGGTGGCCATGGCATCCGTCCTCGAATCCTTGAGGGTGCGACCGGCGACCTTCCATGGCGCCGGCGGTCCGTCGGGCCTCTCCGGGGGATGGTCCGCCCGATGATCCTATCGGCGACCGACGAGGCGACTCCTGAAGTTCTCGGGTCAGCCGCCCCGGCCGGCGTCGACCAGGACGAACCGGATCTTCCCCTCGGCGGCCACCCGGTCGCCGACCCGGGCCACGGCCCGGACCTGGACGGCCCGGCCGTTGGACCGGAGGCTCTCGGCCTCCAGGCGGAGCTGGTCCCCCGGGACGACCGGCCGCCGGAGCTTGAGCCCGTCGATCGAGGCCAGGAGCGCCTCGCGACCGCCGCTGGACCCGTGGGCGATCAGGATCCCGGCCGCCTGCGCCATCGCCTCGATGATCAGGACGCCCGGCATGATCGGCCGGCTGGGCCAGTGTCCCTGAAAAAAAGGCTCGTTGTAGGAGACGTTCTTCAGGGCCACCACCCGACGCCCCGGCTCCAGCTCGACCACCCGGTCGACCAGGAGGAACGGGTAGCGGTGCGGGAGGGCCTTGAGGATCGCGCCGATCTCCAGGGCCGGGGGGACCTCGGGGATCGGCCCGGCTCCGTCCCGGCCGGCGGCCCGGAGGAGCCTTCGGGCCATCTCGGCGTTGAGCGAGTGCCCCGACCGGTGGGCGACGACGTGCCCGGACAGGTCCATCCCGATCAGGGCCAGGTCGCCCAGGAGGTCGAGCGTCTTGTGGCGGGCGCACTCGTCGGGGAACCGGAGCTGGTTGCCGATCACGCCGTCCCGGCCGAAAATCAGGAGGTCCCGCTCGGTCGTCCTGGACCCGATCCCCGCCTCCCGGAGGGCGTCCGCCTCGGCTTCGAGGAGGAACGTCCGGCTGGCGGACAGCTCGGCCCGGAAGCTCTCGGGAGACACGTTCACGAAGAAGCTCTGGCGTCCGATCGACGTCCGGGGGCCGTAATCGAGCTGATAGGAGAGGACGAGGTGGCCGGGGTCGCCGGGGTGGGCGGTCAGGATCGCCTCCCCCTCGCGGACGGTGATTGGCCGGTCGATGACCAGGACCTCGCGGGGGGCGTCTTGCTCGACGGTCCCGGCCTCGGCCAGCGCCTCGGCGAAGGCCCGGCTGGAGCCGTCGCAGCCGGGGGTCTCGGGGCCGTCGATCTCGACGACGCAGTTGTCCACCCGGAGCCCGGCCAGGGCGGCCATGACATGCTCGACCATCTCGACGACGGCGGGCCCTCGGCCGATGGCCGTCCGACGCTGGCGGGGCAGGACGTGCCGGACCAGGGCCGGGACGCTCGGCCGGTCGGGCAGGTCGGTCCGGACGAAGACGACGCCGGTCCCGGGCCCGGCGGGCCGGAATCGGAGCTGGACGTCCAGACCGCCGAGGAAGCTGACCCCCCGGAGCCCGGCCTCGCGGGCGATCGTTCGTTGCGGACGACTGGCGATGGTCATGCCCTTTGCCGGCTCCAACCTCGGGACTCGGGGACGACGCGCGGAGAGGTCAGCGGGGCCGAGCGGGCGGTCGTGGCCCGCCCGACCCCGCTTCGATCGTCGATCCCGGATCAGTTCCCGCCGGGGGCGGTCCGGCCGGCCGGACCCGGAGCGGCGGCCGGGGCGGCGGCTTTGGGGGCCTGGCCGCCGGCTTTCTGATAATTGTAATTGAGATATTGGGTCACGGCCTTGGTGATGTCCACGGACGGGTCGGCGTAGAGGATGGTCCGCGACATCGCGGCCATGACCGAGTTCGGCTCCCCACCACTGGCGGCCTGGTCGGAGTACTTGACCACGAAGGTCAGATTCCGCTTTTGGGCGACCCCCTTGGCCATGGCCGCGATCTCGTTGTAGATCGTGGCCATGGTCTCGGATTCCTTCTGGGTGAACTCGCGTTCGGCGTTCTCGCGGCCGGCCTCGAACTGGGCCTTGAGCTGGGTGATCTTGTCCTCGGACTTCTTGGCGTCGGGCGTGCCGGGGCCCATCCGCTGAAGCATCTCCTGCTGCTGCTTGGCCTCGGTGGCGATCTTCATCAGGTCGTTGTGGCGGTTCATCGCCTCGGCCCGGAGGGTCTCGGTGGCGACCTTGAACCGGTCGTAGTTCTTCAGGACGGCGTCCATGTCGATCGAGCCGATCGTGATCGGCCCCGAGGGGGCCGGGGCCGCGTTGCTGCCGGCCGCCACGGCGGCGGGGCGGACCTTGGCGTCCTGCGCGGGGTTCTGGCCGAAGGAGCGGCCCACCAGGCCGGCCACGCCGATCATGCAGAGGCCCACCGTCGCAGTCGCGCGAGTCGATCGGAGCATCGATTTCTCCTCCATGTGATGACCGCGCGAGTGCGGTCCGGAACCGTTCAGGGGCCGGGCCCGTCCGGGCCGGTCGGCCATCGCCCGCCCGATCCATCGGGTGGGGCCTCGAAGCGGCCGGCCCGGCCGGGGCGATTCCCGGGCGGTCGGCAACAGGCGGGCATTCTGCTCGGAACGCCGGATCGGGTCAAGACGAACCAGCCCGGAGGCGAACCGGCCGGCGCGGACCGAGGCGGCGAGGCCCGGGTTGATCCCGGATCTCGCCGCCTCGTGGGCCCGATCGGTCGGGCAGCGTCTCGCTCAGCGACAGGAGGTATCAATTCCCATCGTGGGTGAGCGTGAAATCATGGAAGCGGATCTTCTTGGGCATCTCGCCGGTCGCCGAGAACAGGCTGACCAGAAGCTCGCCGAAGTGGTCGGTCCGGACGCTGTAGAAGTTGTGCTTCCCCTCGCGCCGCGACTCGATCAGGCCGGAGACCCGGAGCAGGGCCAGGTGGTGGCTGACGGCGGGCTGGCTCTGGCCCAGCCGGTTGCAGAGGTCGGTGACGTGCAGCTCGTTGTTCTGGGCGAGATAGAGGAGGATTCGGAGCCGGGTCTCGTCGCTGAGGAGCTTGAAGACCTGGGCCAGCTCGCGGACGGCCTGCTCGGAGACCGGCGGCATCACGGCCAGGGCCTGGCCGGTCGACTCGCCCGCCTTCTTCGAGGTTTTACGTGCCATGGTGAGAGTCCTCACGTTGGAATTATCGGGCGCTGGGGGGGTTAGCCACCCGCAAGGATCGTTTCCCCAGGGCGAGGTAGGCGGCCCCTTCTCCGTCCGGAGCCGCCCGGGAGCGGCGAGAAGGACCCCGGCCTCACGAAGGGCCGTCGGAATGGGGAGCCCCACGGGTCGGTCAGAGCCGGCCGGGGGACTCCTGAGAACACGTCGAACTTTACTCAATGTTCATGGAACAGAGCAGGTGACATGCCATCCCGACGAAATCGCCCGAAAACCGTGGGGCGGGCGGATTCAGGACCCCTCGGCAAGCAGGCCGTAGCGGACCAGGCTCCGGCGGAGCGCGTCGAGCCCCCGGGCGTCGGGGGCCAGGAGCGGGAGCCGGAGCTCGCCGTTGCCCCGGCCCAGGAGGGCCAGGGCCTGCTTGACCGGGATCGGGTTGGTGGCCAGCCCGAGCAGGTCGCGGCAGAGCGGGAAGAGCTTCTGGTGGATCCGGAGGGCCCCGCCGAGGTCGCCCGACCTGAAGGCGTCGATCAGCGCCATCACATCCCTGGGGATCAGGTTGCCGACGACCGAGACCACCCCCTCGGCCCCGACCGCCATCATCGGCAGGGTCAGGCTGTCATCCCCCGAGAGGATCGTCAGGTCGGTCCGGACGGCCAGGTCGCTGACCCGGTCGAGCGAGCCGCTGGCCTCCTTGATCGCGACGATCGGGCCGAGCTTGGCCAGCTTCTCGACCGTCTCGGCCTCGACGTCCCGGCCGGTCCGGGACGGGATGTTGTAGAGGATTTGCGGGAGGTCGCAAGACTCGGCGATCCTGGCGAAGTGGGCGTAGAGCCCCTCCTGGGTCGGCCGGTTGTAGTAGGGGGCGACCAGAAGTGCCCCGTCGGCCCCGACCCCGGCGGCGAACTTGGTCAGCCGGACGGCCTCGGAGGTCGCGTTGGAGCCGGTCCCGGCCATGACCTTGGTCCGGCCGGCGGCGGCCTCGACGACCGTGGCGATCACCCGCTCGTGCTCATCGTGCGAGAGCGTCGGACATTCCCCGGTGGTCCCCACCGGGCTGACCACGGGCGTCCCCTGCCCGATCTGCCATTCGACCATCTCGCGGAGGGTCTGGTAGTCGACCTCGCCACTCCGGAAGGGCGTCACCAAGGCCACGGTGACGCCCGCGAACATCCGACCCTTCGAAGCCATCCCGGCCCCCCGCCGACCATGCAGTCGCTTATTGGTGAAGAAGAAGGAGATTCTACGAGGATCCACGGCCGCGCGGAAGGCCAGGCCCGGCCGATCCTCAACCCTGGTGGTGGTCCCCGGCCGAGGCCATGGCCTGTTTCATCGCCCGGGTGGCGTCGCGGAGCCCCGAGAAGACCGCCCGGGCAACGATGCTGTGGCCGATGTTCAGCTCGGCCATCCCGGCAATCCGGGCGACGCTCGCCACATTCTGATAGTTGAGCCCGTGCCCGGCGTGGAGGGTCAGGCCGGCGTCCCGGGCGGCCTCCCCCGCGGTCACCAGGGCGTCGAGCTCGCGGCGGGCCTCGGCCGGGCCAGGGGCGTCGGCGTACCGGCCGGTGTGGAGCTCGACGGCCCGGGCCCCGATCGCGGCCGAGGCGGCGACCTGCTCCGGGCTCGGGTCGATGAACAGGCTGACCTCCAGCCCGGCCCCGAGACACCGGGCGACGGCCTCGGCCACCCTCGACCTCTGGCCGGACACGTCCAGGCCGCCCTCGGTGGTCAATTCGGCCCGGCGTTCGGGGACGAAGGTGACCTGGTCGGGCCGGACCTCCAGCGCGATCGCCACGATCGACGGATCGACGGCCAGCTCCAGGTTGAGCCGGGTCCGGACGGTCTCGCGGAGGATCCGGAGGTCGCGGTCCTGGATGTGCCGCCGGTCCTCGCGGAGGTGGACGGTGATCCCGTCGGCCCCGCCCAGCTCCGCCTCCACCGCCGCCCAGACCGGGTCCGGCTCGCGCCCCCCCCTGGCCTGCCGGAGCGTGGCGACGTGGTCGATGTTCACTCCCAGACGAGGCATGATATCTCCCAACTTTCAGGAACCGGGCCGATCCTCGGCAAGTCCGGCTTCCTCGACAATCTTCCAATGGGCTTCGGGCATCTCCTCCATGAGCCGAGCATAGACCCCTTTCGCCATCCGGACGTTCGGAAGGCGGAGCTGAATCCCTCTCGGGCCCTGAATAGCACCGGCCTCGAGCAGGAGAGTCTCGACCTCGTCCGGATCGAGTTCATCGAGCCCGGCTTCGGGCACGATGGAACAAGGGAGAAGACCATTCTCGTCGACTTCTTTCCGCGTCACCCCAATCGCCCGGGTCACGATGGGAACCATCGGGGTTACCGGTCTCTTGGTAGGATCGATGTCATGCACGCTCTGCTCGAGGTCGCGGGCATAGCGGGCATATGCTTCGCGAATCATGGAAGCCCGATCACCTTGAGAGAGGCCATCCCACGCTTCCCAAACGACAATGACGTTGATCCCATTCGGTTCGCTAGGGTCCTCGAAGATGACGGGACCTTTGTTGGTGGTCTCGCCCATCAGTTCCTTGATGAGGAGTTCGATCAGCCGCAGTTTGAGCGAAGCGCTGACGTTTGTTTGGCCCGTCGGGCGAGCGACTGGCATGGGACATCCTCAATGCCGCGGGCATTCTATGATGGGCATGCTAGCAACCTGATCATGACCTATGACCATCGGAAAGCACGAGGGGTCACTCATCGCTATGATGGTCCAACGGGCGGTTGTATTGGCGACCGGGCGGGCAATCCCCCTCGTGTCGGGAAGACGACATACGATCACGATATCCACCAGGAGCGCGGCTCTGACTGGTCATCCAAGTCTAACGCATCTGGCAAATTGCGGAAACCTCCGGTGCTCACGAAGTTACCGGCCCTTCATCGGTTTCAATGGCGATTTGGCCAGGATGAAGGTCTTCTCGCCCCCGACGGTGAAGGCGACCCTCCCCTTGCGATTGGGCCCGGCGCCGTCGATCGAGACGATCCGGCCGATCCCGTACTGCGGGTGCATCACCGAGATTCCCGGCTGGAACGCCCCGAGGGCGTCGTCGGTGGGGCCCGAGGGGGCCGCCAGGCTCGGGCCGGCCAGGTCGGCGGCGGTCATCAGCCGGAACTCGCCGGGGCGGCCCTGGGGCCGGGCCGACTCGGGCCGAGGGCGCCAGGGGGGCGGGGTCGAGGAGGGCGTCTGGCCCCCGGTGAGGTCGCGGACCGTCATCGACTCCTCGGGGAGTTCGGCCAGGAAGCAGGACGGGATCGTCGCCTGGCGCTGGCCCCGGAACTCGCGGATCCGGCAGTGGCTGAGGTAGAGCTCGCGCTCGGCCCGGGTGATCCCCACGAAGAGGAGCCGGCGCTCCTCCTCCAGCTCGTCGTCGCTCTCGTTGGACCGGGAATGCGGCAGGAGCCCCTGCTCCAGGCCGACGATGAAGGCGGCCGGGAACTCCAGCCCCTTGGCGGCGTGGAGGGTCATCAGGGTGACGGCCCCGGCGTCGTCGTCCCAGCGGTCCACGGCCGAGGCCAGGCTGATCTCTTCGAGGAAGTCGACGACCGAGCCGCCGGGGTGTTCGCGGTCGAACTCGCGGGCGGCCGAGATCAGCTCGTCGAGGTTGGCCAGCCGGTCCTCGCCGGTCGGCCCCTCGGCGGCCAGCGACGCCCGGTAACCGGTGAGGGTCAGGAGCTTCCGGATCACCTCCTCGGCCGCGTGGTCGCGGAGGGCGACCAGCTCGTCCATCAGCAGGCCAAAGTCGCGGAGCGACCGCGTGGCGCGGTCCTTCAGGCCAGGGACGGCCGACGCCTCCCGGGCCATCGCCAGCAGGGGGATCCCCAGCGAATCGGCCCGCTCCTTGAGCTTATCCAGGGTCCTCTTGCCGATCCCCCGGGGAGGGACGTTGACCACCCGGCCGAACGCCACGTCGTTCTTGGGGTTGGCCATCAGGTTCAGATACGAGAGGACGTCCTTGATCTCCTGCCGCTCGTAGAACGACACCCCGCCGACGACCTGGTAGGGAATCTTGGCCGACCGGAACGCCTGCTCCAGCCCCCGGGTCAGCGCGGTGACCCGGCAGAAGACGGCGACGTCGCGAAAGGCATACTCCCCCTCGCGGACCAGCCCGGAGATCCGGGAGGCGACGCCCTGAGCCTCCTCGGTCTCGGTCCCGTAGACGGTCAGCTCGACCGGGAGGCCGACGGGGTTCTCGGTCAGGAGGTCCTTCGACTTGCGCTTCCGGTTGTGGCGGATCAGGACGTCGGCCACCCGGAGGATGTTCTTGGTGCTCCGGTAGTTCCGCTCCAGCTTCACGACCTTGCAGCCGGGGAAGTCGTGCTCGAATTCGAGGATGTTATTCAGGTTCGCCCCACGCCACCCATAGATCGATTGATCCGGGTCGCCGGTGACGCAGAGGTTGGGGCGGTCGACCGAGAGGGCCCGGACGATGGCGTACTGGGCGAGGTTGGTATCCTGATATTCATCCACCATCACATAACGGAACCGAGCGTCGAGCTGGGCCCGGACCTCGGGGAACGTCTTGACGATGGTGACCAGGTGGACCAGGAGGTCGTCGAAGTCGACCGCCGAGGACGCCTTGAGCCGCTCCTCGTACCGGGCGTAGACCCTGGCGGTGACGGCCTGGACGTGGTCACCGGCGCGCCTGGCGAGCATCTCGGGGGTCACCAGGTCGTTCTTGGCCCGGCTGATCGCCTGGTCGACCCGCTCGGGGGTGACCGAGGCGTCCTCCAGGTCGAGCCGCTCCATCGCGTCCTTGACCGCCCGGAGGCGGTCGGACTGGTCGAAGATGGTGAATCCCCGGTCCAGCCCGACCAGCGGGGCGTAGCTCCGGAGGAGCCGGGCGCAGAGGGCGTGGAAGGTCCCGACCCAGGCGCCGGAGCCGGGGGCCAGCTTCTCGATCCGGGCCTTCATCTCGCCGGCCGCCTTGTTGGTGAAGGTCAGCGCCAGGATGTTCCCGCCGCCGATCCCCCGTTCCAGCATGAAGGCGACCCGGCGGGTAATCACCCGGGTCTTGCCCGAGCCCGCCGCGGCCAGGACCAGGAGCGGCCCCTCGACGTGGGAGACGGCCTCGCGCTGGGCGGGGGTGAGGTCGGCGAGCAGGTCCATCGGTCGCTCCATCCCTGGGTCGGGCCGGATTCGAGGCCGGTCGACGCCAGTATAGCCGACCCGGCGGGGGCTCGCGAATGCCGGCCCGCCCCGGTTGGCCCCGAGCCCCGGTCGGCATTAGACTGGACGCGGGGGCGGCCTCGGTCCGGTCGAGGGGGCGGGCCCCGGCGAGTCCCCCACCCCTCACGGACGGCCGGTTCATGGACATCCTCGGGATCGGGACCGACATCGTCGAGTGCCCCCGGATCGGCAAGATGGTCGAGAACCACGGCGAGCTATTCCTCCGCCGGGTCTACACCGACCGCGAGATCCGCTACTGCCAGTCGCGGAAGCACGCCATCGAGCACTTCGCCGGCCGATGGGCGGCCAAGGAGGCGATCCTCAAGGCGCTGGGGACCGGCTGGAGCCGGGGCGTGGCCTGGACCGACATCGAGGTCCGCAACGGCCCCGGCGGTCAGCCCCGGGTCCTGGTCGGCGGTGGGGCCAAGGAGGCGGCCATCCGCAAGGGGATCGGCGACATCCTGATCTCGATCTCCCACTGCCGGACCTACGCCACCGCTTACGCCCTGGCCCTCGGAGCCCCCCCCAGACTCCCCGAGCCCGAGGATTGACCCACCGGCGCGACGGCCTGAGACCTGGCATCAAAGGTAGCCGC
>JAABUP010005165.1_pt1 | contig 20309 bp, 24 predicted proteins | sample 5559201 | NCBI WGS metagenome assembly JAABUP01 (sample SAMN10711887, study PRJNA513373) | rock metagenome | isolation source: Antarctica rocks | place: Antarctica
GGGAGCGAGAAACGAGCCCCTGGTTGCATCAATTGACAGGTCTCATGCCCCGACTCCATCAACGCTTTCGCCTCCTGAAACCCCTCCAGAGCCTTCTTCATTATTGACATTCTCCGCCCGAAAACCAGTTTCAATCGCTTTTTGCTACGTTCCCAAGAAAGGGCTTTCAACGCCAGATCATGTTCTTTCTCGTATCGGCACATCAACCACGCGAACGCCTCGGAATCTTTGTACACCGCCCATTTGGCTTGACCATCAACTTGAATCTTTTCCTTGATTGTAAGCGTGAATTTCTCGAGGCCGGTGATCATACGCAATTTTCGGCTGCGGATCTTTTGCTTTAGGAAGAGGTGGCCCAGCATATCTATGTGATCTTCAATGGTGTCAGTGACGTCTTCGATTTCGTAATCGTCACTGGTGTCGCCGATATAGCCGACTATTTCTAATGTTTCTAGGCGGTGGTGCTTCGAGAAGGTCTCCATGGCTTTGCCAAAAGACAAGTCGTTTTCGGTCTCGGTGTAGTCAAAGGGCATGAATTGTCTCCTGCCGTCTTCTGGTGAGCGCCGTCCTAGCGTGAAGTTTGCGTCTGCGAAACACAATCTCAGGCGTCGGATGTTGTGGATGTTACTCTGACCAATATCTTCAAGCCAGTTGATCACCTGGGTTGTAAAGCACAGTTCGAGTATGAACGTTTGGCAAGGAGGTAAAGGATCGGGCCTGATATAAGACAGTACGTCGACTTCATTGAGCTGTCTCAAGCGCTCGCTTAATGGATCATCGATTTTGGCTGCGAATCTGAGTTGGGAATCGAAAAAGAACATTTTGGTGTCATACAGTAAGGGAGTCATCTCGTCGTGGATTTGTTGGCAAGTACGAAGGAGGGCAGGGTCGTTGCCTGCGATGTTCTCACGGGCGGGGTACAAGTATCCTACTTGTCCTTGCTTCGGGTCGTCTAGAATGGTGTCTTCATATTCTGTCATAAGCAGAAGCCTGTAAATCATTCGTCGAATTTCGAGTGGTAGGCGAAAGAACGGACATGGCTCCTGACCAGCTTTGCATCAGCTCATCATGCGGTGTAGGGACAACCGGAGTCTTGACGTACCTTCGACAATTCAGGATGTTGCTCTCGGAAAAGGTAAGGCAATCCTAGATGGAATTCCCTCTTGGAATCGACACCTGGCGAACGCTTTCTCTTCGTGCCTTGGCTCTGATGAAATTCGCCTGGACGTATGTCAGTATTTCGTTGATCTTGACACAGGAAGACTGACCTCTCTCCTCGATATGTTGACCTGTAGGGAGCAGTAGTTCATGTTCATTCCCGGCTAAGGTGGCGGCGCTCCAGGATCGAAGCACCATGATGTGGGATCCAAGGGGTGCTTTACATGTGGACAAACTAGTGAGTGACTGGGAGTACGTATAGATTAATGGCGTTCAAACGACGATGGACTTCTTGAGAAAAACAGGAGAGCAGGGAAGAAGCTGCTGCTGCCAAAGAAAGCAAGTCACGGTGGGTGATCGTGGTGTTAATGTTAGACGCGGAATCGGACCGAAGAGAGACCGAACTACTTCACTTTGCACAGTCAGATGGCACGTGCAGGTCAAAGGACCCCTAGGCTCCAGCCTTCGAACAAACTTTTTGTCATTAATCTATGTCTTCATTACCGTTGTCCTCTTGTGTCGTAAAGTCGTGCCTCCTCGACCGGATCATCTGTGACTTTTCTCCGTCAGTATGAACAGGCATACCGACTCCTGAAAATCCAAACCCCAAGATCATGTAATGTTGATTCATCATTCCTTGTCCTTCCATTTCGCCAAGAGCTCTCTCAATCGATCATCTACTTCACCGTCTCCCGGATGCTCTTTCATCTCTTCGAATGTTCCCAAGATGTCTTGCTGCAGCATATGCCTTCTCAGCACCGTATGTCGCAAATGCTCATAATCATCGTCTTCACAAGCCTCCCTGAACACCCTCCTCATGCGCGGCGAATACAGATGGCAACATACTTGAGTGTCTGGATTTGGGAACTGATGCGGTTTATTGTCGATCTTGGCCGCAAGAGCCAGGCCCTGCTTGACCAATGGGTAGACTGCATTTTCGTAGCATTCTTGGCAAATGGTAAATTCAGGAAGATGGGGGTGGATGTGCCAGGCTTTTCTAGGGAACATCGCGTCCTTTGGACAATCATCGATCCCAGCCAGCCGTTTTGCCAATTCACGGACAGGTACCGTACTTGGTACTTTTCTCTTGCTGTCAGCTTCTTGGGCAGATTCGACAACCATGTTCAGATAATCTCCAAATCGGTTCGGGCTGGCCTGGAAAGCACAGAAGCGCTCTTTTAGTTCATGCGAGTGAGAGGAGCGAGACCTGTAGAACACGTTCCGCCACGCTGGCAAGAGCGCTTCCAAACTGTGAACGCAATGTGGACATGCGTTGAAGCCAGCTATGTGCTTACCATTCTCTGGGTCTTCAAGACGGTACCAATCTCTGGGAGCTAGGTCGTCACCTGGGCACGACCGATCGTTGAGTGTTACGTTAGCTAGAGCCGATAGGACCTTCACATCTGGGCCACGTAGGGTTAAAGCCAAGCGAACCCAAGGGTTATTGAGATCACACAGAGTTTTCCGAGTCGATACGGCACGCGGTTGCAGATAGGATGAGCTTTCAACCCCAAAGACGGTGTCACGACAGGTAGGGCAGATAGCAAAGGCTCCATTATCATGCAGCGTATACCAGTCATCGTGACCGGCAACAGCTTCTGGTCGCGGACACTTAGGTAGACTTGCCGGTGGTACAGGTACCAACTCTCGCATCACAGCCTGGGGAGCCGAGGACCTGGATCTGGTGGTACTCGATGCAGGGACGGGCATGGTGGACCTGGACCGAAGAGCTGGTGCTGAAGGTGGAAGAGTCGAAGAGTTTGTCATCTGTGCAGAGGAAGTGGGTTCAGGTACGTAAGACCTAGATCGAGACCTAGCTCTGCTGCTGGACGATACAGACTCAAGTCTTGAGGATCTTGATCCGGTGGCAGAAGACGTGGGTTCAAGCTCGGAGGGTTTGTACCTCTGGCTTGGCGATGCAAGGCTGGGAGAAGCAGGCCTCGATCGAAAGTGAGAAGGCTGAGACGAGTCAGACGCCTGCAAAAAGGGCGTGGTATTCATGTTCAATCGCGGACGGACATCAGTACTTGAGGCTGATCTTTGACGGCCAGAGAGACCTGTTGGTCTGAGATTAGAGGAGCGAGAGCGGTGGTCGGGCGCTTCATCCCCGGATCCTGCCTTAGATTGCCGAGGTTCACCCGTCTGTGCGGAGAAAGATTTTGTGTGCTTGGCCGGGGAGGGCGATCTTACGACAATCCCAGGGGCCTCCAATAGCTCGGAATCTTTCTGTCTGTCCGTGTATTGAGTGTGTAACGGTGCCGCTTTTCTTGACTTTGGCAGACCGGGTCGAGACCTTACACTGTTCTCACCTTCGCGTGGCGACGAATCTGGCTCTGCTGTCCATAGTGACGACGGAGAAGACAAAGGGGAAGATGGTAGCGAGCTCGGCGAGTCCTTCTTGAGACCAACAATCGGATTACTTCTATATTGGAATGACTCGGAGGTCGGCGTCCTAGGTGGTGAAGGAAAAGGAGATGATTTTGGAGAACCATGCGGAGAAGCTAGGGGCGAGACAGCAGGAGAAGGCCGAGGAGAAGCCCTTCGTGCGGTATGGTCATCTCCACCAAGCATTGCATTGAGAGTCTGAGTAACAGCTGCACCACTGACAAGCGAGGAAAGATTCACTGGTCTATCACCGCCATCCGACGAGGCCATAGATCGCTTCAATGGTGACGGTGGGAGCTCCGCGCTGAATTTCCTCTCATGATGTCGCCCGTCCTTGGAAGTTATGGTGACCGGGTGCCTAGGAGGAGTTCGAGGAGACACTTGACTAGATTTGACAGGAGACCTAGCATGATCGCTATCAGAGTCGTCGAGGGAGCCTGGTGGGCGTCTGTATCGTTGTCGGTTCACGCTTACAGGTGGGGGATTGGCCGGGTAAGATAACTCAGCTGGACGTTTGTCCGTGGCCGATCTCAATGGGTGCCTGGAAATCTCTGAATCCAATGTTGGTCTTCTGCTGGCGGTTGGGGAATGATCTGAATAAGGCAGATCTGATGCACGTCTGTCTACTGGAGGACGCGTACCAGCCCGAGGACTATCTGTACCATGGGAGTCTTTTGCCTCATGGTGGACTTCTACGGGTCGGGGAAGGTAATGAGAGTGTGCACGGTGGGTCTGCAAAGATGGGCGTGTTGGCTGTCTAGGCATGTCCCTTCCTTGATCTGATCTGTCACCAGCACGAACCTCGGCAGGGCGAGGGAAGAATTGTGATTGGTTGCGTGGGCTGTCAGCATAAGCTTTCCTTGGGCTCATCATGTCTGGAGAGAGCAAATATTCTCCAGAAAAATGGTCTGGCTTCGGCTTTCGATCATGAGGACCAGAAGCATACGCAGACCGCGCGCGTTCCAAGGGAGGTAGTGGCTCTGCGGTGGATTTACTTCTGGCCAAATCTGTGTCTAGCTTGGGACCTGGCCTTCTTCCCCTTTCTCTATTCTGGGGTTCGGTTGTACTCTTCTGCGCTACAGGATTCGCTTTCTTCGCTATATCGTAGGCCTGAGGAATTGGAATACCAGGCTCCGGCTTCCAGACATACCGTCGATCTCGGTTGTCACTATCAGTCGGAGGTGTCTCCGGTCCAGAGCTGTCATCTGAGTCTCTCGATACGGTACTCCCCGAGTCACTGCTCGTGGCGTATGGAACATCAATGATCATCGGGTCTTGACCAATCTTGCCACGCATGGGGATTTCCTCTTCGTATTTCACCTCCTCTACCTTAGGTGATGGTGGCCATCTTCGTCGCCCACAGTTTGAGGTGTAGGGATGTCGTACTCGCGAAGCGGATCTCTGACGTGTTCGAGAATGGTAGTCTTGGACTGGCAGCCGATGCCGTGACGTGTCGTCGTAGGATCTAGACAATCATCAGTATTAGAATTGCCCATGAATGCTCAAGTTTTCTACCTGTAGTCCCGTTGACTGCGGGAAGCAGAGCGATAGTAGTGGGGACGAGGAGAGGACATGGTCAAGTATTGGCTTTCGTGTGGTCGTGTGCCTTGATCCAGGACCGAATGAAGTCGGCAACAGAAGGTAGAAGAAAACGCAGCCGGAGAATTAATGTCGAGATTCAAGTAGTATTCAAGATGGCTCCGAAGCTTAAGGAAATACCAATGCTATGAGCAAACAGTGAGCGGCATCGTGATTCGGCATGCGGGTCGAACGAATGTCACGAATGTTATGTAGTACTTGCTAGTACCATGCAGAGCATTGACGTCCCTCCCGCCAGAGACTTAGTCAGAGAGAGAACTGAGAGAACTAGCCTCTAGTGCTCCCCACTCGTGTCTGGTCTCCAGCATTGCGAAGTCTCCACACGCGGAATGAGTGGAGGGAAGGCAGGAAAGGCGGTGTCGTGGGTGGGGAAGGAAACGGGCAATGTTGAGAAGTCAGCGGCGGCGATCGCTCGGATCCTCGACGCCCACTGGCTCGAATCAAGCCTGGGCCGAGCTGCCGCACATTTAGACACATTAGAGCACGTTAGACATATTTAGACGGCGGGAAGGATTCCCACCGCAGCAATTCTTTCATTGGTGGCGTTCCTGAAGCTATCGAGAAGTCTGCCTGCCTCTGTTTTCTACCGCCCGTCTTTCTCACATCTCCGAATTCTTCCAACCAAAGACCAAAGACAACGAGCCCTCCCACGGCACTGTCACTGACCACATGGATTCGCCTTCACGGGAGACATATGTGCCATCAACGATGCTGTGAATACCCGGGGAACGTGGCCTTCCGATCGCTCGGTGGCCTGAGCCTACCAAACCATCACGATCGATCCGAACGATTCCTCCTTGCAGCTCTGATTCAATATACACCAGGTGCTAGTCCGGCATGTTGCACTAGCAACGCCTGACATGCCCTGCATTTGGGCTTCGATGGCCATTTTCGTGATCATTCCAGATGGCTTTGTCCTGCCGGCTTTCTCCAACGCGTGTCGGTGCCACTGTCATCGTCACTGCGCCCTGCAGCTCGACCGGTGGGGGTAGCTTTGGGCATCTGTGCATCTGAAGAGCCGCCTGCAGAACACTGGCCGTCGTCTGAAGCAGAGGAGACGCCCAGAAAATGTTGAAGATACGGCCGCAGAAGCAGATACCCTCCAACGATGACGATCAACCGGATAGTGGTGGGGGCGAGGAGCTCCTCGGTGAAGTTAGACATGGCGAGGTTGTACTTGAAGTCCAAAACGGAAGGCTACTGCTGGTGAGCAATGTAACCACGGAAGCTGGGCGCCATATCAGCGTGTGTTTTGTGGGGGTACACCCTGGCATAGACTGACGGGCAAGTCGTTTGCTGGATACTGTCTGTCTGCTATTGCTTGTAGATATCAGTCTCGTAGTTGTAAAGCAATCTCATGACGATTGAGGCTCTTTGGTTCAAATTAGCATCGCTCTTGCTCTCTTTGGAAGATATCATTGGTGGGCTTGGCAATTGTTTATTTTATGGAGACGCGATGTTCCAATAGCGTTACATCACTCCCCTTCAGCATCCACAACTCCAGGCATGGCAGATAATGAGAACGATGCATTGGATGAGGTAGCTTTAGTCAACACCCAGCCTTGTGAGCATTGCTAAGAGCCTCAATCAGCGGCTCAAATCCGCCTTGTGGTTTTCGATAGGGAAAATAGTCGATGAAGAGACACTCAAATTGGGCGTGAACGCCACCCCACACTTCATTGGCGCTTTGACGGAGATGGTTTGGGCACAAATCGGTGGGCGAGAAATGTTCCGAATCAGGTGTGAGGCTCTTAATGGCTGACGTGACTTCGGAGCGCCAGAGAATGTCAGCGCCGATTTGGAGAGCTTTGCAAAGTATGTCGTTCACTTGGGTTTTTTCTCTGTTGGACAGCATGTGCTGACAAGACAATCATCAGGCATGCCGGGCGCTCTACCATATCCACGGATGATGTGATGCTCCTGTCCCGTCGTAATGACGGACTCGAAATTGTCCTCAAGAGCTATATGGACAAGCAGAAAAAGGGCAAATCCAAGCGTTGATCAGGATTCAAAGACACTCTTCTTCTCTCCATGCCTCGAATAGCTGGCAATTACGTCTCCCAATTGCACTAGGCGTGTCATCTTCCTCGTGCCTTTGGCAGAATGCTGCCGGCTCAAAGCAGGTCCACGTCAAATTGGACTGGTACTCGTACATGGTAGCAAAGAGTTAGCAATACAATACAAGTGAAAAGACAGCGAAACAGTCTCTGGGGGGCAGACACAGATAACCATGAGTGGTATGAATTCGTGTATATGTGCTTTAAGGCTATGGACTAAGGCTGATGATTACGCAGACAGCCTTGTCTCACGATGGCTACCTTTACTACCCGACAGCTGCAGATTGACCTCCAGATAAGAGTTCAGCTTTAGTGGTATATGTCTACGTCACTGCTGTTGGTATGTCATCAGCTTCAGAGAGCACGCGTTCCTCGAATGTCAGTACTTGAATGCAGTTGCTATCTAGGCCTGCAGCAATTATAAAGACTCTCGAGGCTGCTCGCATTCTATGTCAACCATTGCTTCTCAGTCCTCCTAACTTACACGCTTTCTTGTTCGGCTATTCAGGGTTTCACCTCGACGAGAATCTTGACATGGTTATCTTTGTCATGCACAAGTGCTTTAAAGCCTCTCTCTTCGACTTCATCCATCTGTATTTTCCCCGTGATCATAGACTCGGGTTTCAAGTTCCCTGCGTGGAACAATGTCAATTGCATCATCTTTGGCAGAGGAACATCGACTTACCTGATGCAATGGCATCTATCACATCTTGAAAATCCCCCTCCTGGTAGGTGGCCACACCCATGTATTTCTTCTCACGAAAGCACAGCCAGTTTGGTGTTATAAGCGCTGTCTTTTCCCAGATTGCAATGTTGACCAATGTTCCTCTAGCACGAATGGCTTGGATTCCCTGGTCGAGACCAGCTTGGACTCCTGCAGCATCGAAGGCCACGTTCGCTCCGTACCCATCGCATATCTCGCGTACTCGCGTCACAATATCGTCTTTGGAAGGGTCTAGCACGTAGTGAGCGCCGAACTGCTTAGCAAATTCCTTTCGCCGTGGAGCAATTTCCGATACGATGATCTTTTCCGCGCCTCTTGCCTTCAGTGCCTGGATTACAGCCAGCCCAATGGGCCCGCCGCCGAGGATCAGTACCGAATCGCCCTTCTTGAAGGGGCTGATGTTGACAGCGTGCCATCCGACGGCCAAAGGCTCTACTAGGGCTGTCATGACTGATCAGCCATGCCTGAATAGCACCGTTGTGGCTTACCTGCTACTTCCAATGAAACATGATCTGGAATCTGGTATGCAGCTGCTCGAGGGATCACCACGTGGTCGGATAGACCACCTCCCCATCCTGAAGACATTGTGGATGAGCACAGGCCCATCTGATAAAAGCACTTGGATTATCTACCACTCAGCCCGACAAAGCCATTGCTGTTACAACAGTTGATGTATCCGTCTTTGCACGCTTGACACGTTCCATCATAGATGATGGGCTGCACCGTGACTCTTGCACCCACTTTGATGTCATGTACATCGTCGCCGACCTCCTCGATCACACCACTGAATTCGTGGCCCAAGGTCAATGGAACTTTCTCGTTGGTGATGGGGTGGGGCGTCGTTGGCATGATATTGGCACCACCGAGATACTCATGCAGGTCTTATTTGCGGTCCTCAGCACCAATTCCCGTACCGGCTCATGCTGCAACGTACCGGTTCCACAGATGCCCACCCAGGCGGGTTTCACCTATCGAGAAGATGGCAAAACATTCGAAGCCAGGACAGGTGCGGTATTCACCTTGACTTGACCTTTTCCGCATTTGGGAATGTCAATCTCGTCGAGTCGGATATCCTTCTGGCCATGGAATCTGAGCGCTTTCATCATCTTCACGACTTCACCAAGGATCATTCGTCAATTTACGATGTCAACGAAGACTTATGTTCAAGAATCGGTACCACGATGATTTGATTTGAGTCAAGTACACATGCAGCTCCCATCGTCATGTTTCACTTTCTTTTCGTCGCCCACACACTCAACCCCGCTGTGCATAGGCGGGGTAGATGTCAGTTTGACGGCTCGGAAACTTTCCGCGTCATTTGAACGCTGCAAAAGAGCGCGGGTTGAGGCAACTGGCCGTTTAGGATTCCGACCTGCAGAAAAGACGTGCCATGGTTTGTTTTACACTGGCACCAATGGCAGGAAACAAGAGACAGGCATCGGCCATTGAAGGTGAAGCCTACAACTCAGCCATACCTGATCCAGACTCCCGTCCTCCGAGACTGGAACACGCTCGCTTTACTTTCCCAGCAAATTGTCTGGCCCGCGTCAGGGAGCTGCGCGATGACTTCATTGTTTACTAGAGTCGAGTTATGAGGTAGCGGGCCCCCAAGTTCGGGTCTTCGAACTCCAACATTTTAAACCCTCATTTACTCTGCAGACTCAAGTCACTACAAGCATCCAGTCCGAGACAGAAGTCATACAGCAAGTATGGGTTATCCAGAAACCTTTGAAGGTTACATGATCAAGGACCAGAGCAAATGGACAGATTTTGAAAAGAAAGAGGCAAGGCAGAATGTCCAAGTTTTTGGTACCCTTGCCTTGTCTGACAATCATCACAGTTCAAACCAAAGCCGTTCGAAGACCGTGACATTGATATCAAGATCGAGTGTTGCGGTGTGTGTGGTTCCGATGTGCACACTATCACCGGCGGCTGGGGAGACTGCCCCCTTCCCATCTGCGTCGGTCATGAAGTCATTGGCAAGGCTATCAAGGTCGGGGACAAAGTGACAACTGTCAAAGTTGGGGACCGCGTCGGTGTGGGTGCTCAAATCCAGGCATGCTTGGAATGCAAGCTCTGCAAAGCCGATCAAGAAAATTATTGCCCTCACATGGTCGGTGGGTGAAAAACTGGAGCCTTGTACAATATCAAAACTGAGCGAGTGTAGACACCTATGGTGCACCTTACAAAGATGGAACCATTGCACAGGGAGGATATTCGAGCCACATCAGAGCTCATGAATACTTCACGTTCCCAATTCCTGATAACATTTCGTCAACAGACGCTGGTCCTATGATGTGTGCCGGTCTCACTGTCTGGAGCCCTCTTGTCCGGGCAAAGACTGGTCCAGGAAAAAAGGTGGCAATCCTTGGAGTGTAGGTTCACAAATTCACTTGTCCCTTCGTCGTGCTTCGGTGACTCACAGCAATAGTGGTGGACTCGGTCATTTCGGTATCCTTTGGGCCAAGGCTCTCGGCGCCGAGGTATATGCCCTCTCTCACAGCCCCAGCAAGAAGGACGACGCCTTGAAGATGGGTGCCAAAGAGTTCATCGTCACAGGCGAAAAAGACTGGGCTAAGAAATGGGCTTACGAGTTCGACTTTATCCTCAATACCGCAGACATGACCCACACTTTCAACATCCAAGAGTACATGTCCACATTGAATGTCAATGGCGAATTTCACAATGTCGGTCTTCCTGACAAGCCACTGCCTACCATGATGGCTCAGGATTTTACCCCCAACGGAGCCAAAATGGGAGGCAGCCATATCGGTAATCGACCGGAGATGCTCGCCATGTTGAAGTTGGCCAGCGAGCAGAATATCAAGCCGTTTATTGAGACGCTCGAGATCAGCGAAAAGGGCTGCAAAGAGGCTGTGGAGCGTGTCAAGAAGAATGACGTGAGGTACCGGTTCACTCTCACCGGCTACGAAAAGGTTTTCGGGAAATAGACTGTGGATATTGTGAGTTCGTACCTGTCAAGATCTACGGCATGCCATTTCACCGCATCTACAATTACCACATAGCAGCCGATAGGATAGGTAGGATCAAGGTACTAAATCAAATTTCTTGAATATTCTGCACGGAAAAAAAACAAATTTCAAACCAATCATAAATCCTCCTTTCCCAACATTCTCTCCAATCCATGGCCCTTAAATCTCGATATCCCGACATCCCCTACCCTCGCTCCCTCCCACACATCCCCCCATCCCTACTTCCCCTCCTTCCTCTCCTTCTCCCACTGCGCCGCCTTCTGCTCGTTCGACTGGACCTGGTCTCTGATCAAGGGGACATCGTCCGAGACGACGAAGCCCATGCGCTTGCCTTCGTCGTAGCCGGTGCCGCGGCCTTTGATGGGGCATTTGACGTCGGGGTTTGCGTTGCTTTGGGATGGGTCGGCGACGCGGGGTTGGGCGAGGGGGGAGGTGGTTTTCGTGTAGGAGGTTTGCATGGAGGTGTAGTTGGGGTTTTTGTTGGGGGGGTTGGTGGAGTTGGAGGTGGAGTTGGAGGAGGACATTTTGATGGGGGTTGGGAGGTGGGTTGAGGGGTTTGTGGTGCTGTTATTTTTGTTGTTGTTAGTTGTTGTTGTTACTGATGTTTGTGTGTGAGATGGACGGGGAGGGGGTAGGTGACTTTGCTTTTATATTCATTAGGGGGAGATGGACGAGAATGGGAAGGGGGAGGGGAGTGGTGTGGACGGGAATGGCGGTGCGTGTGTGGGCGTTGTTGTTTTCTTCTGTGGGAGTATGCTTGTCTTGTGGTAGTCGAGCTGTTTTTCGTACACAGGGGAAAAAGAGAATGGTAGAGAAGAGAAGATTGGTTTGAACGGTAAAGGCGTTGGGAGTATGAGCGTTGTCTTCGTCTGTGGGACTGTGCTTGTCACGCGCCCACAAGTCTCCCCCTGCTTATCGTACACGAGAGAAAAAAGGCGTATACCATAAAGATGGTTCAGCATGGTAGGGAAAGAGAGGGTGTGTATAGACGATAAAGACGGTGGGAGTGAGAGCGTTGTTGTCTTCGTTCACGGTAATATACTCATCACGCGCCAGTCTCCAGTCTCCTTTTTTTCGTCCACGAGAGCAAAACTCCCATGCCACTCCCTCCCCCCCTCCCCCCTTCCCCTCTCCGTCTTCAAAACCTCACCCCTCATCATCCCTCCACCTGACCCCAAACCTCCCCCTCCACATCCCCCCTCCCTCTCCCTCTTCCCCATCGACAATGCGGAAATCGCACTCCCTCGCTCCATACGCATCAACCATTGCGTAGAAAAGATCCAATGCGGCGATGGCGAGGGAAATGGTTAGTAGCGGCGGGGCTGAGAGGTCGGGGGAGGGGGGTGGGAGCGTTAGGGTGAAGATGAGGTAGGCGAGTGTATGGGTGAAGGGGAGGGGTGCGGGGGTGGGGTGGTGGGTGTAATCTGTAGGGGGAGGGGGGGTTAGGATGGTTTCTTTTTCGACCTTTCTTCGAGAGGGGGGGGGAGGGCATGGGTTTCGGGAGATACAGGGGGAATGAGATAAGTAGGGCAGGGCAACGAGCGGATCGGCAGGGGGAAGAAATGGCGACGTACATTCAATCTGGTTGTGAATCTCATCCAGCAGGGCATATTTCTCGCGGGTCCAGCCTGGGCGGCCGAGAGAGGTGAAGAGGAGGGATTGGGGGGGATGGAAGGTGGGGATTGGGAGGGTGAAGGGTGGGGAGGGGTAGTGGTGGGGAGGTCGTGCGGAGGGGGAAAGGGTGGTGAGGTTTAGGGGGAGGAAGTTGGTGATGTTTAGGCTGGGGAGAATTAATAGTGAGGGTGGAGGCCGTGGTAGGGAGTGGGTTGGGAGGATGAGGGAGAGGATGGGGAGGATGCTGAGGATGCTAAAGGAAGACAACAGGTGAGTTGTGGAAATCATGATTCTGAGCGAAAGAGAGAATGATGCACTCTAGGAGGAAATTTCTTCTTCGATGAATATGTTTGCAGGTACTGACGTGCCATCTGTCGCTTGTGTCGGGGAATTGATTGTCGGATAGATGAAACGGACGGGTCCTCGTACCTTACTTGCTACAAGCGCTTCGGGTGGCTATTCTTGGGCCGCTGTTGGTGTGTGGGATTCGTTGTATGCGCTCGTTGGCTGGTTGATGCGTGCAGGCCTCATCGTTTCATCGTGTAAGTATTGGGAGATGTCATGGTAAGAGAGGGTCAGATCCAGTCTGAAATGAATGGTAATAATTGTGAGATGCACCTATCCACCTCCCCCCTCGTTTTCCTGTCGTTCGTGCTGCGTGGTATTCCTCTCATGATCGGGAAAAATGACCCGTCTATTCATACACGTCGTGCCGCTAGCCCCATCCCCATTTCCGGTGATTGACCTGTCAACCATAAGTCATAAGCTCACATCCATTGCGTCGTGTATCAGAACAATCATCGAGCGTACCTTCACCGCACCTCAATACCTCAATACCCCGTCGGCAGAATTGGATCAGTGTACACCACGCCCGTCCCCAACGGGGTCACAGCCGTAGAATTGGCAGACGGAGTAACGAACCCCGAGATCGAAGAACTCGACGCATTGGCAACAGGATAGGAGGTCCTTACTGAAGCGAATGTCGTCGGGTAGGAGAGCGTGTGCGACAGAGTGAAGTTGCCATGCCTGTATAGTGTCCCAGTCCCCGTGCCCGTACTTGTGGTGATGGTACTGGGTAGAGGGATGACGGTGAGGGTGGAGATGATGGTGTGCGGACTGGCTGAGGTTTGGTGAGCGAGGAGCAGCAGGAGTGCGGAGACGCTGGGGGTTTGCTTCATGGCTGCTGCTGCTGCATTGGGTGGGTTCGTTCCGGTTCGTTTGTGGTTGTGGGGGGGAGGTGTATTAGATGCGGTACGCGATTTGGTGGTTTGTTGATGGAATGCGACTGGAATGTTAGGCGAAATTGGCTGAGGTATGGACCCCTCGAGGGCATATCTTAGGATTTTGAGTTAGCAATCATGGTGAGGCGAGTGAATTGATCGTGATTTGGAATTGTAAGTCCTGAAGGTAGGTCGTTATGTTCTTCTCGCTATCTGTGAGTCTGGTATCATTTTGGAGAGTGACCTTGAGACCATACTTCACAACGGGTAGAAGCCTAATTGCGAAGCACACAAAAGGTTTTCCTCCCTTGACTCTAAAAAGAAAGAAGACTTCAACCTAGGCAAAGATCCAGATTGGAGGGGTGCTCTTCGTGACGGAATACTGCGTTTCAAAATGATAAAGTGAATGAAAATGAAATCCGTCAATCTATTTGAAATTCAGGCACGACAGTCTTTTTGAGTCATTTTCTGTAGGTCAACCCTTTTTAAGATCTAGCATGAGGCTGTGAGGTACAAGATACACCGTCTGCTGCAGAACGGTAACTGCTTATGACTATCATTGGACACCGTCAAAGTCTGTACTTTACGGACCGCCTGTCAGATTTTGTGATTCCTTTAACGGGACGCGGTTGCTCACCTCAATTTCATTGTTCGGCGCGTGGAGTAGATTCTATAATTGATGTTTCGGATTGTACTTCACTATTCCTATCGACTAAAGGACAGTCCGTCCTCCGTCCCCCTTAGCGTTATATTGATGGTGCTAGACCTGTAGTCGCACGATCAACACAAACATGAACAATAAAGCACTGCTGCCATCAGAGTTGGAGGAGTGCGATACACCGTGAGGCTAGGATACAGGTGAGTACCGTGAGTATCTTCTCTGCCGTATCTCATGCTATTTGTCAGATTTCCGCAATCACAGCTAGTGATTAAGTCTAACCCCTGAGATTGTCGCCATGGACGCGTTGATTGGTAGCAAGCGTAAGCAGAAGGAAGTCGGTTTCGATAAGAGTAAGGGCCGCTTGGCCAGAATCAAAGAAGGAGGTACAGTGGACCGGAATATCTCAGAGAAAAGCTCACTCTTATATTTACTGACGACTCGTTTGAATGTAGTGATTAGCGCCAGAATCGATCTGACTGAAGCTCTGAAGAAGCGCGACACTGTGAAATGGCTCACATCTTTCTGCAAGCACAAGGCTCGTGATTCAATGGCCAAGACTGTTGTCAGATGTGAGTACCACTGAGTACGTATGCTGACATTTGAGCCTTGTCTTACTGAGAAAGCAGGGAGCGATCATTATCAAATACTCGGAGAAGGGGGACAGCAGCCCTCCGTAGATGAAAATTATAGGACTGGCAGCCAAGGTAAGTCTTATTGGATGGGCAATTGACCTTGGCTTACAGAATCAAAAGGGGATAATGACGATGCACAGTCCGTGGTGACGGTACTGGGACCCTCCATGGAGGATCAATCTGGGGATGTTTCCCAGGACCATGACAATCTTCCCAGCTCCACTCCTCAATCATTCTCAGACCCCGGGCCCAGCACCTCAAACCAACCATCCCAGCCGGCCCATAGACCCACCTACATCGAGCGTAAGCGCGCCTACATGGCCGGCCAAAACAACCCGAATCAAATGCATTTCAATGTGATGTTGAATAACTTCATCGTGTACAAGCGCTATGTCAGCGAAATAGGAGAGGAAGCCGCCTTCCAGCGATGTGTTCAAGAGGTCAGCGAATTGCAAGCACTCGCTGCCCGAACATCTTACCATCATTTCATTGGAACCCCCGAACTGGAGCAATAGATCCGGATTGTTGCAGGAGTGCTGGGTTATGGACAGGTTCCACCGATAGGTATTGATGGGTCCTACTTCGGATCTGCGCACGCATCTTCACCGTTGTTAACTTTTCGCTATATGTGATTGACAGTGGAAGGATTCTTGTGGACTCCGATGGATATTTGGTTGATGGGTAGGAGAGGTCACGATACAGTACTCAAGGCAAGGTCATGAAGTCCATAGTCCATAAACGCTTCGTTCACAATGGCGTTTCCCTAATCCATCGAGTACACGCCACAAGCTATGCTTTTTTTATAGGTCATCATAATCATACACAAGTCACCGCCTACTCGCCTGCTTGTTCGCTCTCTCAACTAGTCGTATAGCTTCGTCAGCTACGTCTTCTCCAACTCGCCAGCTCTTCAATACTACGCCCTTGTCATCAAAGATCTCTTTTGCCCGTGACCAACGTCTAGCCCATATCTCTTCTTTCTTGCTCAGCGTAGGATCAGCGCCATATGCATCATCAGCACCACTGCTACCATCATTGCTGTAGCCATTCCAGCCGTCTGAGATGCGATTACTAGCATAATGGGCGGCAGCTGCGGGGTATGACGAAATGTTCCTGCGTGGGGGCACAGGCGGGGGCTGGCGTGACGATGAAGATTTTGAAGGATCAGAAGTGGAAGGCGGCGCTTGTCCAGGAGAGGGGGTACCGTTGTAGAGGGAGTACAGGGCATTGGATGCCGAGGTGAGCTTGTCGCGGGCTGCTGCACGGTACGATTGACGTTCCAGAGATGTAGCCCTGCTTCCAGGGGGTGAAATATTCTGAGTCTGTGAGAGCGGCGAGGGCTCCGCTGGCCGATTGGAAGGTTCCTGGGCATTAGATAATTGGCGTGGTTTTGGTGGGAGTGGTGGGGCGGGTTTCCGACTGCTAGAGATCGATGGCGACGAAGAAAGCCCAGTTTGGGATTCACCAGAGACTGACCGTAAGGATGAGGGTTTTGATGGTCGGGAAGGCGGGGGTGATTTCAATGATGTTGCGGAGAAGTTTATTTCTGCGTCTCGGACCTCAGGGTCAGTTAATGAGCGCTGGACACCTTGAGACGGCGCGTCGTCAAAGTCTATCAGCGTTCCCATAGTAGTCCCGCTCGCTTCTGGCGCGATGTTGTTGGTTGACTGGGTTGGTTGCCTTGGAGGGAGAGCAGGTGGCCTCTCCTCGAGGTTGGCTGACCGTCTCTTGGGTGGACCGCTCTCACTCGCTGGTCGTCGCCCTCGAAGGGACGGTCTAGAATCGCGAGATCTGTTGACAGAGTCGAAGAATCCAGGAGGCTTAGTCGTAGTAACGTCTCTGATGAAAACACCAATAATCCTGCCGGGATTTGACAGCATAACGTCTGTGTATAACTCAAGATCTGCTTCGCCACTGTCACCGGCTAGGACAAAACGTCGTTCCGGGAAGTCTGCGAGGATTTTGTCTAATGTACCTTTCTTCCGCTCAGCGACGGGCTCAAAGATACCTTGAAGCATGCCCGTATACTGCTTTAGATGGAAGGACCCTTTTGGCAGCCCGGCAGCCGCAAAATAATTTACAAGTACGGGATAAAGCTGCCAGGGAGAATTGGACACGTAATGGAACGTTACACCCATATTGGCCATGGTAGAATACCATTCATTCACGCCGTCGATGGTAAGGTCACCAAGATCGCGTATGAATGCGTTACGGAAGATTTCTCTCGCCCCGTTGCCAATGCCTGAGTGTTTGATGGTATCGTCAATGTCACTAATCATGCTGATACCAGTAGGCTCGGTGATGTGAACTTCCTCGGTAGCCGATAATCTGTCCGAAGCGAGCACTCGCACGTGAGTTGGGACGAAATCAAGAGCTGCGCGAAGGGATAAATGCCCGGCGTCGTTGGTAGTAATGGTACGAGACATTGAAGCCTTTTCATTGTAAAAAAATACAGTCAGATGGGTACTGACAAGAGGTGTGGTCAAGAAAGGCTTGAGCCTGACCATCATATGTGCATTGGCAACGGAGATTTCAGCAGAGGTCATCTCTGATGGCTGTCTCCAATATGAGCGTTTTGCGAGTGGGGTTGGTCCCGGTTCAAAGCCCGAATGCAGGAAATTGTTAGACAGAGGTCTTGATGTTGGTCTTGAAGGTCTAATGTCGGGCGATGGTGAGCGACTGTGACCAGGAGAGCTATAGAGACTCGATTGATCTGTCTCACGGCTTGGTACCTCGCTGTAGCCACCTTGCAATGCAATATCCGCTTCACCTTGGCCTTTTCTTTTGATTGATTCCGCCTCCCTTTGCACCATTTCCTCCTCACGTCGAGCATTCCGTTCTTCGACCCTCGCATGATGAGTAGACTGGGGGCTGGATGATCGACTGCTTGCAGGGGCAGGTATGCCACTCAATTGTCTCGCAATGCCAACCAGGAGCCTGTTCTTCCGGGTCATCTGCCCTCGATGAGGAGAGTATAGCCATCCCCTGATGTCCACGTCCACTACCGAATTGTCATTCTCGTATTTGTCCCATTCTTTTTTCCAGTATTCCGTATTTCCAGAATCCTTTTCGCTCCGAATGTCCTGGAAAGCGCCCGGCTCTTCTCTCCGTCGATTCTCCTTTCTTGGATGTCGCATAGCATAGCTGGGGAATAGTAATAATTCTTCGTCGCCGCTTCGGACCACAGAAACGTCTGGAAAAGAGCCTGGTACATCTGAGCCGTCTTCATCTGCTGCACCATCTCTCTGCCCTACCAGTCCATATGATTGCTGGTATGACTGACGAAGCTCGTTGGCAGCTTTCAAATACCCTGCAAGCTTCCGGCGCCTGGCACCTCTTTCCGGTATTGCTGCGTATCCACTATTGCCATCCATGGTGGCAGGTCCAATCGGTGTCACCGCATCTCTCTGCCTAAATGCACCAAGTATCCCCTTTCGTCCACCAAGCCGGCGAAATATGCCTCTTCCTGCAGCTTTCCTCTGCCGGCGTCTTGCCTGCCGTCTGACGAGAAAGCGGTAAATGTGAGATTGTGCTCGATGGCGGTAGTAAGGGAGAGTGTCGTGTCTGAAGGCTGCAAGTCGGGCTCGAGCACGCTGGCGGGTATGGGGGAAGATGTATCTGAGGAAGGGGAAAGTATTCTTCGGTCGAGTCAGAGCTCGTGCGCGAGACAGCGGAGGAGCCAGCTTAGTTTTATTCCTGGCTGGCTATGCTGTGAGAAGGGTGGTCATATAGTTCTAGTGCAGCCTGGATCATGCATCTATTCTCCAATTCGGTCCAGCGAAGAAAGTTGTTGATCCAACATTTAGCATCCGTTCATTCCAGTCGTAAATCTGTTGTGGAGCTAGAATGGAAACGATGAGATGAATGATGGGTCGGAGAATGAGATCATTTGCAAACACCACTGAATTTCCCGGTTCGGCTCAGCCGCAGCAGTAACAACGATCAGGACCCTGGCAATTCCCCCGTTTGATATTTCTGCGACTCTGTAGCCGATTTCCAGAAGGCAAGAACCTCTGGTTGGCGGTTGCAATCCAGAGAATTTCCTGAATTGTTCCCTTGACATCGACAGATCTAGTCCCATGCGAGAACTCTCATCATCACATACCATCTACCCTGTCACGATACTCCCTCACTGGGACTTTACGTTTGTTGTTCCCGCTCATCTTCACAAACAGTCCTGCGAATCAAGATACTATGGTATCCTATGAAAACATGCAAAACAGTCTCCCTAGTAGATTTCCTTGTGCTGTTTACTATTCCTCAATTTGGCGAGCTTCGTCTAGGGTCGCAGGTAGACCGATGCCATATGGACAGTGGAATATGGGGTCTGGCAGCTCAAAAGCCACCGTTATTCCGGTGCAATGTGTTCAAGGATCGAGACCTTGCATCTAGTCCTTCTTATAGACTACTTGTGTGCTTCAAAGGTGCTCTAACATTGAGATCGGGTTCTATCGCCAAAAATGGCAGACCACTAGGCCTTTCAGGTGAGTCGTTATTTGATATGTAGTCCTGGGTTCAGGATACATTCCTGTTCTCAGGATACATAGGCTAGGAGTAGGGACAGCGTCTCAATATTTACTGCACAACCTAAGCTTGGGTTGGTTTCATTAGAACAAAATGGGACAAGGTCTTGGACTCGAGCCCACAAGAATGACTCTTTAACCGGAAGTGACCTTGTGGATGCTTAAACAGACATAAGAATTGAAAACGAATCAAGTAAAAATCGCGTCTTGCGAGATTCGGAAATTTCGTAGGTCGTCACAAATGAATCTCATCACCGGTGCATCCTCAACACCTGGTCTGAGACCTTCCTTTGGCGCTGATGCCTCTTCCTTCCTAGAACACCGACGCCCCATACCAGCCAACAACCGATCACAGAATACCTAAAGGATCTGATTGATATCAGCCCTGTCCGTGAGGCCGGAGAAGATCATCCTATGACTCCTATTTCACTAACTTGCAACAGTAAATCGCACACATCTGAAGGAATGTCTATATCAATGCGTTCCAAATACCGTCTCTCCACCAACGGAAATGCTCCCCAAAACAAGAGGAGCCCTACAACATCTCCAACAGCTTCAAACACGCACTTGCCCGTAACCGAATTCTCCAAATGTCTTGAGGAGTACAGCAATGAATATATCAAAGCTTCATGCTTAATCCGTTATCGGACGTCACTCTCGGTTCTGCGGTCACACCTACCCTGGGAATTGATTACCAAAATCATGGGTTATGTGAAAAAGATAGAGAAGGAAGCGATAGCTGA